>WNFN01161295.1_pt1 | contig 15392 bp, 19 predicted proteins | sample 5400161 | NCBI WGS metagenome assembly WNFN01 (sample SAMN13153353, study PRJNA577476) | soil metagenome | isolation source: 80 cm saprolite on Douglas fir-dominated hillslope | place: USA:California | collected 2013-09-17
TAGGTTATAGGTTATAGGTTATAGGTTATAGGTTTTAGGTTTTAGGTTTTAGGTTACAAGTTGTAGGTTAGCAGTTTCTAGGTTGAGAGAGACCCACCTGAAGTTGCCATCCGGCAGTTCTAAAACTAGCAGGCGAATTAGGAACCGCTCCGTAGGAGCCGAATCTTTATAGGCCTCGCGAAAAAAAGGAGTCCAGCTCCGGTAGGAGCGATATCTATTGGAAGCATGGTTTGTCGGTAGCTGCGTGCTCTTAGATGCCGCTCCTAGCGGAGCTGATTGTGTTTATATTGCTCGTAGCTATAAAGATTCGGCTCCTACGGAGCGGTCCTCGAGTCCGCTGAATCAGGCTCGCCGTCTCACGATTTTCAACCGTAGAGGCAATTCGAAGTCAGCCGTTCCGAGAAGACGGGCCCTGCCTGTCCGCCGTAGTTTCGGGAATGCCGGACGAAGGAGGAAAAGTGGCGACAGAAAATGATGGCAGGGTTTACGCGCGGCAACTCGACCGAACAACGCCGATCTAGTGCCACTTTCAGGGCACATCTCTTGTCATATCCTAACCCAGGGTTAAAACCCTGGGCTGAGTCCTACTGCCCCTTCGGGGCAGAAACATGATCAGTACATTCGCCTTGATTATTGAACGCTGAGTCATAAATTGTCTGCTATTATGGCAGTTTCTCAAACTGAAAAAACCGGCACAGCCGACCGGGGAAGACCCCGGGAGTTTGATCCTGTCGTTGCGATTGCGGCTGCTGGCAAAGTGTTTTGGGATAAGGGTTATCACGCCACGTCGATCGATGATCTATGCGAGGCGACAGGCCTGTTGCGAGGCAGCCTGTATTCGGCATTCGGGGACAAAAAAGGGATGTTGCTGGCAGCCATCGATCAATACGGGGAGAAGAATTTGGCTCGGCTTGCCGAAAGTTTGAATCCACGTGAACCAACCCGGGAGGGCTTGCGGACAGCGCTCCTCTACTACACGCGAACTCCCACCGTGCTGGCCGGCAGACACGGCTGTCTGGTTACCAATACTGCGCTGGAAATGTTGCCCGACGATCCAGAAATCGAAGATCGAGTAGAACGAATCTTTCGACGAATGACCGCTCTGTTATCGGCTGCAGTTATCCGCGGCCAGGCTGTCGGGCTTTTCAATCCCAATCTGGATGAACGCACTGTCGGTAATTACTTGTTGTGCGTGATCCAGGGATTGCGTGTGTTCGGGAAAGTCAGGACCTACGGCGAGAAAGAATTAGCGGCAACCGTTGACCTGGTGATGGCCGCCCTGAGTTAAACTTTGCCTAAAATTTTGTGCCAATTTATTGAACAATCAGTCATCAAATCATGCACGCTCTGGCGAACAAATCGACTCGCCGTCTTGCTAAGCAACCGCGAATGCACGCGAATAGACGCGAAATAAAAACCGTCTTACGCACGGAAAGGTTGTCACAAAACCCTTCCGAGATTTGTCTGCTTTTCTAATCTACTCAAACCGCAACGGCATATGGATCTTCTAAATAAGAACGGACTATCGCGCGCATTGACGGGTGGGCAGGAGGAACAGTTTTTGCGCGACGGCTTCGTTAAGTTGGAGCGGGCGTTCTCGGACACTATCGCGGAGGAAGCGCGCACCATTCTTTGGCGCCAGACCGGCTGCGACCCTGCAAATCCCGCAACCTGGATCCATCCTGTGGTCCGCATTGGAGATTGTGCTCAAGAGCCGTTTCGGCAAGCAGCGAATACACCAATGTTGCATGCTGCTTTCGATCAATTGGTCGGGCCGGGACGCTGGGTCCCTCGAACCAGTTTAGGAGGATTTCCCATTCGTTTCCCGCACCAAGATGATCCCGGCGATACCGGTTGGCATGTGGATGCTAGTTTCCCGCCAGATCATCAGACCGCGTCGTACTTCGATTGGCGAATCAATCTGGAGTCCAGGGGCCGTGCATTACTGATGCTCTTTCTGTTTTCGGATGTCACTGAGCTGGACGCACCGACGCGCATTCGACTCGGATCGCATCTCCGGGTTGCCCGCTTACTGGCGTCCACCGGACCTGCGGGAATGTCATTCATGGAAATAGCGCAAGCGTCGGAAGCAATGACGAGCGATTTGCAGGAGATAATCGCGACCGGTACGGCCGGGACCGTGTACTTATGCCATCCGTTCTTAGCGCACGCCGCCCAGCGTCACCGCGGTAGCACCCCTCGCTTTATGACACAACCCCCGCTCTACCCGAAGACGCCCTTCAACCTAGCTCGGACCGACGAGGACTATTCGTTAGTGGAACGAGCAATTGTGATGGGACTGCGTTAACCGCTTGCACTTCCAACCAGTTAGTTGGGTATTATTGCTGTCCACTCAGGGCTGTTCATGAACCAGTGCATCTTTAGCGCAGAGCGCGCTTACCGCTATGTCTTGCGGCGCCAATGCTCGGATGCCGTCGCTGAAACTCCGCGGCGAATTGCCTGGATAGGCCTAAATCCAAGTACCGCGGACGAAGTTACTCTCGATCAAACCTTAGCCACGGTTTGCCGATATTCCAAAAAGTGGGGCTTCTCGGAAGTGATCATGTTGAACCTGTTTGCGTTTCGCGCTACCGATCCTCGCAACCTGAAGCGAGCGGAAGATCCAATTGGGCCTGACAATGATAGACACCTATTAACCGAAGTGAGCGCTGCCGAACGCGTGATTGCTTGCTGGGGTGATCACGGCAGGTTCAGCGGGCGCGACGAGGAAGTATCCGACCTTTTGCGGGCCGATGGCGTCGCGTTCGAATGTCTCCAAAGAAACAAGAGTGGCACCCCCCGGCATCCTCTCTACCTAAAAGCAGGTATCAAGACCAAGTCATACCACGAGCGGAGGGAGAAGAATGAATAGCCGCAAAAAGGCGCAAATAGCGCAAAAGGAAACCCGACTGAGCGGGCTACAGTTTGGAGCCTCCTGCCGCTAATTTTCTCCTGATTTCTTTTTTGCGATTTTTGCGCCTTTTTGCGGCTATTCTTTCTCTTCAAAGCTTCAGCTTCGCTAACCAATCGCGCATTACGTCAAGCCCAGCGGGCACATAGGACCTTCCGTAACCGATCCGAAACCGATCCGGTGGCAGGGACGTGACCTCTGATTGAAAGATGCTCGCCGGCAAAAGCAGTACGTTTGCTTCTTCAATCAAGCGTTGCGTAAACTTTTCTACGCCATCAGTTCCCTTGTACCGCGGGTACGCCACCATCCCGCCATCTGGATCGTTCCATTCAAATAAGTCAGGAAACTCGGCAAAAAATTTCTCTACGCACTTAAGGTTGGCCTCGATCAACGCCCGGTTCCGATCAAGTAGACGCGCGCCTGCCTTGAGCGCGATGACGGCAAGGGCTTCACTTGGTGAGGAATTACAGATGGAGAGATAGTGTTTGATCCGCTCCATCCGTTTCAGTAGGTCGCGGTCCCGGCTTGCGATCCAGCCGATACGTAAGCCTGGCAAACCGTAGACCTTGGATACCACGCTAAGGGAAAGACCACGCTCATACTCATCGACCGCGGCAGGCAGCGTAAGCGAAAGCGGACGTTCACTTAACCGATAGACCTCATCTGACAACAACCACAAGCCATGCTCCCGGCAAATTTCGACGAGCTGGTCGAACTCAGCTAACGAGAGCACTTTACCGGTTGGATTATTAGGGAAGTTAATCGCAATCAGTTTGGTGTTAGACCTGACTGCATCCCGGACTTCATTGAAATCGAGTTTCCATCCGTTGTCCGCATCCAAAGCGACACCCGTTACTTTACTGAGTGAAAGAGCGATCGTTTCGAGTGACTGGTAAGTGGGTGTAATAACGATCGCGTGATCATCCGGCTGAAGCAGAGCGTGCAAGGCCGTATAGATCGCCTCTCCGCCTCCAGCAAAAGCGAGAACATTGTCGCTAGAAACGGCGGTGTACGTCGAGGCGATAGCGTCGCGGAGGGCTTCGCTACCGGCAGGAGGAAGATATCCAAGCCACAACTGTTCGAACGCCTCGCGATCGCTCGGTTCGGCTAGCTTCAACAATTCCGCAAGCGAGATGCTTTCCGCATCCGATGCGGTCATGTGATATCGAGCGGCGAATTCCCAGTGGGCGAGGTAAGCTTCTAGACGAAAATCGGGTAGTACGGCCATACGGTCTCTTAACGACTCAACACAAACGCCATCATGGCATCAGCAAGCCTAATTTGCCAAGTGGCTCACCACAGAGACACAGAGGTCACTGAGGGTTGATAGGACAGGTGGTTTCGATTTTTTCTCTCTGTGCACTCTGTGTCTCTGTGGTGGTTACCGAAGGCGTCTTCGCCGCGAAACGTTTTAACACTTCGGCGGACTCTTTATCTTGAGGAAAGAAACACTCGATAGCGATCTCTGAGACAGTGACATCTCGGGGATACCCGAACACCATTGACGTGGTGATGAGATTTATATCTCCGTAAGCGGTCTCTAGCTCGAGTGGAATGGCCACGTCACGGCGCAGTTTGCGTTCCGGTTGATCCAATACCTGACAATAGCGATAGCCTTCGATTTCTTTGAGCAATTCTATCAGTTGGCGATCCGCCGTCATCTCAATACGCTGTTTGAGCTTAGCGATCGCGTTCGCGCGCCACTCCCCAAAATTCCGAATGCGCGATGCCAGGCCTAACGGATGCAGACCAACCCGCATAAGATTAACCGGAGGCTGAAGCAACGTGGAATCGACTTCGGTTAGCAAAAGTTCGATGGTCCGGTTCATCGCCAATGCCCGCCACTGGTGGTCGATGGCCACAGCCGGGTTCGGCTCATGGCCGCTCAAAATCTTTTGCACAATGTTACCAACCACACCGAGAGCGGGATCATCCAAACTTCTTTCCGAATACATTTTCGCGAAGCCAGCCGCAGTCAGCAGAACGTTCCGTTGTCGAAGCGGGATTTGCAGTTCTTCAGCTAAGCGCACAATCATCTCCCGGCTAGGATTCGCGCGTCCCGTCTCGACAAAGCATAGATGTCGTGCGGAGATTTCCGCACTGATAGCCAGCGCGAGCTGACTGAGTCCTCTGTGCTCGCGCCACCGGCGGAGAAGTTCACCGGCCGTTGCATCACTGGGCATAAGTCAACGCTAGGGGAATATTCCTCTTCAGGCAATTACCTCCCAGGTAATTAAAACGCCGTCAACGAGCGTGAACGCCGACAACGCCGTGAACGATTCCGATCTCGGCGTTGACGCTCGATGTCGGCGTTGACGGCGTTTCACGATTACCTCCCAGGTAATTGATACCGCTACTCCGTTCACAGAAACTAACGCCGAATCCGCGATCAATGATGATTCGCTGGGTTCGTAACTCAACGCATATCCTACAAATGGAGAATCTCTAATGTCCTACTTCAAGACTGCAGACGGTACCGATCTTTTTTACTCAGTATGGGGTAAAGGCCACCCACTTCTTCTGATCCATGGCGGAAATATCGGCTCCGACGTCTGGGAATTTCAGGTGCCGTATCTGGTTGACCATGGTTACAGTTGTATTGTCTACGATCAACGAGGTTTCGCGCGTTCGGATTGCTCGGCCGGCGGGTACGATTTCGACACCTTCGCAGATGATTTGGCGGCTCTGATCGATCATTTAGATCTGAAACGATTCTCTGTGGTCGCGTTCTCACATGGCGGCTGTTTGTTAGGGCGCTATCTTTCCCACCATGGCGGCGACAAAGTAGACAAGGTGGTTATCCTCTCGACGATTCTGCCCGCCCTGCTGAAGTCAAAAGACAACCCGGAAGGAATAGACAGAAGCGTAATCTTCGATTCGTTCTATGAAAGCATGCGAAAAGATCGGTCCACTATTTTTAGAGCTTCTTTGGACGAATTCTTTGCTCCGGCTACCGCTGACACTCCAGTTTCCGATAGCACCAAAGACTGGATAATGGGGGTCGCCTTACGCTCCTCTTTGATGCCGATGCTTGAAGTATACAAATCGAGCAACGAAGCCGATTTTCGGAAAGATCTGAAATTGTTTTCCATGCCTACCCTCATTATTCACGGGGAGGCAGATGTATTCGCACCAGCCGCAGCCACCGCCGAGCGTGTTCATCGGGCGATATCAGGGAGTAAATTGGAAATCTATCCCGGCGCCTCGCACGGCCTATTCTTCACCCACCAAGATCGCCTGAATCGCGACATTGCGGAGTTTTTCGGACAAGGAGCCTAAGGGCGAAACGGCGAATGGGCGATAGGGCGATAGGGCGAATGGGCGATAGGGCGAATGGGCGAATGGGCGACACGGCGACACGGCGACACGGCGACACGGCGACACGGCGACACGGCGATGCGGCGATGCGGCGAATGCCACGAAGTGGCTAAACAGAATAGCCCAGGGCTTCTGGGTATGACAAGAACGTGGAAGCGCCCTGCCTGCCAGCCGTAGTTCCGGGAATGTGGGACGAAGGAGGGAAAGGGCGCCCGAACAAGATTCCGAGCGTGCTCGTTGCGTCTGTGCCAATCCAGGATTTGAGGGCGATGTAACATGCGCGGCGCAGGAATAACCTTTCGGTCGCCCCTTTCCGCCTTCGTCCCGCATTCCCGAAACTACGGCGGACGGGCAGGGCGAATCTCTTTTAGAACCCGACCCAGGGCTAAAGCCAGGCCCTGGGCTATTCTGTTATGCCACTTCGTGACATTCGCCCCATCGCCCGTTCGCCGTTTCGCCCATTCGCCGTTTCGCCTCACCGCCGGCTAAGACATCGAAGTCCCAGCCTTTTACCGGACCACCCGATTCATCATGCCCAGGAGCCAGATGGGAGAGCATCTCATCGCTGAACTTCGTATCGGTCATCGGCATTGGCTCGATAAAACTGGAGCTTGCGGTTTTCCCGAATATGAGAATAATTTCCGTATATGGAACAAACGGCAGCTCTGACCACCGCCACCGATGCCCGGCTGGCTCAGCGGCTTCGTGAGCTCAGAATGGAACGCTCCTGGTCACTGGAAGAGTTGGCTACAAAAAGTGGTGTGAGCCGCGCGACGCTGTCGCGGATCGAAAACAACGAGGTCAGCCCAACTGCCGCCGTGCTCGGCAGACTCTGCGCAGCCTTTGAGCTGACCCTGTCCCGATTGTTAGCCATCCCGAGACAGGCTTTCGCCGGCGCTCCATCTCCCCACCTTCGCCGGATTTTGAGTGCGAGCTGCTGCAATGCGAATTGCCGGCTGGTGTTCAAATTGACTATCCGTTACCGCCGCGTCAGGGACTAGAACATCACTTATATCTGGAATCCGGCACATTGGAGCTCAACATCGAAGGATCAATTCATCGGTTATCTCCAGGCGATTGCCTCCGCTACCGGTTACATGGCGCCAGCTCGTTCAGAGTGCCGCACCGAGGTTCGGCCCGATACTTGTTGGTCATTCGATGAAGACGACACCCAGGATCGAAATTGTCAGGCTCGATGAAGTTGGGCTTTTAACGCATTTGCACGGCATGGCCGAGGTTTTGCATGCGTGCGTTCATGATGGCGCGAATGTCGGCTTTATTCTGCCGTTCGACCTCAAACAGGCTCGGGCTTTTTGGGTCGAGAAGATCGCGCCTGGGCTAGCCAACGGCAAACGAATCGTACTGATCGCAAAGCTGGATGGCCAAGTGGCAGGCACGGTTCAACTCAGCATCGATACTCCGCCGAACCAACCGCATCGAGCGGATGTCTCCAAGCTTCTGGTACATCCGAAATACCGGAAATTAGGCATCGGCCGCGCGCTCATGCAGCAGATCGAGTCTTATGGGACAAACGTAGGACGGCGACTGTTGACCTTGGATACCGCTACCGACATCGCGGAGAATCTGTACCTATCCCTCGGATACGAACGCGCCGGCCATATCCCCGGCTATGCGCGAGAGCCGAACGAAGAGCGTTTTGTCGGCACCACGATAATGTTCAAGGTGTTGGGGTTGCCGGACTCGCCGGAAGCTCGTCCGGATAGCAAATAGCAGATAGCAGATAGCAAAATCTCTGCAAGGCGCCAGTAGGCCGAGAAAGCCCGATCTGCTATTTTCTATTTGCTATTTGCTATTCCGGACGAGCTTCCGGCGAGTCTGGCAACCCCATGTTCAAAGATCATTTCTCGCATACGGCAGCCAGCTACGCCGCTTATCGTCCCACCTATCCCTCCGAATTGGTGAGCTTTCTTGCGGATACTACCCGCCGGAACGAATGCGCCTGGGATTGCGGGTGCGGTTCAGGGCAACTGTCCACGTTGCTGGCCGAGAGATTTCAGCGGGTTTACGCCACCGACGCCAGCGCGAAGCAAATTGAAAACGCGGTCTCGCATCCTCAAGTTCACTATGCGTGCGCTCCGGCCGAATCTAGCGGACTCGGCGATAGTGTCGCTGACCTAATCGTAGCGGCGCAGGCAGCACATTGGTTTGATCTCCCGGCTTTTTATCGGGAAGTACGCCGACAGTTGGATCCCGTTATCGCGCAATTCTATTGGGACGTGATCGGTGCCTATTGGCCGCCTGAACGCAAACATGTCGAGAATGGTTACCGCTCACTCGATTTTCCGTTCAACGAAATCAAGGCGCCGGACCTGGCAATCAGCGTTTCATGGACGCTTTCAGATTTTCTTGGGTATGTCGATACCTGGTCAGCAGTTGCGGCCATGGAACGGGCGATGGGCCGCGAACCGCGTGAACGATTCAACCAAGAGCTCAGCAAAGCTTGGGGGCCAGCCGAGCAAAGGCGGACGGTTCGTTGGCCTTTGTCGTTACGGGTTGGGTATGTTCGGTAGGGATGAGCTCCCGCTCATCCGGTGAGGAGGCAGGAGCAGCGCGCTCATAATCGTCCTCGTCCTCGATCGAGCGAGTTGTTAGCTTCTTTACCTCCGTCCCGCCCCCGATAAAATAAGCAGCCGTTCGTCCCGACAGCGCGGCACAACATCTCCGAGGACGAGGACGACGACGAGGACGATTACGATTATGAATGCGCCTCCTAGCTCCTAGACCGGATGAGCAGGAGCTCATCCCTACCGACCTACCTCCATGCCGAACGCCCTCAACATCCTGTCTATCCAATCCAGCGTAGTTTACGGACACGTCGGAAACAGCGCGGCTGTATTTCCTCTGCAACGGTTGGGGGTAGAGGTTTGGCCGATTAATACGGTTCATTTTTCGAACCACACGGGATATGGGAGCTGGCGTGGCGCGGTGCTGCCGACGCCGGTGATTGAAGATCTCGTTCGCGGGCTGGAAGAGAGAGGAGTGTTACCCTTATGCAACGGGGTACTGAGCGGCTATATGGGAGACGTTACTCTGGGACGAGTCATTCTCGATTTGGTGCAGCGTGTCCGGGCCGCGAATCCGTCAGCGGTCTACTGTTTGGATCCAGTGATGGGGGATACCGGGCGAGGTTTTTATGTCCGCCCCGGAATTAGCGAATTGATGAGAGACGAGGCGCTGCCCTTAGCGACAGTGATCACACCAAACCAGTTTGAACTCGAGTTCTTGGCAGGCCAGCCGATAACCGATCTCGACTCGACACTGGCCGCGGTCGATCAGCTCCGCCAACGCGGTCCGTCGATCGTTTTAGTGACCAGTTTGTTGCGAACTGAGAGTGATCCTAACACGATCGAGGTGTTGGCCGCCGAGAAAGAATCCGCTTATCTAATCAGTACCCCTCAGCTTCCTCTATCGGTCAACGGAGCGGGCGATGCTACTGCTGCGATCTTTTTCGCCCATTGGCTCATGGGTAAACCGCTTGCGGTCGCTCTCGAGAAAACCGTTAACTCCATTTTCGCGGTCCTTGAACTTACTGCGGAGAAAAACGCCAGAGAAATCCAACTGATCGCAGCGCAGGACCGGATTGCCAATCCGCCGCCGAGGTTCCAAGCGGTTAGGGTGCGATAGGCGAAACGGCGAAACGGCGAATGGGCGAATGGGCGTGTCGGCGAAAGGGGAATGACGGGTGAGAATCTCCCTGATCGGTGGGGCGAAGAACTCGGCGCGTCCATGGTGTGGCTAACCGTTTAAATTGTCCCGCGCCGGTTTTGAGCCGTTCCGTGGGGGTGGCATTACCGAATGATAGAGCGAAACCCCGGTCGTAGCCACAGTCCCGGTTAGGTTCGGAAGCGCGGCGGCGATACCACACGCACGGAACGGCTCAAAACCGGCGCGGTTAGCGGTAGAGCAACCACGTCCTCGGCGCGCCGAGTTCTTCGCCCCACCGGTCAGGGGCATCGATGGGGCGAATGGGCGAATGGGCGATGCGGCGACGCCGTTTCGCTCAACTAGATCCCGAGATATTTCCCCATGAAGTAATCAAGCATTCGGGTCGGTAAAAGGCGTGGGATGGTGTATTCCACAAAATGGTTGGGTATGATGGTGTAGCGAGCTTTAGGCCGCTTCGTTGCTAAGATGCGGGCGATTAATTCCGCTACTTTGGTGGCGGGGAAACCTTCGCGACCGGATTTCATCGCGGTCTCAACAAACTTGGTAAGAGAACGTTGATAGGGCGTGCCGGGAAACTCATGTAGAAGTTTGCCTTCGGCTTTCTCCCAGATCGGCGTCACGATGGCTCCGGGCTCCACCACAATGACATCGATGCCAAACAGCATCATTTCTCGGCGAAGGCTATCCGATAAAGCTTCAAGCCCGAACTTGGATGCACAATAGGCGCCAACGAAAGGAACGGCTAACCGGCCCAAGGCCGAACTAATATTAATGATCTTACCAGGGTTCCCGATACGTTGATGGTCGGTACCCAATAACGGTAAGAATGCTTGAGTCACCGAAAGAACTCCGATCAGGTTCACTTCCAATTGCAGCCGAAACCGATCCAGCGACAGATATGCCAATGGCCCGGTCATTTCGATGCCGGCGTTATTGATCAGAGCGAATAAGCGATTTTGACCTAGTTTTTCTCGAACGGTGTCGGCGGATCGGCGCACCGCGGTTTCATCGGTAACGTCCATGATCAAGGCGCAGTAGTTAGGACCGAATTCCTGAGCGACGCGCTCGGCATCTGCTTCTGATCGCACACTGCCAAAGACTTGAAACCCGCGCTCTACCAGCAGTTTGGCCGTGGCGTAGCCGATCCCGGTCGAGACGCCGGTGATTACTGCCGAATGCTTCAATGGGATCCTCAGGCTCTTTATCCCTCTCGTGTTCACCTGTCTGGCCTTCTACTTGAATGGATGCGCTTCCTCAGCCAAATCAGACTATAAAGATTACACTTTAGCCGTGGGCGCGGCTTACCCTACCGAAGCGAAAATTGCGCAGGACCGCGTGACTAAATATCTGGAGCATTTAAAACCAGACAAGAAAGCGCGAATCGCTGAGAATGAGTATCTCGCTGTAGAATCAACCGAAGTACCGGCTAGCCAAGTTCCCGGTTTGAGCAACAGGATTACGGGGCAGTCTGGCGTCTACACAGACCGCGGCGCACAGATGACGAAGTTCATCATGATCTTTGACACCAAGACAGGTCAGCCCGTCAGCAACGAAGGTTACATTATCATTGAAACTCCGCCAAAAGGGAGGCTCGGGATTTTCGGCGGCTATACCGCAGTCTACATTGGAAACGGCAAATGAAACGTATCGCGATTTTTTTGGCCATTGGTTCGCTTATCCTGTCTGCCTCAGCCGCTACTCCACCTAAGTCTGAGGAGCGAGAATACTCTTTCATGACGGCTAAGCCGTACCGGAGCGAGGTTCAACTCGGTCAGCAACGATTGGCCAAGTTTTTGTCACACCTGAATCCAAAACGCAGAACGTTATTGGATCAAACGCCCTACGTTGCCGTTCAGGTGTACGTGTTGACTGCGGGAGAAGTCCCGGGTCTTACTTGGCGCTTAGGGAAAGGGTCCGTCTCCTCGGGTCAATATGCGCAGGATATTCACGCAGGTGCGAATGTTCAGGTGAAGTTCCTTCTAATTTACGACTCCCGAACCCAACAGTTAGTCGGCGAGGAGGGTGTCCTGGTTACCGATACTCCACCGCTTAACACGATCGGCACGTTCGAGGGAACGCACGCAGTCTACGTTGGAGCCGGCTGGTAGGCGGTTTGCGGTTAGCAGTTGGCCGTTTTCAGTTTCCAGTTAGCGGTTGCAGCGGTGGAACGGATGGGACTTATGGGACCAATGAGACTCATGGGACGATCGTGCTCCCGGTGTTGGACGATGTGGTTGGAGAACAGGCAACGGCTAACCGCAAACTGCCAACCGCTAACCGGTAACCTTTAACGCAGAAACCCGCCGGTGGCTTGGATCGGGACTAAGGAACCGGAAAGGGTAACCCAAACCGCTAAAGCATCCGCTCTGTCAGTCGGACAAGAGACTTCTGCGCCAAAACTATCTTTCGACTGGTTGAGGTCGGTTCTCGTCAGGTTCATGGCGATAAATTGATGGGCTAACGTCCGGCCGCCGTTTTCTCCGGCGGTGACGTGCGACGTCGCGTTCATCTTCAGCGGAGCGATGGCCGCGGCGTAAGGCCCATTCGATCGCACGGGCGAATAATTGATCTCAAGGTGGTTCCCGTTCACTTGAACCACCAGCTTACCCGCCTGAGGATTCTCACTGCCAGGAAACGCCCGACCCCATCCGCGCCATTCGAGACCGTTCCAAATAAAGGCCGGAGTATAGACCGACCCCGATCCCCAGCTAGCGGCGTAGAGGCGCTGACGCTGCGTAAATTCCCGACTGGAGAACCCATCTTTCCAACCCAGGTTATCCCAATAGTCGACATGAAACGCCACCGGAACGACGGCTCTCCACAGCTGAGCGTTTTGGGAAAGCGTACTCAGCCACGCCTCCGCCGGCGGACAACTACTGCATCCTTCTGAGGTATAAAGCTCCAGCAGCGTAACCTGGGCCGGCCCACTTTCGAATCGGGTCACGGTTTGTCCCTGCAAGTTCATCCCCAGTCCAAGAACAGAAGCGGTCAACAAAACGAGCGTTCTCACTGATTTAGGTGAGGCCGGAGAGGCGGAAGTTATTCCAAGGAGGAGTACGAGGAGTTCAAGGAGTACAAGGAGGGCAGTCAGCAGCCGTTTGTAAGCCGATCGCGGTCTCCTTGGACTCCTCGTACTCCTTGAACTCCTTGTACTCCTCCTTCCGCCGCGGTAAACTTCGCGGAAGCCGTGGAAATTTTACTCGCGTCTTTGCTAGCGGACTGGGAGTTTCGCACTTTGCTGCTTTCGCCCGTCACGATCGGACTAGCCTGTGTTTTCGTGCTCGGCTGCATCATCGTTCTGATTTGGGTGTTCCGCGGGTCAGGCACCCCCGCCGTTTATTTGTCTGTGGTGGACAGCGTTTTGACACCCGCCGAACAGCTTTTTTACGAACAGCTGGATCTGGTTATCGATGGCCGGCTGCAGATCCTTTGCAAAGTCAGATTGGCAGACTTAATCCAAGTCGAAAGCCGACATCCGGAAGAACGGAATCGCGTCTTTCGCCGGATCTCTTCTAAACATATCGACTTCCTGTTAGCCGAGCCCGGAAATCTCGCGCCCGTGCTCGCAATCGAGCTCGATGACAGCTCTCATGATCGCCCTGATCGCAAGGAGCGTGATGAATACCTGCAAGAATTGTTCGAGACGGTGCGTTTCCCGCTATTGCGCATCAAAGCCTCCGCTAGCTACAACCGCCGAGCGTTAGTGGACGCTCTCGAGCAAGCGCTACGACGACGATTCCAGCCTTATTAGGTTAGCGGTTCACCGTTCGGCGTTCGGCGTTCGGCGTTTGCGGTTTGCGGTGGCGGTTGGCGGTTGGCAGTTTGCCGTTGGCGGTTTGTAGTCGTGTCGTGTGTTCTCCGCATCATTCGGTGTGGAGACAAATTGGGGTCTCATCAGTCGCATTGGACCCATTCTCTACGGCCGAATCACACGCTCAAGCCAGGACCCCAGCGCCCAACTGCAAACCGCAAACCGCAAACCGCTTAACGGCTAACTGCTAACTCCCCTGCATGCGCGCCGTTTAGCTTCCTGGTGTCGGCCCGTTTGGCGTTTTTTGATTTGGCGGTATTCAGCGCCAGTTCCAACATCGGCCCTGGAAATTGGCGGCAGGCTTTCAGCGTTTCATCGAAAGCATTCACAAAATAATCGACTTCCGTTTCACCGATCATCAGCGGTGGAAGTAATTTGATCACGTCCATGTTATGGCCGGCCACCTGAGTCAGGATTCGATGTTTACTGACTAACGGCACCACCACCATTTGCGGAAAGAGGGCTCGATCGATCCTGTGCAACAAACGCCAGGCCAGCTTTAAGCTCAGTTCCGGCGGTTCGGCGAATTCGATCGCAATCATCAAACCTTTCCCTCGAACCTCTTTTAGGAAGGTATGTTTACGCCGAAGCGCATTCAAGCGTTCCACGAGCAGCTCTCCCATCCGAGCCGAATTCTCGATCAGGTTTTCTGACTCCAACACGGCCAAACTCGCGAGCCCGCAAGTCATGGCCAGATTATTCCGCCCGAAGGTGCTGGAATGGACAACGCAACGATCAAGCCGGCTGAAGACTTTTTGATAAATCGCCCGCCTGGTGATGATCGCACCACACGGCACATAGCCGCCGCTTAGGCTTTTCGCTACCGTAACAATGTCAGGCTCGAGACCCCAATGTTCGAAAGCCCACCATTTTCCGGTCCGTCCCAGACCGGTCTGGATCTCGTCACAGATAAACAATGTGCCGTATTTCCGGCAAAGGATCTGGGCTTGAACAAAAAAATCGTCTTTAGGAAATTTGACTCCTTTACCCTGGACCGGCTCCACCAAAAAAGCGGCCACATTCTTTCTGCGCAAGAGTCGGTCGAGCGTCGCTAGGTCACCCATCTTGACCCGCTCAACGTTGGGCATCAATGGACCGAATCCTTCCTGAAAATTCGCGATACCGGTCACCGAGAGTGAGCCATAACTTAGTCCGTGATATCCGCCATGGAGAGCAACCAAACCAGGTCGTCCGGTTGCCGCCCGAGCAAATTTCAATGCCCCTTCTATGGCCTCGGTTCCTGAGTTGCAGAAAAAGATCGCTTCGAGATGCGGCGGAGTTTTCTTTAAAAGCGCCTCCGCCAAAAGGCCACTTAAGAGCGAACAATCCATCTGGACCATATTAGGCAGATCAAGGTCCAAAACGTCCCGGATCGCTTGCTTAATCACCGGGTGATTGCGACCCATATTGAACACGCTGTAACCGCTCAGAAAATCGAGGTAAGCGTTGCCCGCTGCGTCGTATAAGTATGCTCCCTGAGCCCTCGTATAAACCCGGTCAAACCCCGTGATACGCAAAACTTCAACCAGCGTCGGATTCAGGTGCCTAGCATGCAGCTGATAATTGTCACCCATTCGTGACGACACCAGGCTCTTAAGGTCAAAAGACATTGTCGTTATAAAATTGATGAACCGTAGGCGAGTTCCCCGCAAGATCAACGCGAAA
>WNFN01047389.1_pt2 | contig 15379 bp, 13 predicted proteins | sample 5400161 | NCBI WGS metagenome assembly WNFN01 (sample SAMN13153353, study PRJNA577476) | soil metagenome | isolation source: 80 cm saprolite on Douglas fir-dominated hillslope | place: USA:California | collected 2013-09-17
GCGGCCGAGCAGCCCACCGTCAAAACGCGCAAAAGTGCGACCGCAGCCACACGGGGTTAGATTCAGCCTTACAAGATCGCCGGTGCGATAACGAATAACAGGAAATCCCGCCCGGCCCAGATTGGTAATCACCAGTTCGCCCGTTTCCCCCGCGGCCGCTTCCTGGCCGGTTTGCGGATCGATCACCTCGCCAATGAACTCACTTTCGATGAGATGAATTCCGCCGGGCTGGAGTTCGCATTCAAAACTGTGCGCGCCTACTTCGGAAGCGCCAGCGTGATCGAAGCATTTGGCGCTCCACGCCGCTTCAATGCGCGCTTTTGTCTGGGCCACGTTCGCGCCGGGCTCGCCTGCGTGTATGAGAGCACGCACCGAAAGCGATCGCATGTCAAAATGTTCCTCGCGCGCAACTTCCGCCAACCGCAGGGCATAGGTGGGCGTGCAGCACACCACGGTCGCTCCGAGATCGCGCATCATGTGCAGGCGTTGGATGGAATCCCATCCGCCGCCGGGGATCATCATCGCGCCGACTCGATTTGCGCCTTCGACCGCAGCCCAGAACCCGATGAAAGGGCCAAAAGAGAATGGCAAGAACACGCGGTCTGCGGCAGTCACCTCCGCACCTTTCAAAACGTGTCCCCAGCAATAGCCCCACCAATCCCAACTCTCGGGAGTGTCCAGCACGCGCAGCGGAGTGCCGGTGGTGCCCGAGGTTTGGTGTATGCGTGTGTAAGCGTCCAAGGAGAAAGTCGCGTTGGTGCCGAACGGCGGCTCTTCTTCTTGCGCGCGCACGAGTTCGGATTTACAGGTAAAAGGGAGTTTCTGGAGATCGTTGAGCGACTGAATATCGCCAGGAACGATCCCCGCGTCGTTCCATTTCCTTGTGTAGAAGCGATTGCGGCCGGAGATTTCATTCAGAAGTTTTTGCAGCTTTTCGGCCTGCAGCGTTCGCAATCGCTCGCGTGGCGCAGTTTCATTGCTCTGGTCAAAAAAGGGCATCGGTTTTCAGTCACCGAAGATCGTTAGGATTTCACCACAGGAAATCATGTTTTCCATGCTGAATTGCCAGCCGAAACGATCGCTCAACGCGGGAACAGCCGTGCCGCATTGTCGTACAAAATCTTGCGCTTCGCCACAGGCCCAATCGGCAGGGCGTTGAACTTTTCAATGTTCCCTTGGATCTCCGGTACCCCGGGGCCGGGCCAGTCCGTGCCCCACAAAACTTTGTCTGCCACGTCTTCGATTCGGGGAAAATATTCCATCAATTTCTGCGGCGGGATGCCGGAAATATCCATGTACATGTTTTTGTGGCGACGGACCAGGAAAAAAGCTTCGTTCATCCACAACGGCCTGCCGCCATGCGCAAGAATGACCACCAGATTCGGATAGTCGATGCTCACATCGTCGCAGAGCATCGGTTGTGCATGCAGATTGCGCGCCCCGGGAAAAATCGAAGTCCCGGTGTGAATCATGATGGGCATGCCATTCGCTTGCGCTCGTTCGTAGACCGCCGCCAGGCCGCGGTTGCCGTCCATGTAATCATTTGGCGAAAGCACTTGATGAGAGGGGTGCATTTTGATGGCGCGAATTCCAAGCTTCGCAAGGCGATCGACTTCCGCGCCCGGATCGGGAACCGTCCCGGGGAGCACTCCGCCAAATGCGATGAGGCGATCCGGTGCCGTACTGCAGTACTTTGCACTCCAATCATTCACTTCCGGAGTGAAACCAATAATCTTTGGAGCGACGTAGTTAATCAGCCCCGCACGCTCCACTCCGAGGGAGTCCAGAAATGCCAGAAACGCCTTCGGATCACTGCAATATCTTTCCACCTCTGCGTAATCTTTGCGGCCATGCTTGATCAATTCCAGCGCTGACGGCTTCACCATGTGGTACGGCATGATGTGCACATGGATATCTATAATGGGCTGCAGAATTCACCACCCTTCGCAGGGGTTCGCATCTTGTCTCTGGCGCATTAGTTGAAGCGTACGTATTCAAAGTTCAATGGATTATTGTTGATGCCGCGCGCCGGCGGTGCAATCCAATTCGCAAACTTGCCCGGCTCCACGACTCGTCCACTCATCAGCGATTGAACATAAACATAATCCTTGGAACTCGGGAGCCATTCGAATTCGTGGTTCTTCCAAGCCTCTTCGCTTAAGACTTCTCCATCAGGACTTATCAGGTGGCCGGCGAAATTCCCGATCGCGCGATGAAAGCCCTTGTGCGGCAAGGTCAACCGGAAGGGGATGCCCGCGTTATCAATCACCCGCTGCCAGCGGCCAACTCCATCGGCGATCTCCTCGATGTAGTCATCACGCAGACGTTCGTTCAACGCCGTCAATGCCGGCACATTCTTCTTGAGGATTTTGTCACTCACGACTTCGGAAACCGGGTATTCCGCTTCCGCCAGCACGTGATCGTCCTCCAACTTGGTTTCGCGGAAGCGTCCTTTCAGTCCGCTGGTGTAATAATTCGCGGCGTTCGAAGAAACATCCGAGCCGTACAGGTCGAGGGTCACGCTGTAGTGAAAATTCAAGTATCTCTGAATCGTTTGGAGATCGATCACTCCGAGCGCGCGCACGTGCGATGGATCTTCGACTTTGTGTTCCTTCATCACTTCGCAAGTCCGCTGAATGATTCGGCCAACTCCGGTCTCGCCGACAAACATATGATGAGCCTCTTCGGTGAGCATAAACCGGCAAGTGCGCGCGAGCGGATCAAAACCGGATTCCGCGAGAGCGCAGAGCTGGAATTTGCCATCACGGTCGGTAAAAAACGTAAACATATAAAAAGCCAGCCAGTCGGGCGTCGGCTCATTGAAAGCGCCAAGGATGCGTGGATTATCGGCGTCACCGGAGCGCCGTGCGAGAAGCGATTCAGCTTCCTCGCGGCCATCGCGACCGAAGTAGCGATGCAACAAATAAACCATGGCCCAGAGATGGCGCCCTTCTTCGACATTGACCTGAAAAATGTTTCGCAGATCGTACATCGAAGGACAGGAGGATCCCAGCATCCGTTGTTGCTCTACGGATGCGGGTTCGGTATCGCCCTGGGTGACGATCACACGGCGCAAAGTGGAGCGGTACTCGCCGGGAACTTCTTGCCAAGCCGGTTGTCCTTTGTGAATGCCAAAATTCACTTCGCGTTTCTCGTCGCGCGGCTGCAGGAAAATGCCCCAGCGGTAATCCGGCATCTTCACGTAGCCGAACTGCGCCCAGCCGTCGGCCTCCACGCTGATAGCCGTGCGCAGATAAACTTCATAGTTGTGGCTCTCGTTCGGCCCCATGTCATACCACCAGCCCATGTAGGCGGGCTGCCAATGTTCCAGGGCGCGCTGCAAAACCCGGTCTCTACCCAAATCGACGTTGTTGGGGATTTTTTCCGTGTAGTTAATCATGGCAATCTCCTCAGAACTCCGGGCTCGATTCCGCCCACTAAACTCTTTCCCAGTTGAATTTCACGGGCGCGCCAGTTCCGTAAACTTTCAGCGCTCCGCTTGTGCCGACGGCGTTGGGGCGGACGAAGATCCAGTTTTGCCAGGCGGACAGGCGACCGAAGATGCGCGTCTCCAGAGTTTCCCCCGGACCAAATCGCAAGTTTGCTTCAAGCCCTGTCAGGGCATCCGGCGATTGCGCCGCACGCGACTCGATGGCCTGGCGGATTTCGTCTTCCCAATCGAGATCATCGGGCGCGGCGGTAACCAGCCCGGCGGCAAGCGCCTCGCGCGCCGAAAGCCCTTTTCCAATTGCCTCGCGCACACGGTTTATTTGCGTCTCATCGTCGTAAAAGCGTGCCGCCAGCCGAGAAAGTTTGTTCACCATCGGCAGCGGGCCAAAGTTCATTTTCGAGAGTGTCATGCTCGCGATACTCCCCGCTTCTTGCGTATCGCGCATGTAGATGCGGTCGGCGGCAAGCGCCAACTCGAGAAACGTGCCGACAAAGCAGGACCCCGGCTCGACAATTGCATAGATCGAACGGGAGGTGACATCAATGCGAGCAAATGTCCGCCGCATCATTCCCAGCACTTCGCGAACAAACCAATTGCCCTGATTCTCCAGAATAAACTTGTCGGTGTTGAGGACGGCCTCGGGGTTTCCAGCGGTTTTGAAAATCCACAAGCCCAATTCCAGTTCGCTGGCGCGCAAACTCAGGATGGCATCATCCAGCTCCCGCGCCATTTGCAGCGGCCACCAATTCGCGCCTGAAGCCAAGGCCTTTTCCAAGTTGTCCTGGGAAACGGACTCTGGCGCACGGACGGTGATAGTTGCCGTACGAGCCTCGCGATCGCATTGCACATCGACAAACCCGTAGTGCAAGCCAGCTTCATCACTAGTCTTATTTAGACTAGTCAAATTGACGCCTTGTGCCCCGGCCGGGCGATCGCTGCCCTCCGCAAGTTTCAGCGCGCGTTGTTTGATGTGCTCCGCAAACTGCTGGGTCTTGACGACGTCATCGACCAGGCGCCACTCCTTTGCTCTTTGGCCGCGAACCCCATCTGGATTCGTGCAGAACATGTCGGCATGATCGCGGCGCACTTTACGTTTATCCGTCACGCGAGTGAGTCCGCCGGTTCCCGGCAAAACGCCCAATAACGGCAGCTCCGGCAGGCTGACCGCGGAGGAACGATCGTCGACGAGTATGATTTCATCGCAGGCGAGTGCAAGTTCGTAACCGCCTCCGGCTGTCGTTCCATTGCAGGCGGCAAGAAACTTCAATCCGGAATGAGCGCTCGCGTCCTCAATGCCATTGCGGGTTTCATTCGTGAATTTGCAGAAATTAACTTTCCACGCGTGCGAAGAGAGGCCGAGCATGTAAATATTGGCGCCGGAACAAAAGATGCGATTCTTCGCGCTGGTGATAATCACGGAACGAATTTCCGGGTGTTCGAATCGAATGCGTTGCAGGGCATCGTGCAGTTCGATATCCACGCCGAGGTCGTAGGAATTCAATTTGAGTTTATAGCCTGGGCGGAGGCCACCGTCTTCTGCAACATCCATGGTCAAGGTCGCTACCGGGGCCTCAAACGTGAGATGCCAATGCTTGTATCGCGAAGGATGGGTCTGGAAATCGACCGCCTCCAATTGCGGTTTGGATTCTTGAGTTGCGACTACGTCCACGAGTTCCTCCTACTGCAGATTCGCCTCTAATACAGTTTTTAATCTGGAAAAGCTCTCTTCCACCGAACTGCCCGACGTATCTAACTCCAGATCTGCTTGCCGGTATAGCGGTTCGCGAGCCTCGAGGATGCGGCGCAGATCTTCCATTGCCTGATCATTGCCGGCCATGGCGCGAAAGTCTCCTTGCTCCAGCACGCGGGACATGTGCTCTTCCGGCTGCGCCTTGATCCAGATGGTGTAGCAGTGGGACAGCAGGTAATCAAAAGTGTCCTTTTCAGATACCACGCCACCGCCGACGGACACCACCGCGCACTCCTGCTCCGAGAGCACTCTGGTGAGAGTGCGGCGCTCAATCGCTCGATAGCCGGATTGACCGTACAGCGAGAAAATTTCTCCGAGCGGCATTCCCGTATCCTTCTCGATTTCTCCGTCCAGTTCGATGAAGGGCACGCGCAGCTCCAACGCCAGCCTGGATCCCAGGGTAGATTTGCCGGCTCCACGCAGCCCAATGAGCGCAATGCGCTTGCGTCGGACCTTCTCTCCCGGGCTGAAGTCTCGCATCAAACGGAAGACCACATCTTCGAGGCGGTGGTTGGGGAGACGCTCGAGGAATCGCTGGATCATCTGCCTTTCGGAGGGCTCATCGACTTCGGGGGCAAATAATTCGACGAGCGAAACGTGAAGTGCGGCAGCAATCCTGCGGAGCAGAACGATCGAGACGTTTCCTTCGCCGGCTTCAAGCTGCGCAAGGTGACGTTCCGACACGTCCGATTCGCGTGCCACGGCCTTGCGAGTCATACCCCGGAGGTTACGAATGTGCCGAACGCGTTTGCCGAGAAAAAGCAGGAAATCCCCGTCCGGAATTGACGCGGAGCGCGGTAGAGATGCGATCTTGGAATTGGTGCCGGCGGGTGTGCTCATGCGTCCCCAGAACGAGCATGCATTATAATACATTTTAGCCCTTCATGGTCAAGGGTGGATGACGGCTCGTGGCTTTCGGCATCCCTGAAATCGCATTGCCGTGGAGGTATTTCAATTAACTTGCTTCTATTCTATGTGTTACAACGAAGCTTCCTGGGCTTGTGAAGTTGACGGGAGGCGGTTTCAATCTCCTGTGGTATGCAGTATTATTCTCAACCCAAGGGTTTATCATCGCTCACTTTTCGCTCTCTAAAGTTGGTTTCAGTCTAATATTGTGGATATCAATGGAGGCTCACCCATGAAATTGCCGAACTACGTGCGAGGTCAGTGGCGCGAAGGTGCCGGGTCAGGTGAAATGCTCATCGATCCAGTCACCGGAGATGAACTGGCAAACATCTCTTCACAAGGTGTTGACCTCCAAGGCGCCCTTAGCTTTGCACGCATTCAGGGAGGGCCTGCGCTCCGGCAACTCAGCTATGCCCAGCGCGCGGAACTTTTGGCCAAGATTGCAGATGTGCTGGCTGCCAATCGCGATGAGTATTTTCGAATTTCACTCCTGAACTTAGGAGCAAACCAAGCCGATGCTTCTTTCGATGTGGACGGCGCGATATACACCATGAAGTACTACGCCAAAATTGGAAAGACGCTGGCGGAAGGGAAAATGTTGAAGGAAGGCGCCCAGATTCCGCTCTCAAAGACCGGCGTGTTTCTGGGGCAGCATTTTCTGATGCCGTCGAAAGGCGCCGCTGTGTTCATCAATGCTTTCAATTTCCCCGCTTGGGGTTTCTGCGAAAAAGCTGCGCCGGCGCTGCTCTCGGGTGTCCCGGTGGTGGTTAAGCCTGCTTCTCCCACAGCTTGGCTGACACATCGAATGGTGGAAGATGTCATAAAGGCGAATCTCTTGCCGCCTGGCGCGATTTCGATCATCTGCGGCTCGGCTCGCGAATTGCTAAACCACGTCCAAGAGGAGGACATCGTTTCATTTACGGGATAACATCGAAGCCGACAGCATAAATTCCGCAATTCTAGGCCCTGATTGCGCTCCCGGGACGGATCTGTTTGATCTCCTCGTAAAAGAAGTAGTGCGCGAAATGACCCTCAAAGCCGGACAGAAGTGCACGGCCATCCGGCGTGTGCTGGTTCCTCGCCAACAGCTGAAAGTTTTTGGTGATGCGGTCATGGAGCGCTTGAGCGCCGTTAAAGTCGGGAATCCCAGGAACCCCGATTCAAAGATGGGGCCGGTCGTTAACAAAGCCCAGCAGTCCTCCTGTCTTGCAGGGTTGGCTAAGCTAAAGGAAGACTGCGAGGTGCTGTTCGGCGGTGACAAGAATTTTCAGCCGCTCGATGCCGATTCGCAAAAATCTACCTTCGTTCAGCCGACACTTCTCAGCTGCGAGAATGGACTCGATGCAAAATACGTGAATGACGTCGAGGTCTTTGGTCCCGTGGCGACGCTAGTAGCTTACGACGGGCTGGAGGAACTAATCGCAGTCACGCGCCGGGGATTAGGTTCACTGGTAGCCTCGGTCTTTTCCAATGACGCAAGCTTCCTGCGCGAAACAATTCTCGGAATAGGCGATCTCCATGGAAGAGTGCTGGCAGTTAATTCCGCAGTGGGGGCCCAGCACACCGGCCACGGCAATGTGGTGCCGAGTTGTTTACATGGCGGGCCAGGAAGAGCGGGAGGCGGAGAGGAACTCGCGGGCTTGCGAGCCCTGCTGCTTTACCATCGCCGGTTTGTCGTGCAGGGGCCGGCGGACTGCATAACAGAATTGTCGGGACTGTGTTCCGACGGCGCTCCCTTACACTCGTAGGCTTCTGCGTCTGACGCAAGCCTCAGAGCCATTTTAGGACGTGGTTTGTAACTTTTTGTTACAGTTGGTCCTCAGGCCTTCCCCACTGGCAGTTTTATTAACCTGTTTAATTTGATCAACTTACGTCCAATAAACCGTTGGGTGCGAACGTGCTGCTCTAGTACTGCCCGGGGTGGGCCTCTCGCTGGGCTGCTACTTGGGGTGCACGATGAAACAGTACTTGTACCGCTCTCAAAAGGGATTCTCCTTGCTGGAGATCCTCACCGCGCTCGGCATCATTTCGATCATCTTGGCGATGGCGATCCTGAACTACGGCAGCATTTTGCCAAACTATAAGGCCAATTCGGCCATGGACCAGCTGCTTTATCGGTTACGCTCCGCGCGCGAGCAGGCCATTGCGCATCGCCGGCAGGTCCAAGTGGAATTCGTAGGGAACAACCAAATCAGGATCACCGAACTTTGGCTTACAGGCACTCCGCCGCCCTCCACTACCTTCACCTTTGAAGGTGGCGCGCAATACGTCACATTCCCCGGAATTCCCGATACACCAATGGCTTTCGGAAATGGCGCGCCCATCTACTTTGAAGGGCTTTCCGGTGGGCCACCGCTCATGAAGTTCACCACGAACGGGGCTTTGATCGATGGCGGAAATACTCTGGTCAATGGGACGGTATTCATGGGAATCCCCGGCCGAGCTTCGACGGCTCGCGCCATCACCGTACTCGGCTCCACGGGCCGCGTGCGTGAATACCATTGGGACGGCACCCAATGGCAGGAATAGGGAGGGTCGGCATGCCGCGAAACAAGCGCAACAGCAATGTACAGTCGGGCTTCACGCTACTGGAAGCGATGATCGCCATCGTGATTCTATCCTTCGGTATTTTGTCCCTGGCCGCGGTCTACGCCCAAGGCATCCAGGTAGCGAACATGACGCAACTGGATTACATCGCCGAAAAGAAGGCCGAAGAAGCCGTGGAGACGATTTTCGCGGCGCGCGACGCCAAATTGCTGGCGTGGACCAACATTCGCAACGTAACGGGATCGGGCGGAGTGAATGACGGTGTCTTTGTGGTTGGACCGCAACCGCTCCTCGCCGCGGGTCCCGACGGCCTCTATGGCACTGCCGATGACGACACGGCCAACCCCGACACGGTGATCCTGGGGCCGGGTCCCGACAAGATTCTGGGGACTGCCGATGACATCGTGATGTCACTGAGGAACATGTCGCGCACGATCGACATCGCGGACGTTGCGGGCGAATCGGGCCTACGGCAGATCACCATCACCCTAACGTATACGGCGGGGTCGATGACGCGGCAGTACACGCTGGTCAGCTATGTGGCGCAATTCTCGTGATCGTGGATTGAGGAGCTTATGAACAGAAAGTCCGGTTTCACGATGGTGGAATTAATCATAGGAATGGCCATAACCATGGTTGCGCTGGCTGCCGCGGTGCTGTTGTTCCGCGATTCCACCAAGGCCAACACCAACGTCACGCAGACTTCGGACATGAGCGACAACATGCGCGCCGGGCTCAACCTGATCGTTCAGGATCTCATCCAGACGGGCACGGGAATACCGACTGGCGGCATTTCCATCCCCAACACCACGAACGCGGCCGGTTGCAACATCGGCGCTAAGGTCAATCGTCCCCCCACGATACTGAATTTGACTTTCAACGGTCCCAATTCCGCAAACCCGGGCTGCAACGTCATTCTGCCGGCCATCGAACCTGGCGAGAATTTGGGTCCCACGGTCACCAGCCCGGATGGGACTTCTGGTCCTAAAACGGACATCGTCACCATGATGTATGCCGACAACACCCTCGCCATGGACTCCAAGCAGATCAACGGCAGCGGTTGTCCTGGTGGATCCATTGCCGCCGATGGATCTTCCATCACTTTTGATTCCACATGCGTCACCATCGGCGCGGCCGGAATCCCTGTCAATCCGGGCGACCTGCTCATGATTTACAACGCCAACAATTCCAATGGCGTTTTGCAAACCGTCACCAGCGTTTCTGGCCAGACTTTGAATTTCGCCGCAGGCGATCCTTTCAACTTGAACGGCCGCACCGCTTCCGAAGCCTCCGGAACCATTAAACAACTTCAGAATGCGCCTTTCACCGGAACCTACCCTCCTACGAATTGCACGCGCATCTGGATGATCACCTATTATCTGGATAGCACCACCGATCCCAAGCACCCGCGCCTCATGCGTGTCGTCAACTTCAACACCCCGCAAACGGTCGCGGAGACCTTCGAAAACCTCCAGTTTGCCTACAACTTTAACGATGGCAGCAAGAATCCGGTGAACCAATCCTCAGTGCCCGCTGTTCCAGCCCCCACCGGGGACAACGAAAACCAAATTCGCTCCGTCAATATTTACCTGGGTGCGCGTTCCTCCACTACCGCGGCAACCACCGGCCAATATATACGCAGCAACTTGGCCACCCAAGTCGCTCTCCGCAGCATGGCGTATTTCAATACTTATAAATAGCGAGGGCTTGAACGATGAGATCGGGGGAAACAACCATGCGAAAACAATCGGGCATTGCGCTCATCACCACGCTCCTACTGTTGCTGCTGATGTCCGCCATGGTGGTCGGTTTCATGCTCCTAGTCACTGAAGGACAACGGCTGTCCGGCATGGACCGCGATCAACTGCGCGCCTTCTATGGCGCGGAGTCGGGCATGGAAAAGCTCACTGCTGACCTCGGCACGCTCTTCGGCACCACTTACGCTCCCACTGGGGTGCAGGTGGATGGCATTGCCCTGAATCCTCCGGTCCTTCCCTCAAGCACCGGCGTTTCCTACCTGGACGTGTTAGGGAACAGCACCTATTCTATTTCCTACTCCAAGGACAACAACGGCAATCCCCTGGCGCAGTTCGCTCAGATCAGGTCGGGCTCCAGTGCGTTTCAAGGAATGAGCGCGTTGGAAACCTCTTATACGCTGACTGTTGCTGCTCGCACCAACACAGGTGGAGAAGCCAAACTGTTGCGGACCACCCAGACGGTCGGCATCCCGCTCTTCCAGTTCGGCATTTACTCTGATACCGACCTGAGTTTCTTCCCGGGCCCCAATTTTGACTTTGGCGGCCGTGTTCACACCAACGGGAATCTCTTTCTCGACAGTGGCGGACCCGCAGGCGCGACGCCCGCGCAAACAGGATCAGCCCAACTCTGGCTAAGAAGCCCTGTTACGGCCACTAAAGACATCCTTCGCGATTGTCTCTCGAATTCAAACCCCGAATCCGTCAACGGCAGGCATCCCGGCAGCGTCGAGATCACTACCGGTGGTTCCTTGCAGGCGCTGGGATTCGGCCAAGGGAGCCTGCGGTCATGCTTGGGTTCTGGAAACAATCCCAATTGGCCGTCGATTAGCGCTTCTTATAACGGCAATCTCCGCAGCGGCGTGAGACCACTGAACCTCACCATCGTGCTCCTCGGCAACGGCAATTCCAAGCCCATTGACATGATCCGCCGCCCCGTGGCTGGCGAAAAGGCCGCGAATCCCGGTGTCCTCGGTGCGCGTTATTTTTCACAGGCTAGCTTGAGGGTCCTGCTTTCGGACAATGCGGCTGATATCACTGGTTTGGACTGCGTCAGCGGCGGCACGCCATTTAACCTGGCGGATCTGGCGTTGCCCGTCGCGAACTGGTCGACAGCGAATGCGACAGCCCTGCAAGCGCTTATGACTGCTGCCGGTACAGTCCCAGTGCCCTTGGCGGCCTCCGGCGCGGCCACCAACGCTGCGGCTTACAACCCCACCGACGGTTACTGGCAGCCCGGCATCATTGCCGCCAAGCCAGCCACCGCAATCATCACCGGTTACATTAAAATTGACGCTCAGACCTCCTACGGCAGCCCTTGTGGCACATACGTCGACGTCACCAAGGAAATCTTGAGTCTGGGCTATGCGGGGCGCAATCTGAACCCCTTCGCGCTTGCTCCTCCTACTTTGCCGGGACTCCCGGTCGCACAGGTCGCTCCGTCGGCCTGTCCCGACCCTCATCCCAAAGCTGTAATTCGGCTCGAGCGCGTTCGCGATAATCCGTCGACTTTTGCCACCGCTGCCGGGCCCTGCGGCGTCAACGCCACGATCGCTCCGCAGTTGCCATCAGACTATTGGCCGAACGCACTTTTTGACACACGCGAAGGGTACAACCGGGAGCCGCAGCCGCTTCTCAATAAACAAGTCACGCTGGGCGGCATCATGAACTACGTCGAAATCGATGTTGCCAACCTTGCCAAATGGTTCAATGGAACCATCGGCGCTTCCGGTCCAAGCACGCAAGATCCCAACGTTGCTCCCAACAACTTCGTCGTTTACGTCTCCGACCGCCGCGGCAACTATCTCCCTCCAGGGACGGCAGTCGGCTCTTGGCCCCCACTTTCACCCTCCGGAAACGAAACCGGAGAGTATGGCTACTTTGACCTTGTCAATTCCGCGGACCCCAAGGGCTGCCCGGATAACAGGATGGAGCCCGCGCCCGCTACGGGGGGACCCTCCGCTGAGGATCCCGCTGGCTCTGGTGTTTTGGCTACCTATGGTGAAACCACATTTCCAAATGGCCTCATCGACAGCACCGGCGTTTCCACAGCCTCAACAATCTTTGCCGTCCCTGCCACCGTGCTTACGCCCGACCCGCTTTGCGCCACCGGATCAACAGGCAACTTCCCATGGCAAAGAGCCTTCTTGAACAATGCCAATGAAGGACGCGAGAATCCCAATGCCCTCTTCCGTCGGTCCGTAAAACTGGTGAATGGCAGCCTTATTAACTTGCCCACGTGCGTGGGCGGCGTCCCCTGCGGTCTGAGCATTTCGACGGAAAACCCGGTGTACATTCAGGGCGACTTCAATGCCAATTCCGCGGGCGGTGGCTTTGCCGATGCCAGCGTCGCTACGTCCGTGGTGGGCGACGCCATTACCGTTCTTTCGGCGAATTGGAACGACGTCAATTCCTTCGCCTCCCCGTTCAATACTCCTTTCAACCGCACTGGCGCAACGACCTATGTCCGGACAGGTGTTATTGCCGGCAAGCAGGTCTCTTTCCAGATCCCGCCTTGGGATAACACTGTGATCGATGGCAGCCAGGACTTTGGTACGGACGGCGGTGTCCACAATTTCCTGCGCTTCCTTGAAAGATGGAATGGAACCCTATTCTATGAGGGCTCCATCGTTAGCTTGTTCTTTAGCCGCCAGGCGACCGGGCTATTCAATTCCGGTGGAAACAACTACAGCCCGCCGACCCGCGGATACCAGTTCGACGTGAACTTTCTGAATCCTACGCTGCTGCCGCCGCGGACGCCGATGTTCCGCGACGTCAACACCACAGGGTTTACGCAACTTTTGCTGCCGAACCAGTAAGCTGCGCCGGAATGCCGCTTGGGGCGGTCCGCGTGTCCCGGACGGACACAGTGGAATAATCAGGAGCCACGAACAATCCTGTACTGAGGGGGGAAAGCACGTCATGGCAAAGAGTTCAGCTTCCGCGGGGTCTCCGTCTTCTAAATCACTTCTCTTCATGATGATCGCCATGACTGTTGGGTTCTGCATTCTTCTTGGCGGCGGCATGTTGATGGCCTCCCGGGTGATCAGTGTCCTCGGGCTCCGCTCCAGCAGTGACAAGAAGACCGTGCGCACACCGCTCGGCGAGTTTCGGTACGAAAAGGCCAAGGAAGTTGGCCCCGGCCTCCCTGTTTATCCCGGTGCGAGTTTAGTGCTTCCCGGAGACCGCTCAGGGAACGTTCCCGCCAGTGACGAGCAGCCGCAGGTCCTCTCCAGCACCTACCACACAATCTCTTCCCGCGAGTACGTTGCCATCTGGTATGTCGAGCACTTGAGCCCGGAATTCGCACGTCAGGACAGCGGCCCCAAGAACTTGCCCGAGGCGCTACGCGACTCGCCCATTTCCAATGACGACATCGCGTTCGTCGGCGAACGTGGCGAGCAAGTTCGCGTTGTTGCCCTCACCATCGACCAGACAGGGACCAAGATCACTCTGCTTCGGTATTCCGCGAAACCGCCCGCACAGGCGGCCGCCGCTCCAGCAGTCCCCGCCGCTACCCAGGCCCAGTAGACACTTCATTTCCAAATCTCTTGGCCAGAGTCCTCTTGTGGCAGGAATGGTTTCTTCCCGCACTCTTGCCACCGAGTCTGCAAGAGCAATCATCTTGTAGACTGAAATCTTTCCGTAATGAATATGCTCCAAACTTAGAGTAAGTCGCATCCCATGTAGGGAGAAGGCGGCGCGGGACTTGCCGGAACAAGCACGCCCGCTTACGTCTACGCTGCTGAAACCCGGGGAAAGTGCGACCATAGCCTGAATCTTTTGCCAGAGGGCCATCCAAACATGCCAAGAATCCAGACCACCGAAGACCGCCGCCTCGAAGAAGCGCGCACCCGCAAGAAGCACTGGAAGCGTTGGGGGCCCTACCTCTCTGAGCGTCAGTGGGGAACAGTGCGTGAGGATTACAGTCCCGGCGGCACGGCCTGGGAATTTTTTCCGCACGACCACGCCCGTTCGCGGGCCTACCGTTGGGGAGAAGACGGCATCGGCGGGATCAGCGACCGTCACCAGATGATGTGTTTCGGGCTGGCGTTATGGAACGGACACGATTCCATCCTTAAGGAGAGAATATTCGGCCTGACCGGAAATCAGGGCAATCACGGCGAAGACGTGAAAGAGTATTACTTCTACCTCGATTCGACACCGACGCACAGTTATATGCGAATGCTGTACAAGTATCCGCAAGCCGCATTTCCGTATGAAACGCTGGTGCAAGAGAGCCAGCGCCGCGGGCGTGGCCAGCCGGAATTCGAGTTGCTCGATACCGGGGTTTTTTCGGGGAACCGTTATTTTGACATTTTTGTCGAGTACGCGAAGGCCGATGTCGAAGACGTTCTCATCCGAATCACTGCCGTGAATCGCGGGGCGGAAGGCGCCACGCTCCATGTGCTGCCTCAGTTCTGGTTTCGCAACACGTGGTCCTGGGGCAAAGATCTGCGGCGACCAGTGGCCCGCAAAGGGACGAGTGTGCCGGGAAGCTCCTGTGTCGAGTTGCAGCATTGGCAGTACGGCAAACGATGGCTGCTATGCGCGGGTCAGCCCGAGTTGATGTTCACAGAGAACGAGACCAACACCGCGCGGCTCTTCGGCGGGAAAAATCGCTCCCCCTATGTAAAAGACGCATTCCACGAATATTTGATTTATGGCAACAAGTCCGCTGTCAATCCGGATCAGATGGGAACGAAAGTAGCGGCGTACTATCCGTTGCAGCTTGATTCTGGCCAGTCCGTCACGCTTAAGCTGCGGCTCACAGACCTCGAGCCTCTGGGTGGGATCGATACTGGCGCGGGCACGGTGGGGGGATTCGTCTCTCCCGGCATGCAAGACCGTCCCGAGGGAGTTCCGGGCACGAACGATTTTAGCGCCGGCTTCGACGGCTTGTTTGCCACGCGGCAAAAAGAAGCTGAAGAGTTTTACGCCTCCCGCATTCCGAACGAACTTTCCGACGAT
>WNFN01197475.1_pt1 | contig 15379 bp, 13 predicted proteins | sample 5400161 | NCBI WGS metagenome assembly WNFN01 (sample SAMN13153353, study PRJNA577476) | soil metagenome | isolation source: 80 cm saprolite on Douglas fir-dominated hillslope | place: USA:California | collected 2013-09-17
GGCTCCGCGGAGCAAGTCGCAGGAGAAACTCGCGCTCCTGTACAACGAGCAGGGCCTTCGACCGGACGAGATTGCGCAGAAGCTCGGGCTGAGCCGGTACCTCGTGACCCAGATCATCCTGGCCGCACGGAACCGCGGAAAGCTCTGAGCGGGCGTCAGACCGCCACCACCGGGCAGTACTCGGGCCACCACTGGGCTTGCCGGACCGCCTCGACAGGATCGTCGAGCTTGGACTGGGCGACGCCCTGGTCCTGGGCCGCCCTGGCCACCTGGAGGGCGACGACGCTCGATGTCGTCCGCAGGGCCGCGTTGCTGGGCAGCAGGGCCGCTCCCGGCGCGGCGATGTCCGCCTCGTCGGCGACGGCCCTGGCCGCCGCGAGGATCATCTCGTCGGTGACCTGTGCCGCGCGGCAGACGATGGCCCCCAGGCCGAGACCCGGATAGAGGGCCGCGTTGTTGGCCTGCCCGATCTTGAAGGTGATCCCGCCCTCCTCGACGTCGCCGAAGGGTGACCCGGTGGCCACGAGGGCCTGGCCGTGGGTCCAGCTGAGCAGCTGGGCGGGCGTGGCCTCGGCCAGCGGGGTCGGGTTGGACAGCGGGAAGATGACCGGCCGGTCGACATGGCTCGCCATCGGCTCCACGACCGACCTGGTGAACAGCCCCGGCTTGGTCGAGGTGCCGATCAGGATCGTCGGCTTGACCTGCTCGACCACGGTCTCGAGGCCGATGATGCCCGAGGCGGCCCGCGCCTTCTGTAGCGCGGCCATAGCCGGCCAGCGCCCGGCGTCTGCGGAATCCACGTCGACCGGCGTCTTGGCCCAGCTCGAGACCTCGCTGGCGGGGCGGGCGTAGGGACGCTGGTAGTCCAGCAGCCCGTCGGCCATGTCGTCGGTGAGCAGGCCGGGCAGGTCCACGATCCAGATCCGGCGGTTGGCCTGGCCCGCATCCAGGCCATCGCGGACCATCTGATCGCGGATCTGGTCGGCGATCCCGATGCCGGCCGTGCCGCCGCCCAGGACGACGACCCGCTGGTCGCGCCATCTCGTGCCGGTGACCTTCAGCGCGTTGAACAGCCCCGACTTGACGATCGCACCGGTTCCCTGCATGTCATCATTGAACGTGGGCATCGAGTCCCGGTACCGGTCGAGGATGCGCCGGCTGTTGGCAGAGCCGAAGTCCTCCCAGTGCAACAGGGCCCGCGGGAACACCTTGCGGGCGGCCCGGACGTAACGGTCGATGAAGTCGTCGTAGGCCTGGCCCCGGACCCGGCCGTGCCGGCAGGACCCGGTGCGGGTCGATTCCGGCCGCCGCCGTGTACACGGCGAGCTTGCCGATCGAGATGTCGATGCCGTTTGCGCCCCAGTCTCCGATACCGAGAATCTCCTCGGCGTCGCTGGCCACGATCAGGTCGATGTCATCAGCCCCGGCGCCGAAGCCGCGCAGCTCGGCCTCGACCGCGTCGGGCTTGTCGATGGACAGGAACAGCCCGCGCGGCCGCGTGTACACCTCGCTGAAGTTCTCGATCGCCTCGCCCACGGTCGGGTCGTAGACGACCGGCAGCATCTCCAGGAGATGCCGCTGTATCAGCGCGTAGAACAACGTCACGTTGTTGTCGTGCAGCCCGAGCATGTACAGGTGCTTGGCCAGGTCCGTGGGATGCGATGAGTAGTGCCGGTAGGCCAGCTCGACCTGCGGCTCGAGGCTGGTGGCCACCGCATCGGGAACCAGGCCGTCGAGGCCGAGCGCGCTTCGCTCCTCAGGGGTGAACGCGTCGCCCTTGTTCAGAGCCGGGTCGCGCAGCACGTCATAACCCCGCGCCGTGGTCTCAAGAACTCGCTGACCATCACGCTTGGAGACAGTCGCCAGTCGGCTGTACATACGCGCCCCCGGTTTGCGCATCCCCGCCGTGTCGCACCCGACCCCGCGCCAAGCCGCCCACAGCAATCCAGTGCGCCTCACGCCTTATCCCCGGGCCGGTACCGGTCTCATTGCCCGTTCCGCGGCGGACTATTCCTGCCCTGGCCGATGTTCGAAGATCACTGGGCGGATCAGCAACGAAGACGGGCCGGTGACCTCATGAGTCGATCTGCGCGTTATGTGCCGGCCGAGACTTCGCAGCCGCAGCGCCGACCGCCAGCCGGGAGGCCTGCGCGCGGCCTGGCCTCGCTGCGGCCGTTCCGCTATCGGGCCTTCAGGCTGCTGTGGGCGGCGGGCCTCATCTCGACGATCGGGTCCTGGATGCAGACCGTCGCCGTCGGCGCTCTCGTCATATCGGACACCGGGCGGGCAACCTGGGCCGTGCTCGTCGCCGCCGGAGCGTTCCTGCCGACCGGCCTGCTGTCGCCGGTCGGCGGCGCGCTCGCCGATCGCCTGCCGCGTCGTCCGCTGCTGGTCATCGGGAACCTCGCCGCGGCCGCGACCTCCGTCCTCCTCGCCGCCGCGGTGGCCACGGGCCATGACAGCCCGGTCGGCCTCGTGCTGCTGGTCACGCTGCAAGGCTCGGCGTCCGCCCTGATCGGGCCGTTCCAGCAGGCGATCCTGCCGGACCTGGTGCCGCAGTCGGAGTTCCTCGCGGCCATTTCCCTCAATTCGGCCCAGTTCAATCTCGGCCGCATCGTGGGACCGGCCCTGGCTGGCGCCACGGTGGCCGCGTTCGGGTATCCCGTGGCGTTCGTGGCGAACGCCGTGTCTTTCCTCGCGGTCGTCGTGGCCCTCGCGTTCGTGCGCCTGGCGCCGCCCGCCGGGCGGTCCGGCGGCTTGCTCGCCTCGCTGTGGTCGGGCTTCGGGGCCGCCCGCGGCGAGCCGTCCTGCCGGGCCGCCATCGCCGCCATCGCGGTGGTGGCCTTCCTCGCCTCCCCGTTCATCGCCCTGGTCCCCGTGATGGCACGCCACATGAGCCACGGCGGTGGCCGAGCGGTCGCGCAGACGACGGCCCTGCTCACCACAGCCCAGGGCGCGGGCGCCGTGGCTGGCGCGTTCTGCCTCGCGCCGCTCGCGTACCGCCTGGGCCGCGGCCGCATGCTCGCCTGGAGCCTGGGCCTGCTTCCGCCGGCGCTCGTGGCCTACGGCAGCTCACAGAGGCCGTGGCAGGGAGCGGCCACGATCTTCGTGGTCGGCCTGGTGTACATCGGAGTCCTGTCGGGGCTCTCCACCGTCGTCCAGCTCCGGGCTCCGGAGGCCTACCGGGGCCGGATACTCGCGTTCTTCCTCGTAGCCCTCGGAGTTGCCTACCCGCTCGGCTCGCTGGTCCAGGGGCCCATCATCGACCGGATCGGCCTGGGCTGGACCACCGCGGGAGCGGCGGGCCTGCTGACGCTGATCATGGTGGCCGTCGCGTTCTTGAGGCCAGGCATCGCGCGAGCGCTCACGAGCGGGCCTGATGGTCACCCGGCCAGCTGAGAATCTGGCGCGCTCACGTTCCTGTGCTGCGGTTCCTGTGCTGCAGTCATCCGCCGCTGAGCGAGCCGCGACGACGCAGCCGCGCACGGTACCCGGCCACCAGGATCCAGGCCACGAGCACCAGACGCCGTCCCAGCCCGGCGGGCGCCGCCGCGGCCCGCGGCTTGCCTGGTCCACCCGGCCCGCCTTGCCTCAGCAGGGAGGGGCCCTTCAGCAGGGAGGGACCCTTCAGCAGGGAGGGGCTGCTCCGCGGGGAGGAGCTGCTCCGCAGGGAGGGGCTGCTCCGCGGGGAGGGGCTGCTCGGACCAGGCTGACGGGAGCCCGCGAGCTCCGTGCTGACCGATCCCATGCGGGCGGCCCGCCCGCCCGCCCCATGGGGTTCCCTGGGGCCGTGCCGGACCGGCAGCCGGGGCACCGATGCCACGGGCCGAAGATTGCTGAGGCAGGGCGCGCGGGCCACCAGGATCACGCCCGTCACGATCGCCGCGAGCCCCGCCGCCTGGAGCGCCAGCATGCCCGGGGATACCCGGATGACGTCGCCGAAGACCACCACGCCTAGAAGTATGCCGGCCAGTGGCTCGGCCGCGGTTATCCCCGGAAGCGACGCATGCAGCGGGGCGGCGTTGAACGAGCTCTCCAACAGCCACAGGCCGATCAGGCCCGCCACGATCACGCAGTAGGCGGTCCAGCTCGTGAACAGCGTGACGAACGAGTGCGTGTCCATAATCTGCACCGTCCGGCGGGTCAGCGCGTCCGAGATGCCGAAGACCAGCCCGGCGCCGATCCCGGTCAGGATGGCTCGCTGCTGGCCGGAGCGCCGCCGGCCCGCGTGGACGAAGCAGTAGGCGACGGCCGCGATCCCGGCGGCGGCCGGCCAGTCCGCAGGCGAGCCGAACGACACGTCGGGCGTCCCGGGAGACCGCGCCAGGGACAGCGCCGCCACGCCGCCGAGCAGGAGCACTGCGCCGATGATCTCGGCTGCCCGCAGCTGCTGGCGCGACAGCGGCACGGCCAGGGCCAGCGCGAAGATCAGGTTCGTGGCCAGCAGCGGCTCGGCCAGGGACAGGTCCAGGTGACCGACGGCCCACGCCGAGCAGAGCTGTCCGGCGACCATCACGGCGAGGCCCGCCAGCCAGCGGGGACGGTGGAGGAGATCGGTGATCAGCCGCAGGCGCAGGAAGTAGGCTTTCGGCGCCTGCTCGGCAGCATACTGCTGCAGGACGAAGCCGACCCCCAGCAGCATCGCTGCCGCCAGCGCGATCACGATGTCCGCTACGTCCATATCGCTCCGTTATCCCTGCCGCCGCGCTACCTGCGGTTCGCCGGCTGTCTGTGAGGCATCGGCTGCACGGCGCAAGCATAGGGCCATGCCGTAAGTATCCCGGACCTTGTTCCGAGCGAGAACCATTGGGCACATCTCGCTTTGGTGTCGGCGGCAGCTAGCACGCCGAGCCCGGAGACCATGCGCAGCAAGTGTAGGGGCGCAAGGCTGGCGCCCGGGTGCAAGCGCGATAAGGAATAGCTGAGAAAACGGGCACTGGGCCCAGCGGGCAGTTACAGGACGGAACTGGTACCTCTCACCAGCCACCGACAGCCGCATCCGCCCCAGAGCGCCGAGGCTGTCGCGGATTGTGATCCCGCGCACAGCCCGTCCGGGAGCCGGCCCGGCGGCTATCGCTTCCTGGGCACGTGCGGGCGCGTGACGGGTACGACCGTCAGCAGGCGATCGAGTCCGGAGAAGTCGCCAGGGTTGGTGGTGAACAGGGGCAGCTCTTCGGCTATGGGCCGCCGCCGCACACCCGCGCCTTCGGCGCCGCGTGACCCGATTTCTCGCGGCGCGCTGTCGATCCGGGACCGGCCCGTTCGACTATGGGCGATAGGCCGGCGCGGGAAGCGGCCAGGCAGAGCGACGATCGAGGGGTGACTAGTCGTGAAGTACATGTTCCTGCTGTATGGTCCCGACCTGCCCGAGCCCGGGACGGACGAGGCCCGCAAGCTGCTCGAGGACTGGACCGCCGCGAGGGGCGCGATGGAGGACGCGGGGGTGCTGATTGACTGCGCGCCGCTGTACCCGGTGACCTCGTCCACCACCGTCCGCGTCCGTAACGGAGAGACGCTGCTCACCGACGGCCCGGCGGCCGAGATCAAGGAGCACTTCGGCGGATTTACCCTGATCGAGTGCGCTGACCTGGATGAGGCACTGAAGTGGGCGGCGCGGATTCCCACGGCGCACGACGGGTCCGTGGAGGTCCGCCCCGTGATACAGGCGCAGCAGCCCGACGCGGCGCCGGCGTAGACGGAGGTCGCGGGCTGAGCGAGCAATTCGGCGAGCTGTTCCGCGCCCACTGGTGGGCGGCGGTGGCGACTCTCACCCGCCTCCTGGGCGACCTGGAGGCGGCTGAGGACGCCGTCCAGGACGCGTGCGCGCTGGCCGTTACGAAATGGCCGTCCGAGGGCGTGCCGTCCAGCCCCGGCTCCTGGCTCACCGGCGTGGCGCGGCACAAGGCGCTCGACCGGGTGCGGCGCGAGGTGAGGCGCCGGGAGAAAGAAGCCGCGGCCACGCGCGAGGCGGGCTGGCTGACCATGGACCGCGGACCGAACGGCGATGGCTGGTCCAGCGACGCCAGCTGGGAGAGCCTTCCCGACGACGAGCTCGGCCTCATCTTCCTGTGCTGTCATCCCAGTCTCGATCCCGCCGTGAGGGTGGCCCTGACGCTCCGCTCGGTGTGCGGGCTCGCCACGGACGAGATCGCCGCCGCTTTCCTCGTGCCCGGGCCGACGATGGCGCAGCGCCTGGTCCGGGCCAAGCGGAAGATCCGGCAGGCCGGGATCTCGTTCGGCATCCCCGGACCCGATGACCTGGCCGCGCGGCTCGATTCCGTGCTTCGGGTGGTTTACCTGGTGTTCACCCAGGGGCACATGGCGACAGGGGGCCGGGAACTCATCAAGGGCGGCCTGTGCGATCAGGCCGTGCGGCTCGCCCGCGCGCTGGCCGCGCTGATGCCGCGGGAGCCGGAAGCCGCGGGACTCCTCGCTCTGCTGCTGCTCACCGACGCCCGGCGGGGCGCCCGGAGCAGGGAAACCGGCGACATCATCCTGCTGGAGGACCAGGACCGCGGCCGGTGGGACCGGGCTAAGATCGCCGAGGGCGAGGCGCTCCTGGAACAGGCGCTGCGGGTCGGCCGCCCCGGGCCCTACCAGCTGTATGCCGCCATCGCGGCCTGCCATTCCTGCGCCCCGTCGGCGGCCGACACCGACTGGCACGAGATCGCGGCCCTGTACGGCGAGCTCATCCGTTACGAGCCGACGCCGGTGGTGGAGGCCAACCGGGCGGTGGCGGTCGCCATGGCGGAAGGACCCGCGGCGGGCCTGGTGATCCTCGATACGCTGGGGGCTCATCCCCAGATGGGCAACTGGCCGCAGTTTCACATCGCTCGAGCCGAGTTGCTGCGCCGCGTCGGCCGTTTCGCCGAGGCGACCGACGCGTACCGCGCGGCCCTGAGGCTGGAGCCGGCGGTGCCGGAACAGGACTTCATCGGCCACCGCATCAGGGAACTGGGAAACGAGTCGCCCGGATAGCCGGCGTGATCGCCGGACGCGGCGCCCTGGCTGTCGCCCGGCTGCGGCAGGCCCTGGCTTGCGGACTCACGCAAGCGCTTCTCCTCGCACAGCTGGGCTGGCCGCATTCACGCAGTCAGATACTCACCCGGCTGGCGGTCGACTCGCGGGGCGAGATCGCCACGGCCCTGACCGCGGCCGCCGGTACCGAGGGCTAGCGCGGCCGCGACTTAGGCTCGGAGCCCGGCAGGAAGTCGGGCTCGATCCCGTAGCCTGGGCGAGGCTAGGGGCCCGGGATGCGTATTCCTGACCTGGTGGAGTGAGGACATGACTGGCAACGGCGACAACGGGCGCGTCAAGCGCTGGAGAGAACTGCTCGCGAGCGAGCGCGACGCCGCGGCCCTGTACGGCCGGATCGCCGAGGGCGAGACGGGCGAGAGGCAGAAGATCTTCGAGGAGCTCGCCGCGGTCGAGCGGCGGCACGCGGCGCACTGGGAAGACACCCTGCGCAGCGCCGGCGCGACCGTGCCCCCGCCGGGCAGGCCGAGCCTGCGCGCCCGGCTGCTCGCGCTGGGCGCCCGCAGGCTGTCATCGAATGCGGTGCTGCCGCTGATCGAGCGCGGCGAGCGCGCCGATGCCGACGTCTACGACAGCGATCCAGACGCGGCGCCTGGCATGGCCGCTGACGAGCACGGCCATGCCCGCACGATCGCCAAGCTCATCGAGGGGGGCCGCCCAGACCCTCAGACGCAGATCGCGCGCAGGGAGCCATGGCACCGCGGAGACCGCTCCGGCGCCCTGCGTGCGGGTGTCTTCGGCGTGAGCGACGGGCTCGTGTCCAACACCGCGCTGGTCATGGGGGTCGCGGGTTCCGGCACGGCGCACAAGGTCATCCTGCTGACCGGGATCGCCGGCCTGCTGGCCGGGTCGTTCTCGATGGCAGCCGGCGAGTACGTCTCGATGGCCAGCCAGCGCGAGATGTACCAGCGCGAGATCTCCCTGGAGGCAACAGAGCTCGACGAGAATCCGCGGGAGGAACGGGATGAGCTGGTCCTGCTCTACCGCGCCAAGGGCCTGCCCCGCCGTGACGCGGAGCGGCTCGCCGACCAGATCATGACCGACCGCAAGGTCGCGCTCGACACGCTTAGCCGCGAGGAGCTCGGCCTGGACCCGGCCGAGCTCGGGTCGCCGCTGGCTGCTGCGGTGTCCAGCCTGCTCACGTTCGCGGCCGGCGCACTCGTCGTGATCATCCCCTATTTCATCGCCAGTGGCACCGCGGCCCTGGTCGCCGCGATCGTTCTCGCGGCCGCCGCCCTGATCGCGGTCGGCGCGGGAATCGGAATGCTGAACGGGCGTTCACCCCTGCGGTCGGGACTGCGGCAGCTGCTCCTGGGCGGCGCCGCGGCGCTGGTGACGTTCGGCATCGGCCACCTGATCGGCGCGAGCGTCTCTTAGCGCCTCGCTCGGCAGCCACAGTGTCGCCTTGCGGTCAGGTTTTTAGCCGACGCCAAGCGCTCGGATCGAGAACGCCGTCTATGGCAGCCTGGGCGACATCGGTAAGCCGGAGATTGTTGCTCCGGGCGAAGCTCCGCAGTCGGGAGAAAGCCTCGGCTACGTCGACTCCGGCTCGCTCGGAGAGCACGCCTTTGGCCTGCTCGATCACTATGCGGCTGGTGAGAGCGGCAGAGAGCTGGTCGTTCAGCAGCCGGGCTTCCGCGCTGGCACGATGCTGCACGATGCTGAGGGCAGCGAGGTCGGCAAAGGCGCGGGCGACGATGCTGTCCGCGTCGCCCATCGGCTCCTGCGACACGCTGAGCAGGTTCAGGGCGCCGAGAGTCACGTCACGCCACCGCAGCGGCATCGCGAAGGCCGACCGGAAGCCCGCCTTGAGGGCGGCCGCGGTGAACGACGGCCACGGGCCCGATCCTGCGACCAGGACCTCGTGCTCGATGCGCTCGCCGGTACGGAAGGCGTCAAGGCACGGCCCTTCCTGGGCCTGCAGCTCGAACAGCTCCAGCAGGCGCATTGCCTCGCTGGAGGAAGCCACGAGCCCCAGCCTGCGCGAGGGGGAGGCCAGCATCACCCCGGCGGCGGAAGCGCCGAGCAAGCTGACGCACCGGCCCGCGAGCCCGGTCAGCAGGTCAACGACGTCGTAGTCGTCGACCAGTGTGTCGGCCATCTCGACGAGTGCCCTGACGACGTCAGCCTCTCGGGTCATCTCCGCTCATCCCCTTGAGGGTCCCGACCCGGCATGGGCCGGATCCGCCGGATCGCTGCGCCCATCATACTGGCCGACGCAGGCCTCCGCGGGCCCGAGCGTGCTGCGGTCATCCCAGCCGGAGCCTGCGGGTGACGACGTCTCGGGCAACATCAGCGAGCAGCCGGTCGTTGCCGAAGGCGAACGCTCGAAGGCGGATGAGCGCCTCAGTGACGCTGATCCCAAGCTGAGCCGAGATCATGCCGGCGGCGTTGTGCACCGCGAAATGAAAATCGGCGCCGATCTCCAGCTCCGCCGCCACCGTATCCGAGGCCGCGCCGGCCTGGGCTTCCAGCACCCAGCGGGCCGCCACATCGGCCATGGCCAGCGCGTCAGCGTGCTGGTCGTCGCTCAGCTGGCCCGTCCAGCCGCGGTAGAGGTTCAGGGCACCAAGGCGAACACTTCCGACCCGCAGCGGGTACCCGAATATGGCCCGCACTCCCGCCGCCAGCGCCGGCGGCGTGAAGGCCAGCCACCGGCGGGTCGCCGGCTCGGCCAGGTCCGGCTCAGCCACCACCTGGTCCTGCCGGTAGGCGTCTACGCAGGGACCCTCACCCAGCGTGTACTGCAGTTCCTCAATGAGATGGCTTACCGCGTTGGTCGTGCACAACGACCCGCGCGGTATGTCACCCGACATGAGCATCACGCCAGCACCGTCCACCCCGACGATCTGGGGGCATACCGCGCACAGGCTGGCTGAAGACCACGACTCCGCACCGGCGTCAGCGAGCGCGGCCAGGATCCGGCCGAGCCTGTCACCCGCCATCGAGCGTCACGACCCACAGCGCGGCGGCGGCGCACCGCGAGAAACGCCGACCCGATTCTTCACCTGCTGCTCCTCCACCTGAGACGGGAGCGCCAGCAGGGACCAGACTCGACGCCATTCCGGACCCGGGGACCGGGCCTCGTCAGTCCACGCTACGCCACGCACGGATCGCTGGCCGACCGGACCGGCCAGGGCGATCGCGCGCTCAGACTAGCTGGGCGGCGAGCAGGCAGACGTCGTCGGCACGGCAGGGCTTGCCGTGCAGCATGCTCTCGGCGGCGGCGCGGATCTGGTCCGCCGTGCGGGCCCCGGATTGCTTCATAGTGGCAGCGAGTGTGCTGAGGCCCTCATCGATATCATGGCAGCGGTCTTCGATCAGGCCGTCGGTGTAGAGCAGGATCCCAATGCCGGGCGCGAGCCGTCGCTGACCGGCGCACACGGAGATATCGGCGCAACAGCCGAGCATGATGCCAGACGCGTCGTCGAGGTATTCGTCTTGCCCGGTTCCGGTGGTGACGAGCGGCGGCGGGTGCCCGGCGTTGGCATAGGTAAGGTCGCCCGTGGCCAGGTCGAGAACGGCGTAGACGGCGCTCGCTATCGCGTCGGGCAGCAACCGCGCCAGGGCAATATTGGTCCGTTGCAGCGCGTCGCAGGGGTGAGGGTGGTCGATGGCGTAGGCGCGGAGCATGCTCCGGACCTGGCCCATGATCGACGCTGAGGTGATGCTGTGGCCAGCCACGTCGCCGATGACCAGCCCGACCCGGTTGTCGCCGAGCGGGAAGACGTCGTACCAGTCGCCGCCGACCTGGGCGCCGTCGCTGGCGGACAGGTAGCCCACCGCGAGGTCCAGACCGGGGACGGTAGGGAGCGTATCGGGCAGGACAGCGCGTTGCAGGATCTCGGCGATGGTGTGCTCGCGGGCCGAGGTCTCCACGTTAGCCATCGCGGCGGAAAGGAGCCGGGCGAATTCCTCGGCCACCTTCACGTCGGTCTCGGCGAAGCTGGGCCGGTCGGCGTCGCGGGCTAGGGACAGAATCCCGATCGGGCGGTGCCCGGCCATCAGCGGCGCCGCAAGCACGCTGTTGGCCCGCAGGCGAGCGAGGGTACTGCGCAAGTCGGTGGGCAGCTCCTCCCATTCCGGCAGCCGGGTCCGGGCATCGAGCCCGTGCAGAACCTGGGTGGTCCCGGTGGTGTAGGCCCTCTGAATCACCATCGGGCCGGCCGCGGGGATCTTGTCGTTGCGGAATTCCGCGAGAACGGGGGCCCGGTCCGGATCGCGGTGAGCCAGCGAGGCGGCGTATAGGGTGCCTTCCGCGGTCGGCAGGAACACGACGCAGTGGTCGGCCAGACCGGGCACCACGAGATGAGCGGCGTGCTCTAGCAGTTCGCGCCGGTCCCGGGTGGCGGCCGCGAACGCGCCGGCGCGCAGCAGGAACGTGAGCTGCTCCCGGGCGCTGTCAGCCTCGGCGCGGGCGGCCTGTTCCCGGGCCAGCAGTCCGGCGCGGTCCTGCTCGGCGCGCTGCCGGGCGCTGAGGTCGACGACGAAGGTCACCCAGCGGAGCGGGTCGCTGTCGACCGTCGCCCCCCCGACCAGCACCGGCACCCGGTGCCCGTCCTGGTGCAGGTACTCCTTCTCGTACGGCTGGAATGCTCCCGTGGCGAGCAACTGCTCGTGCGCGTCCCGGTCGCGGCTGGCCCACTCCGGGGGGGTGATCCGCTGATAGGAAATGCGCCTGGCCGCCAGGTCCTCCCGGCTGTAGCCGATGAGGCCCAGGAACGCGTCGTTGGCTTCATAGGCGCCGGACTCGGAGGAGACCACCACGCCGAGCACGTTGGCCTCCCGCAACCGGCCCAGCAGGCTGGCGTTTTCCCGCAGCGCCGCCTCCATCCGGCGTTGTCCGGTGAGGTCAGTGATGATCGAGTAGGCCCGCTGCGGCCGCCCCTCGTGGTCCCGGGCGTCGGGAACCGTGGTCACGCGCAGCCAGCGCAACTCACCGGTCCGGGCGTGCGGAACCCCCATGACCGCATCGGCCACCACCTCACCGGTGCACAGCGCCACCGTCACCGGCAAGTCCTCCGGCCGGTACGGTGAGCCGTCCTCGTGCACCGCGTGCCGGGAGGCCGGCAACGGCCAGGTGGTCAGCGCGGGGCCCTCGATGCCCAGGAAGTCACACACTGCCGGGTTCGCCCCGATAACCGACCCGTCGGCGTAAAATTGGATGACGCCCAGCGGCATGGTCTCGAACAGGGTCCGGTACCACTCCTCCGCAACGGCCAGTTGCTCAGTCAGCCTCTCCAGGCGGCGTCGGTCGCGTACGTGGGCCGTGACGTCGACGGCGTAGAGCAGTATCCCGGCGACTGCGCCGTCGGCGTCACGTACCGGCCGATACACGAAGTCCGCGAAGCGCTGCTCGGGCCGCCCGTCGTCCCGACGGACACAGATCCCGCTCTCACAGCCGCTAACCGGTTGCCCGGTTTCCCGGACCTGCGCGAGGATCTCGATGCCGGCCTGGGCGGCACGTTCCGGCAGGGCCTCCTGGGCCGGCAGGCCGACGACATCGCGGCCGCCAGCCAGCCGGCGATAGGCCTCGTTGGCGAACTCGACCACCAGGTCAGGTCCGGCCAGGAAAGCCACCGCCGCGGGCAGGCTGGACAGCAGCTCCCGCGTCATAGCGGGCATGCTTACGGCATTGCCCCGTCGTGGTCTCGGAACCGAGATCTCTGCACCCCCCGTGCGACCCGGCATGGCCAACTGACACTCATGGTAGCTTGCCCGATCCGCGTTTTTGCAGCTCAAGAAGCTCAGAACGTCCTCAGGGGGAACTCCCGCAGGGCCAGGCCCGCGCTACGCCGACCAGATCCTGACCGGCCGGAAGGTCACGCTCGACACCGTTCAGCCCAGGGCGTAGATACCGAGCAGCCGGCGCACCTCTACTGCCGCGTCGGCGGTCCGGTCAGTCATGACAGCCTCCGGCGGCGGCCTGGATGGTGGCGCGGGTCGTGGCCAGCATCGCCGCGGTGGGCAGGGTGGCGCCGCCCGCTACCGCCTTCCGGAAGGCGGCGACACTGGCGCGGTGGCCCTTGTCCTGGCGGCCCTTCCAGAGGGTCCTGCCGTCCTGCTTCGCGGAGCGGAAGTCGTCGATGACGAGCCGCCGCGGACCGGCTGTGACTTCGATCCATTCCTGGCCCGCGGTCGGCAGCGCGCTGCCGTAGCAGATCGTCGCGAGTGAGCCGTCGGCGAAGCGCAGCGATACGACCGCGTCGTTGCCGGGCACCACCCCAGGGGCGTCGGCGGCGCCGGGGCCGCCGCGGGTGCGGCGGCCGCCGGGGCCGTCGCCGGCGAGCACCGAGACGGCCTCGGCGATGCCGGCGCCGATCAGGGCCTGGGCCGTGTCGACGAAGTGGCACACCTCGCCGAGGAGCCGGCCGCCCTGGCGCCGGTCGGTGTACCAGTGGCCATCGGGGACCGGTCCGGCGGAGACCCGGTATACCAGGAACTTGGGCGAGGCCACCTCGGCGAGCACGTTCCGCACGACCAGCACGGGGATGGACCAGCGGCGGTTGAACCCGACCATGAGCTGCCGCCCGGACGCACGCCAGGCGGCCTCGGTCTCCGCGAGCTCATCCAGGGTCAGCGCGAGCGGTTTCTCGCACCACACGTGCCCGTCGATGGCAGGGAAGGCCCTGGAGACCGCCTTCTCGAAGTGATGCCGCTCGGCGGCCCGCCGGGCCGTGATCCCCCTGGCCGAGGTGACCGCCACGAAGCGCTTGAAGCCGGCGTGGCGGAACGCCGGCAGCAGCGTCCCGGCCGAGTACGCCCCGGCTCCGATCCAGCCGATCCCGGGCACCGAGCCGGAGGACGGGGCGGGCGGCCGGATCACGACCGGAACGTCCGCGGCGGGCTTGGCCTGGTAGGTGAGCTGGATCGCCAGGTACGGATCGGCGCGCCTGGCGATCAGCTCGTACGCCGCTGCGGCATCGCCGATGCCGAAGCGGTGGGTGACGAGGTCGGACACCTGGAGCCGGCCCCCGGCCAGCAGGTCGAGCACCGCCTCGAAGTTCCGGCCCTCGGTCCAGCGCACCTGGCCGGCCGGGTAGTCCACCCCCCACGCCTCATACGAGGGGTCGTAACGGCCCGGGCCGTAGGAGCGGGCGAACCTTAGCGAGAGCTCCCGCTCGTAGAACGGCGAGCGGTCCAGCTGCAGGCCGATACCGCCCACGATCACCACGGCCGCGCGGTCGCGGCACAGCGCCGGAACCCGTGTCACCGGCCCGGACGACGGGTTGGCCGAGCACACCAGGACCGCGTCCGCGCCGCGCCCCCGCGACCAGGCCTCCACCTGGTCGGTCGTCGCGCCGCCGGTCTCGTCCAGGGCCAGGACGCCGGAGCCGGCCGCGATGATGCGGGCGTGCGCGGCCGGGTCGATGCCGGCCACGTCGCAGCCGGAGACCATGGCCAGCCGGGCCGCGAGCTGCCCGACCAGGCCGAGCCCGATCACGACGACCTTGGAGCCTGGGCCCGCCTCGGCTAGCCGCAGGCCGTGCAGCGCGATCGAGGCCACGGTCGCGAACGCGGCGTCCTGGGCCGGCACGCCGTCGGGAACGGCCGCGCACAGCAGGCCGGGGACCGCCTGGAACTCGGCATGGCTGGCCTTCCCGGCTCCGCCGGTCGCCACCAGCTGCCCGGCCCGCAGGCCGCTGACCGCGGAGCCGACCTCGACCACCTCGCCTGCGGCGGAGTAGCCCAGGGGCAGGTCCTCGGCGAGGCGGCTGCGGACGGCCCGCGCGGCCGTGACGATGCCCTCGGCTCTGGCCTGGCGCGCTGCCTGCCGGACCAGGTCCGGCCGGGCCCGCGCCTTCGCGAGCAGGCTGGACTGGGCCAGCGCGGTGTCGGCCCGTTCCGTGCCGGGCGAGATCACCGACGCGATCGTGCGCACCAGCACCTCGGTCGTGGATGGTGCTGGGCAAGGCACCTCGAGCACCTCGACCGGCCCGCCGCCCGCGGGCTGAACGACATTCTTCACGCGGGCCTCCCGGTGTCCCGGCGCCAGCAGATGGTGATCCGTATCGGCAGAGCGGAGTCAATCCGGCAGCACGGGTGCGACGACCGTGCGATGGAAGCCGGTCGCCACGTCGCAAGATTCTAGCGAGCTGAACAACTCTCCGTAGCGTTATGCTTACGATAAGTTGCACCAGCTCTATCGGGCGTGCCCTTTCTGGTCCCGGCGTGATCTCATGGCGAGGTGGAGCGACCGCTGCTGAACCGACGGATGGCCGGGATGGGCACGACGATCTTCGCCGAGATGTCGGCGCTCGCGGCCGCGACCGGATCGGTCAACCTGGGCCAGGGCTTCCCCGACACCGACGGGCCGCGCGAGATCGCGCAGGCCGCGGCCGCC
>WNFN01126545.1_pt1 | contig 15376 bp, 7 predicted proteins | sample 5400161 | NCBI WGS metagenome assembly WNFN01 (sample SAMN13153353, study PRJNA577476) | soil metagenome | isolation source: 80 cm saprolite on Douglas fir-dominated hillslope | place: USA:California | collected 2013-09-17
CTCCGAGCACCCCGCGCCGCAGGTCATCGCCACCCGTCGCCCCGTCCGCGACGCCGTGATGCGCTGGCATCGTCCGGGCGGAGGCGGACAGGTCTGGCTACTCGTCAACGCCGATCCCGAGATCGGCCCCGACGGCCGCGTCGACCGCGTGATCGTCACCCTTTCCGACGTGACGCCGCTGCACGTCGCCACCGAGCGGCTGCGCGACAGCGAGGGCCGCTACCGGCAGCTCGTCGAGAACGCGCAGGACATCATCTATCGCACCGACATGTGGGGGTTCTTCACCTACGTGAACCCGGTGGCGACGCGGGTGACGGGCTGGGCGCCGGACAAGATCCTGGGCAAGCATTTCCTCGAGCTGGTCCGCGAGGATCACCGCTCCCGGGTGGAGGAGCGCCTCAAGGCGCAGTTCCGCGACCGGGTGAGCACCAGCTACGACGAGTTCATCGCCGTCACCCTCCGCGGCGACGAGATCTGGATCGGCCAGAACGTGCAGCTCCTGACCGAAGGGACGAAGGTCGTGGGCTTCCAGGCCGTCGCGCGCGACATCACGCGGCGCAAGCGCGCGGAGGAGGCCGTCGAGCGCGAGCGGCGCCAGCTGCGCGACGTGGTCGCCCACGCCCCGGTGGCCATGGCCATCCTCGACGGCGAGGGCACTCTCCTGGCCCACAGCGAGCAGTGGCTCCAGCTCTGGCGGCTGCCCGCGCTCGCGCTGCCCGCCCGCCGGCATGGAGACTCGTTGCCCGCTGCCTTCGGGGAGGCGCTCGTGCGCAGCCGGAAGGGACCCCTCGTCTCCTCCGCGGAGCAGCTCATCGAGCGCCCCGACGGGTCCGCCGTGTACGTGACCTGGGCCGTGCATCCGTGGCGCGGGCCGGGGGCCGAGGTGGCGGGCGTGGTGGCGGTGGCGCAGGACATCGACGTGCTCGTGCGCGCCCGTCAGGCGGCGCAGGAGACCTCGCGGGTCAAGTCGGAGTTCCTGGCCAACGTCAGCCACGAGCTGCGCACGCCGCTCAACGGCGTGCTGGGCATGGCCCGCCTGCTCCTGGACACCTCGCTCGACGCCGCCCAGAAGGAGTACGCCGAGATCATCCGGCGCTCCGGTCGCGAGCTCCTGGGCGTGGTGGACGCGATCCTCGACTTCGCGCGCGCGGAAGCCGGCCGCCTCGAGCTGGAAGACGGCGAGCTGGAGCCCCGTCGCATCGTGGAGGAGGTGTGCGCCTCCGTCGCGCCGGAAGCGGCGGCCAAGGGCGTCCACGTCACGTCGCTGGTGGCGGAAGAGGTGCCGCCGCTCCTGCGGGGAGACGGCGCGCGGCTGCGCCAGGTGCTCCTCAGCCTCCTCGGCAACGCGGTCAAGTTCACGCCCGCGGGCACGGTGGTGGCGCGGGCCGGCCTCGTGCGCGGAACGGACGAGGCGGCCTCCGTCCTCCGCTTCGAGGTGGCCGACTCGGGGATCGGGATCGACACCGCGACCCAGGCGCGCTTGTTCCAGCCCTTCGTGCAGGCGGACGGGTCCGCCACGCGCCGTTTCGGCGGGGCCGGGCTGGGACTCGCATTGTGCCGGCGCATCGTCACCGCCATGGGCGGCCAGATCGGCGTGCGCAGCGAGCCCGGGCAGGGCAGCACTTTCTGGTTCACCGTTCGCTTCGCGCGGCCGGACGCCGTCCGCGCCAAGGACGCGGAGCGGCGGCGCGGAGGGCGCATCCTCGTGGTCGAGGACAACACGGTCAACCAGAAGGTCGCAGTGGCCATGATCGAGAGCCTCGGGTACGGCGCGGAGGCGGTGGGCAACGGTCTGGAGGCCGTCGAGGCCTGCTCGCGCCACACCTACGAAGCGATCCTCATGGATTGCCAGATGCCGCAGATGGACGGCTTCAAGGCGACCGCGTTCATCCGCCAGCGCGAAGGCCAGGGCCACCGCACGCCCATCATCGCGCTGACCGCGAGCGTGACCGCCGAGGACCGCCAGCGCTGCCTGGCCGCCGGGATGGACGACTATCTGAGCAAGCCGGTGCCGCGGGAGGCGCTGGCCAGCACGCTCCGCAAGTGGATCCCCACCGCGGTCACGCCTCCGCCGGTCGAGACGGCGGCCACTCCGTCGACGCTCGCGCTGAGCCATCCCCTGCGCGTCCTGGAGGCGCATGCGGGCCCACGGGCCCTGGCCGAGGTGATCGACGTGTTCCTGCAGACGATCCCCCGCCGCCTCGACGATCTGCGGCAGGCGCACGGCCGCGGCGACGTGGATTCCATCCGCGCCCTCGCGCACAGCCTCAAGGGCGCGTCCGCGCAGATCGGCGCGCGTGGGATGGCCGACATCTGCGTCCAGATCGAATCCCTCGTGCGCGGCGGCGACACCTCCGCGCTGGGCGACCTTCTCACCAGCCTGGAAGCGGACTACGCCGTCGTGAGCGCGTCGCTGCGCGAGGAGCGACGGCGGGTGTCGGGGCAGGTCGCGAAATAGAGCTGCCTCCGCTCCCGCCGACGGTCCGGCGTCTCGGGCTCGTCAGCCTGCTCACGGACGCCAGCAGCGAGATGATCTATCCGCTGCTGCCGTCGTTCCTCACCGGCGTTCTCGGCGCGGGGCCCGCCTTCGTCGGGCTCGTGGAGGGGTTGGCGGAGTCCGTGGCCAGCCTCCTCAAGCTGGCGTCGGGCCGGATCTCCGACCGCATGCGCCGGCGCAAGCCCCTGATCGTGGGCGGCTATGCGTTGTCGTCGCTCGCGCGTCCGCTGGTCGCGGCGGCGACGGCGCCCTGGCACGTGCTGGTGGTGCGGATCGCGGACCGCATTGGCAAGGGCGTGCGCGGCGCGCCACGCGATGCCCTCCTCGCGCAGGTGACGCGGCGCGAGGACCTCGGCCGAGCCTACGGCTTCCACCGCGCGATGGATCACGCGGGCGCGGTCGTGGGGCCTCTGATCGCGTCCGCCCTCCTGCTCCTCCACCTCGACCTGCGGACGGTGTTCGCCCTCGCCGCCCTTCCCGCCCTGGCCAGCGTGCTCGTGCTCGTCTTCGCCGTCCAGGAGGCGCCGTCCCCGACGGCGGTCGAGAGTCCGACGGCGCGCCCGAAGGCGGAGGAGACGCCGGGGACGAAGCCGCCGCCACGCGGGCTCGGCCGGCTGCTGGCCGTGATCGGCCTCTTCACCCTCGGCAACTCCTCGGACGCGTTCCTTCTCCTCCGCGCACAGGACGCGGGCGTCGCCCTGCCGCTCGTCCCGATCCTCTGGACCGCTCACCACGTCGTGAAGTCGACGGCGAGCACGGCGGGCGGCGCCCTGTCCGACCGCGTGGGCCGGCGCGCGGCCATCGCCGCCGGCTGGGTCCTCTATGCCCTCGCCTACGCGGGCCTGGGACTGGCCACGTCCCCGGCGCAGGTGTGGGCGCTCTTCGTGGTCTATGGCCTCCACCACGCGCTCACGGAGGGACCGGAGCGCGCGCTCGTCGCGGAGATGGCGGCCGGGGAGGCGCGCGGACGCGCGTTCGGCCTGTACTACGCGCTCACCGGCGCCCTCCTTCTTCCCGCGAGCCTGATCACGGGTGCGCTCTGGCAGCGCATCTCGCCCGCGGCCGCGCTGCTCACCGGCGCGGCGATCGCCCTCGTCGCGGCGATCGCGCTGCTGGCGGTCGTGCGCGAGCCCCGGCGCGGAAGAGCGTGATCAGAGCGGAGGGCTCGGTGATGGCATCGGGCTGGGCGCGCGGGTGGGCTCCTCGCGGGCGGCCGGCTCCTCGCGGGCGGGCGGGGCCTCGGACGCGACGGGGGCGGTGGGTGCTGCTGCCTCCGGTTGCGGCCGGCGCGCAGGCGCGGGCGATGGCTCCTCGACGGCGGGCGTGCCCGCGCCCGGAGAGGGCGCGGGGAACGTCTCCATCCCTTCCTCGTAGTCCGGCAGCGGCGGCAGCGGCAGCATCTCGGCGGTCAGGATCGGCCCCTGGCTCGGGCATACGGTGACGGGCACCGCGCCCTGGACGAACAGCTCCTTGTAGGCCACGCCCGACAGCGGCGCGCAGCCCGAAGCCAGCAGCAGCCCCGTCTGCGGGTCGACCATTCCCTCGACGACGCCGCCCGGCATCGGCCAGGGCGCCGGAGGCTTGCGCCCCGCGTAGATCCGCGTCATGAGGCGCGCCCACACCGGGGCGGCCAGGCGCCCGCCCGTGGCCTTGGCCATGATCGGCCGCGGCCGGTCGAAGCCCATCCAGACCGCGGCCACGATCTCCGGCGTGTAGCCGACGAACCACGTGTCCGCGCCGTCGTTGGTGGTGCCGGTCTTGCCGGCGGCGGGCGCGCGGAAACCGGCGTCGCGCACCGCGGTGCCCGTGCCGCGCGTGAGCACGTCCTCGAGCGCGTCCGTGATGACATAGGCCACCGCGGCGTCGAGGACGTGCTTCCTCTCCGGCTCGTCCGCCTGCCACAGCACCTGCCCGTCCTCGCCCTCGACGCGGACCACGAAGCGCGGGCGCACGCCTTCGCCGAGGCCGGCGAAGGCGGTGTAGGCCGCGGTCAGCTCCACCGGGCTCACCGCCACCGTCCCCAGCGCCATCGAAGGCTCCTCGGGGATGGGCGGATCGATGCCCGCCTGCTCCGCGAGCTCGGCGATCCGATGGGTGCCGACGTCCTGGGCTAGGCGGACGGTGGGGACGTTCTTCGATCGCACCAGCGCATCGCGCAGCGTGATCTCGCCGTCGAAGGCGCCGTCGAAGTTCTTCGGGCTCCAGGACCGCCGGCCGCCGAGGCTGACCTGCAACGGCTCGTCGAGCACCTTCTGGTTCAGCATCCGGCCCGAGGCCACGGCCGTCGCGTACACGAACGGCTTGAAGGCGCTGCCTGCCTGCCGCCGCGCGGACTTCACGCGGTCGAAGCGGGAATGCAGGAAGTCACGGCCGCCCACCCAGGCCAGGACGTCGCCGGTGGTGGCGTCGAGCGCGACCACCGCCCCCTGCAGGTAGGGCGTCTCGCCATCCTCCGCGACCTCGAGCCCCGGCGCGTAGCGCGGAGCCGAGATGCGGCCGAGGACGCCGCCCTCGATCGCGCGCAGCTGGCGCTCGAGCTCCTCCTCCGCCGCCTTCTGGGCCGTGCGGTCGAGCGTGGTGTGGACACGCAGCTTGTGGCCGTAGAAATCATCGCCGAGGCGGTCCTCCAGCTCGCGCCGGACCTCCTCGACGAAGTACGCGGCGAACGGCGCGTCCGGCCTCTCCGCGCGCGGCTTGGAGACGACGCCGAGAGGCGCTTTCCGCGCGGCCTCTGCCTCGCCGGCGGGGATGCGCCGTTGCGCGGCCATCTGGGTGAGCACGAGGTCCCGGCGCTCGCGCGCCTCCTTGGGATGGCGCCGCGGGTCGTAGTGCGACGGGGCCTTCGGCATGGCGGCGAGGAGCGCGGCCTGGGGCAGCGTCAGGTCCTTCGCGCCGCGGCCGAAGTACTGGCGGGCCGCGGCCTCGAGGCCGCGCGCGCCGCTGCCGAAGTAGATCCGGTTGAGGTACATCTCGAGGATCTCGTCCTTCGTGAAGGTGTCCTCGATCTCCTGCGCGACGCGGACTTCGAGGATCTTGCGTCCCAGCGTCCGCTCCTGGCCCGGCAGGGCCTCCGGGAACACGTTGCGCGCGAGCTGCATGGTCAGGGTGCTCGAGCCCTCCTGGACGTTGCCCGCGCGCAGGTTGTTCCACAGCGCGCCCAGCACGCGGCGCAGATCGATGGCGTCGTGCTCGCGGAAGCGCTGGTCCTCGATCGCGATGAAGGCGTCGGGCACGTGTCGCGGCAAGCTGGCCAGGGGGATGAGCTCGCCTTCGATGGGCGCGAGGTCCGCGAAGGCCTTGCCGTTGCGATCCACGAGGACGGAGGCGCCACCCGGCTGGTAGGAGGTCAGCCGACGGACGTCGGGGCAGCCCATGAAGAAGCAGCGGCTCCAGGCCACGGCGAAGAGGATCGCGAGCACGGGAATCCCGATGGCCACGCCGCGCGCGGCGGGGTGGGTCTCGCGCCATCGCTCGGACAAACGGGTACGGAAATGGGAGAGACGGCTGGGCACAGTGTCCATGCGCAGGGCCTCCAGAGCAAGGCCCTTGCCATCCCGAAAACACCGCGGCGCCAGCAGATCAGCGGTCCCGCGCGAAGCGGACGGGCGAGCGTGTAAGAAGGAAAAAGTCCTAGGCGGAGGGGCGGCGCCAGTAGAGATAGGCGGGCACGCCGAGGGCCACGAGGACGAGACCGAGCACGGACTCGCGCGGCCGCTCGAGGAGCGTGTTCCCGACGAGCAGCAGCGACGCGAGGATGAAGAGAACGGGCACGACCGGATAGCCCCACACGCGGTAGGGCCGCGGCGCGTCGGGCCGCGTGTGCCGGAGGACGAACACGGAGGCGCCGGTCGCCACGTGAAAGAGGAGCGCGGCGAAGACGACATAGGTGAAGAGCTGATCGTAGGTCCCGGAGATGGTCAGGACGATCGCCCAGAGGCTCTGCGCCCAGAGGCTCCTCACCGGCGTCCGGTAACGCGGGTGGATCACGGCCAGCGACCGGAAGAAGACGCCGTCCGCGGCCATCGGCTGGTAGATCCGAGAGCTGTACAGGATCGTCGCGCTGACGCAACCGAACGCCGAGACGACCACCACCGCCGAGAGCAGGCGCGCCCCCATCGGTCCCAGGAGCGCGGCCGCCACCGCTTCTGCGATGCGCGGGTGGCTCGCCATCTCCGCGACGCTCAGCGTGCGCACGAACACGACGTTCACGAGGACGTAGAGCGAGACGATGCCCGCCGTGCCGAGGATGATCCCCAGGGGCAGGTTCCGGCCGGGGTCCTTCATCTCCCCCGCGGAAAAGGTGAGCCCGTACCAGCCGTCGTAGGTCCACAGGGCCGCGATCATGGCCACGCCGAATCCGGCGAGGGCGTGCGGCGGCACCGCGCCTGTGGCCACCGGCAGCGGTGACGGCCAGGTCAGCGCGGCCACGAGAAAGACCGCGATTCCTCCGAGCTTGAGCAGGGTCAAGGCATTCTGGACCCACGCCCCTTCCTTCACGCCGAACTGGTTCACGATCGTGAGGACCAGGATCGCGCCCACGCCCGCGCCCTGTCCGCCGCTCAGCGTCCAGCGCCAAGGGCCGATGGGAGCGGACACGACGACATGCCCAGTGGAGAGCAGCGGGAAGAAGCTGCCCAGGTATTCGCCGAAGCCGACGGAGAGGGCCGCGATGCCGCCGCTCATGATGACGAAAAAGCTGGCCCAACCGTAGAGGAAGCCCCAGAGGGGCCCGTAGGCCTCCTTCAGGAAATCGTAGATGCCACCGGCGCGCGGAAAGAGGACGCCGAGCTCCGCATAGGTGAGGGCGCCCGCGAGCGTCAGCAGCCCGCCCACCAGCCACACGAGCACGATCAGGCCCGGGTGCGGGAGCACGCGGGCCATGTCGCTGGTCGTGAGGAAGATGCCGGTGCCGACGACGGAGCCGATCGTGATGAGCGCGCCGTCCCACGCGCCCAGCGCGCGGACCAGGCCGACGGGCGGCTCGCTCCCGCGGTCGTCCACGACGCGCTCCGAGGCCGCCATCCGCGGCGAGGCTATATGCCGCGCCGGCGGCGGTCAAACGCGCCGCCGGGCGCGGCCGGGACGGATATCAGCGCGCGACGAGCTCCGGCTCGCTGGCCGGCGCGCCCAGCAATTCCTCGAAGAGCGAACGGCAGTGGACCATGGCCTGGCGCAGGTCTTCCGTGCTCGCCTCCTGGCCAGCGCTGTTCACCGCGATCGCGTGCGCGGCGCGATAGTTCGTCACGAGCTGCGGATGGACCACGGACAGGTCCGCCGCCCGCTGCTCGAAGTCGGTCATGGGATAGCCGCGGACGCGCATCACTTCCGTCACGAGCTGGTCCGCCTCCGCCACCGCCGTGGGCGGGCTGTCCACGAAGCGCTCCTGCGCACTCCGCCACAAGCCGGCGAAGCGCTCGTGCTCGGTCGTGGTGAGGGGACGGATCTGGAGATGCTCGACGCGCTTCGTGCGCGCGTCCAGCTCCGCCTCGGCCTTCGTTCTCTCCCCCGCCGTCTCCAGGGCACGGTCGTACTCCGGCCCGAACCGATCGGCCAGTGTCCGGGTGTGCCGCTTTCGCAGGGCGAGGATGACGGCGAGAACGACGACGAGCGCGACGACGGCGGCCACGGCAACGAGGACCTGTGTAGACGTCATTGGATCCTCCTTTCGAGCGAACTCCAGGGGCTACTGCAAACCATGTGCCCATGACCTGACCCCGCGGTGGCGCCGGATATGATCCTCAGCGTGCGTCCGGGTCCCCTCGTCCTCCTCGTGCCTTCCCGGGCGGCGGGCATGGAACTCCCTCGCCGCCTCGCGTCCACCGGACGTGCGGTGGCCGGGGTCTATCCGCTCACGCTGACCGACCTCGCCCGCGCGGTCGCCGAGCCCACGCTGCTCGGACGCGGCCTGCAGGCCTGGGATGCCGGCCACGCCGCCCTCGTCGCGGCCCGGCTCCTGGAAGCGCCGCATCGCCTGAAGCTGGCGCCGGACGTGCCCCTCGATCGCGTGGCCATCGCGCTCGCGCGCACCCTGTCCGAGCTCCGCCGCGCGGAAGTCGAGCCCGCGCGCCTCGACACGGCGGCGGACGCGGGCGCGACGCCGGAGGACCGCGAGAGGCTGCGCGCGCTGGCCGGGCTCTACCGCGGCTTCCACGAGCGCATCGAGGGACACTTCGCCGATCATGCGACTCTCTTCCGCGCCGCCCGCGAGCACCTGGCCGAGGCGCGCTGGCTCGAGGGGGCCGAGATCCTCGTGGCCGACGATCTCGAGCTCGACGCGGTCGAGCGACGCCTCCTGGCCGCGCTCGCCGCACGCTTCCCCGTGCGGCGGATCGGCCGCGTCCGGCCACCTGCGATCCAGGCCTCCGGCTTCGCGGGGTGGGCCGCCGTCAATGGAATCCGCGAGGTGGAATGGAAGGAGACCGAGCTGGCGGCGATCGCGCCGTCGCCTGCGCCGGCCGCCCTCGCGCGCGTGAAGGCCCGACTGTTCGAGCCTCCGAGCGGGCCGGCCGACCGTGACGACTCCGTCGATCTCCTCACCGCGCCCGGCGAGGCGGCGGAGGTCCGCGGCGTCGTGCGCGCCCTCCTCCGGGAAGCGGCGCGGGGCGTGCCCTTCGAGGACATGGGCGTGATCCTGCCCCGCCCCCAGGAGTACGCGCCGCTGTTCACGGACCTGCTCGCGCGCCTCGGCATCCCCTGCCGTCTCCATCCGTCATTGCCGCTGCGCTTCGGCCGCACCGCGCGATCGCTGCTGCTGCTCCTGCGCTGCCGCGGCCTGCGGCGAGCGGAGGTGATGGAGTACCTCACTTTCGCGCCCATTCCCTTCGCGGAGATGCTCGGCGAAGACGTGACGCCGCGTCCCGCGCAGTGGGACGCGATGAGCCGCGACATCGGGATCGTGTCCGGCCTCGACCGCTGGATCGTCGGGCTGCGCGGGCAGGCGGAGACGGACCGCGGGGAAGCGGCGCGCGAGAACGACCCCGAACGCGCGGAACGGCGGCGGCGCCGGGCCGCGGACGCGGACGCCCTGCTCCGCGTCGTCGAGCTGCTCTCCGGCACGCTGGACGCGCTGAGCGGAGAGGCCTCGTGGCCGGACTGGTCGGCGCGCCTGCGCGGCGTGGTGGACCAGTGGCTGGGGCGCGAGCGGGACCGCGAGGCGGTGGGCGACGTCGTGGCCGATCTCGGCGGTCTCGCCTTCCTCGGCGCCCGCGCGCCCTGGCGCGAAGTGGAGCGGGTCCTGGAGGCGCGGTTCGAGTGGGAGCGGCTGCCCCTGGATTCGCTCGCGACGGGCGCCGTCCACGTCGGCGTGCTGGACGCGCTGGCCGGCCTGCCCTTCCGCGTCGTCGCCATCCCCGGTCTCGTCGAGGGCGGATATCCGGGCGTGCTCCGCCCCGACCCCTTCCTCCTCGACGCGGAGCGGCAGGCCCTGGGCGCGCCCGCGGCGGCGCCGGAACCGGCGGCGCTCCCGCCCGCCGTGCGCACGCCACGATCTCCGGCACGCCGCCAGCTCTCGCTCTTCGACGACGATCCCGCGCCCCCGCCCCCGGAACCGCCGGCGGGGGCTCGAGAGCCCATCGCGCTGCCGACGGCGCAGGACCGGCTGCTCGCCGAGCGACGCGCGTTCCAGCGCGCGATCGGGCAGGCCACGGAGCGGCTCATCCTTTCCTATCCCCGCGCCGACGCGCGCACCGGGCGCGAGCGGATGCCGTCGCTCTTCTTCGTGGCCGCGGCCGCGGCGCGCGAGGGGCGGTCGCTGGGGGCGGCGGACCTCGCGCGGATCGTGCGCGAGGACGCCCTCGACGACACGCCGCTCGATCTCACCCTCGACCGCTCGGAGCGGGACCGGCGGCGCGTCCGCACGGGCGGGCGCGAGGCGGCGCTGGCCATCTCCGCCGGCTCCGCCTTCTTCAAGCAGTCCCACCTGAGCGCGCGCGCCCGCTGGTCGGGCCAGCTCACGCCCTACGATGGCCTCATCGCATTCGCGCCGCGCGACGGCGTGACCACCGAGCTCGCGGCGGAGATCGCGCGCAAGCTGGATCCCGTGACCGCGCCCGGGCCCATCTCGGCCAGCCGTCTCGCCGTCTTCGCCCGCTGCGGCTTCCAGTACCTGCTGGAGTGCGTGCTCCGCCTGGAACCGGCGGAGGAGCCGGAGGAGCGCCGCCGCCTCGACCCCCTCGAGCGCGGCAGCATCTTCCACGAGGTCGCGGAGAAGTTCCTGCGCTCCCAGCGCGATCGCGGAGAGCTTCCCTTGCGCGATACGACCGAGGGACGGCGTCGCCTGGAGGAGTTCGCGGACGCGGAGCTGGACGCGCTCGTGCAGAAGAGCCCGCCGCGCTTCACCGCCCTCTGGGCGAAGGAGCGCGCGCGCTTCCAGGCCACCATGCGCGACTGGTTCCACCGCGAGGTGGAGAGCGGCGGCAAGGCCGTGCCCGCCCACTTCGAGCTGGGCTTCGGCCTCTCGCGCGAGGCGGCGCCCGGCGAGCCGCATCTCCAGGAGGCGCTGTCCATCGACATCGGCGACGGGCGCACGCTGCGCGTGTCCGGGAAGATCGACCGCATCGACCGCCGCCCGGACGGCACGCTCGTGCTGCGGGACTACAAGACCGGACGCGCGCCGCGCGACGACGGCGGCCTTTTCCGCGGCGGCCGGCAGCTCCAGATCCCGTTCTACATCCTGGCCGCCGCCCGCATCTTCCCGGACACCCCGGTGGTGGAGGCCTTCCTCGACTACGTGGACGGCGGGCGCCAGGTCGGCCTGGATCCGGCCCTGGTGCGCTCCGACTCCTTCCGCGCGCTCCTGCGCGGCCTGGTGGACGCGATCGGCAAGGGCGTGTTCGTGCAGGAGCCTACGGCCTGCGAGTGGTGCGACTTCAAGGTCGTGTGCGGGCCCACGCCCCTGCTCAAGCGCCGGCGGCAGCTCAAGCTCGGCGATCCGCGCATCCAGCAGGTGCTGCGGCTGCGGGACGTGACGTGACGTTCATTCCGGTGGACCAGGACGCGCGGGAGCGCGCCCGCCGCGATCACGGGACGAGCTTCGTCCTGGAAGCGGGGGCGGGCACAGGCAAGACCACGCTCCTCGTCGACCGCATCGAGCAGATCGTGCGCTCGGGCGCGGCCCGGCTGGACGAGATCGCGGCGGTGACGTTCACGGAGAACGCCGCCACCACGATGAAGCTGCGCCTGCGGGAGCGGCTGGAGCGGGCGCGCTCGGACGCGGACCGGCCGGCGGAGGAGCGGCGGCGGGCGGACGCGGCCCTCGAAGTGCTCGAGCGCGCCCAGGTGTCCACGATCCACGCGCTGTGCACGGCGTTTCTCGTGGAGCGGCCGTTGGAGTGCGGCGTCCCGCCCGGCTTCCGCGTCGCGGACGAGGCGGAGATGGACATCCTGTTCGCCGAGGCCTGGGACGCCTGGCTCGCGGGGCGCCTCGTGGCCGGCGATCCGACGCTGATGGCGGCCGTCGACTCCGGGATCCCGCTGGAGGCGAAGGGCTGGGGCGAGCGCTCCTCGCTGCGCGGCCTGGCCCGCACCCTCGTCGACCAGCGCGACCTCCGGCCCCTGGTCGAGGAGAACCCCGTCGATCCGGCGGCCTGGCGCCGCGACCTGCAGGCCCAGGCCGTGCGGGCGCGCGACCTCCTCACGCACGTCCGCGACGGAGACGCGCTGGGCGCGCGCCTGGGTGCGATGGTCGAGTTCGCGGACGCGGCGGACCGCTTCGAGGGCGATGCGCTCGCTTCGTACCTGCGGACGATGGCCGTGGTTCCCCGCAACTTCGGGCACAAGGCGCACTGGACCACGCCGGAAACGCTCGAGGAAGCCCACGGTATCGCCGCCTGGACCAGCCAGACCCTGGCCGCGTGGAAGGCGGCCAGCAGCGCCGCCCTGCACGCGCGCCTGGTCAATGCCGTGCTCGAGGTGGTGGCGGGCTACGAGGCGCGCAAGAAGGAACGCGGGGTCCTCGACTTCCTCGACCTCCTGGTCAAGGCACGCGACGCCCTCCGCGACAGCGAGGCCGTGCGCCGCTACTTCCGCGAGCGCTTCCGGGTCGTGATCATCGACGAGTTCCAGGACACCGACCCGCTGCAGGTCGAGGTGGCAGAGCTCCTCACCGGAGGGCGCCCGGGGGCGCTGGTCGTGGTCGGCGACGCCAAGCAGTCGATCTACCGCTTCCGCCGCGCGGAGGTCGCGCTCTTCCGGCGTGTGGCCGCGGAAGCGGCGGCGCGGCCGGGGCACGCCGTTCTTCACCTGACCCAGAACTTCCGCTCGCGCGCCGCCATCCTGCGCTTCGTGAACCGCGCGTTCGCCGCCCTCATCATCCGCTCCGACGAGGCGGGCCAGCCCGCATACGAAGCGATCGGCCCGCCGCCGGGACTGAGCGAGGATCCCTCCGTCATCGCGCTGCGCTTCGAGGCGCCCTTCGCGGAGGGAGAGGACCTGCTGCGCGCGGAAGCGCGCGCGCTCGCGGCCTTCCTGGCCGAGGTGGCGGCGGGCGCGCACCAGGTGCGCGATCCGCACACGGGCGTGGACCGGCCCAGCCGCGCCGGCGACGTCATGGTCCTGGCCCGGCGGCTGACCCAGATGCGCCCGCTGGAGGAGGCCCTGGAATCGGCGGGGCTGCGGTTCACCATCGAAGGCGGCAAGTCCTTCTTCGACCGCCAGGAGGTGCACGAGGTCCTGGCCGTCCTGCGCGCCTTGGACGATCCCTCCGATCGGGTCTCCCTCGTGGCTGCCCTGCGCTCGTCCTTCTGCGGGGTGAGCGACCGGGACATCGTGGCCTACGCGCTCTCTGGCGGTGCGCTGTGGCTCGGTGCCCCCGCCCCCGAGGCGCAGACGCCGGGCGCGGAAACGGTGGCGCCCGCGCTCGCGCTCCTGGGCACCTTGCACGGCCTGCGCACGTCGCTCTCCGTCCCCGCCCTGATCGAGCGGCTCTACGACGAGACGCGCATCCTGGCCGCCCTCACCGGGACGCGCCGCGGCGAGACCCAGGTCGCGAACCTGGAGAAGGTCGTGGTGCTCGCGCGCAAGGCATCCGACCTGGGCGTCCTGACCGTCCGCGGGTTCGTCCGCCTCCTGCAGGAGCGGATCCGCACCGCGCGCGAAGAGCCGGACCTGCCCGCGACGCGTCCCGGCGATCCCGACACCGTGCGCATCTTGTCCATCCACAAGGCCAAGGGGCTGGAGGCCCCGGTGGTGGCGCTCTACGACACCGCCGATGACCTCCGCACGGACGTCGACCTGGTCGCGCAATGGGCGGAAGGCACGATCGCGGTCGGATTCCGCGCGGGCTGCCAGCCGCCGGGCTGGGATGTACTCTCCGCCCGCGAGAAGGTACGGGCGGGGGCGGAGGCCCGGAGGCTTCTCTACGTGGCCTGCACGCGCGCGCGCGACCTGCTCGTCATCCCCTCGCCTCCGAAGGACGCGCGCGTGGGCGCCTTCTGGAAGGACCTCATCGCCCAGCTCCCCGCGCGCTCCGATGCGGACGTGCGTGTCGTCGACGCCGGCGATCCCCCGGCGGTGGAGCGGGAGGAGCGAGGGGGCGAGCTCCGCGAGCTCTCGGAGGCGGGCGGGGGCGATGCCGCGGGCGCGCACTGGGACGCGCGGCGCGCCGAGCTGCTGGAGGCCGCGGGACATCGTCCGTTCGTTCCGACGTCGGTGACGCGGGCGGCCCTGCGCCAGGCGCCAGCCGCGGTGGCGATCGCGGCGGCCACGGGCGGCCGCGACTTCGGCTCGCTCGTGCACCGGATCCTCGAATGGGTGCCGCTGGCCGAGCCGGAGCGCGTGCGCGGGATGGCGGAGGCGCTCGCGCCCTCGTTCGGCCTCGACGCGGCCTCCGCCGCGCGCGCGGCCACGGCGGCCGAGCGTGCGCTCGCGCTGCCCGTCATGCAGCGGGCCCGCGCCGCCGCCCGCGTCTGGCGCGAGCTGCCCCTCTGGTTCCCGGAAGGCGCGGAGCTGCTGGAGGGCGTCATCGACCTCGTGTTCGAGGAGGACGGCGCGCTCGTCCTCGTCGACTACAAGACGGACGGCATCGCCGCCGAGCAGGCCCTGGCCCAGGCCGCGCACCACGCCCCGCAGCTCCAGCTCTACGGGCGCGGGCTGGCCCAGGCCCTGGGGATGCCCGTCCGCGAGCGGCTGGTCCTGTTCACGACGCTGGGCCAGGTCGTGGCTGTGTGACCGTCCTCCACCTCGTCCGTCACGGCCAGGTCGACAACCCGCAGAAGATCGTCTACGGACGGCAGCGCGGCTGGCGGCTCTCGGACCGCGGCCGCCAGGAAGCGGAGGCGGTGGCGCGCCACCTGGGCGGGCGGCCCATCGCGCGCGTCTACACGAGCCCGCTCGAGCGCGCGGTGCAGACGGCGACCGTGATCGCCGGCGCCTGCGGCGGTGAGGTCGAGCCGCGCGACGACCTCGTCGAGGCCTGGCTCTGCGCGCCCTGGGAGGGAATGCCGTGGCGCGACGTGCGGCGGGGCCGCGCGCAGGAATGGGCCCGCTACCTCTTCCGTCCCCTCGAGATCTGCGACGTGGCGGAGGACCTCCGGGCGCTGGCCGCGCGGATGGACACCGCCCTGCGCGCCATCGCGGCCGCGCATCCCGCGCAACAGGTGGTCGTCGTCTCCCACGGCGATCCCCTGAAGGCGGGCCTCCTTTCCCTGACCGGGGGCGACTTGAGCGAGCTGCATCGCAGCGCCTTCCCGACGGGCGGGCTCGCGAGCGTCGAGGTGGACGGAGCCGGACCGGGCCGCATCCTGGAGCGCTGGGTGCCCGGCCGCGAATGAGCCGGGTCAGGGCTCGCGCAGCGCGATCATCGGATCGACGCGCGCGGCCCGCAGGGCGGGCGCGACCGCAGCCAGGATCACGAACGGTATGCCCAGCACGAGGACGCCCGCA
>WNFN01236202.1_pt1 | contig 15368 bp, 17 predicted proteins | sample 5400161 | NCBI WGS metagenome assembly WNFN01 (sample SAMN13153353, study PRJNA577476) | soil metagenome | isolation source: 80 cm saprolite on Douglas fir-dominated hillslope | place: USA:California | collected 2013-09-17
GCAGTCCCAGCCGGCCAACGCGATCGCCCGCGCGCTCGACCGGGCCGGGCTGACCGTGGCCGACCTGGACCTGATCGAGATCAACGAGGCGTTCGCCGCTGTGGCCATCCAGTCCATGCGCGACCTGGGCGCCGGGCCGGAAAAGGTCAACGTGAACGGCGGCGCGATCGCCATCGGCCATCCGATCGGAATGTCCGGCGCCAGGATCGCCCTGCACCTGGTGCACGAGCTGCGGCGCCGGGGCGGCGGGCTGGGCGCGGCGGCGCTGTGCGGCGGCGGCGGCCAGGGCGACGCGCTGCTGCTGCGAGTGCCGGCGCCCGTGGTGGCCGGCACAGCCGGTGGCTGAGACCGGCAGCGGCGAGCCCGCGGCGCTCGTCGCGGCGGCGCGCGACGGCGATCCGCGGGCGCTGGCCCGGCTGGTGTCGCTGGTCGAGAACGGCTCGCCGCAGCTGCGGGAGGTCATGAAGCTGATCGCGCCGCTCACCGGCCGGGCGCGGGTCATCGGCCTGACCGGCGCGCCCGGGGTGGGAAAGTCAACGATCACGGGCGCGCTGGTCCGGGCCTACCGGATGCAGGGGCTGCGGGTTGGCGTCCTCGCCGTGGACCCCACGTCGCCGTTCACCGGCGGAGCGCTGCTCGGGGACCGGGTGCGGATGCAGGACCACGCGACCGACAGCGGGGTGTTCATTCGCTCCATGGCCAGCCGCGGGCATCTGGGCGGCCTGTCCTGGGCCGCGCCGCAGGCGCTGCGGATCCTGGACGCCGCCGGCTTCGACGTGATCATGATCGAGACCGTGGGGGTCGGCCAGGCCGAGGTTGCGATCGCGTCGGCGGCCGACTCGACGCTGGTGATCGTCGCGCCGGGGATGGGTGATTCCATCCAGGCGGCCAAGGCCGGGATCCTGGAGATCGCCGACATCTTCGTCGTGAACAAGAGCGACCGGCCGGGCGCTCAGGAGGCGATCAGGGACCTGCGCACGATGCTGGCGATGGTGCGCCACGGCCCAGGCGAATGGAAGCCGCCGATCGTCCCCGCGACCGCCACGGCGGGCGAGGGGATCGATGACCTCGTCGGCCGCCTGAACGCGCACGGCGCGTGGCTCGCCGAGTCGGGGGAACTCGACCGCAGGCGCCTGGCCCGGGCCCGGGAGGAGGTCTCGGCGATCGCCGTGGCCGCGCTGCGGGAGCGGCTTGGCGCGCTGCCCGGGGAGTCGCAGCTCGAGGAGCTGGCCGGGCACGTCGCCTCCGGCGAGCTTGACCCTTACACGGCCGCTGACAAGCTCATCGGCGGCTAACCCGATCTCAGGGTGCGCTCGGGGCTCGACTCAGAATGCGGTCCGGGCTGGACTCGGGGTGCGCTCGGGGCTCGACTCAGAATGCGGTCCGGGCTGGACTCGGGGTGCGCTCCGGCCCGGATCGGCGTCGGCCGCCAGAGCATGGCCTGGATCGGTGTCGGCCGCGGCGATGGCCTGGCCTAGATCGGCCTCCGAGGCTGCGTGCTGGCGGGGTTCGGCCGCCTCGTCCCGGTCGGCAGCGGCCGCTTCGATGGCCGCCTCCATGATGGACTCGCTGCGCAGCCGGGCCTCGTAGGCGTGATTGCCCCCGCGCACGCCGAATAGCCGCCTGGTGATCACCAGGTACAGCACCAGGGCCAGGTTGACGGCGAAGAAGAGCGCCCGGGTGACGGTGACCTTCGAGGAGAGGTCGTAGATCTCGTAAGGCACGCCGAGCGACGTCGCCACCATCGCGAAGTACTCGCCCCAGCGGCGGGCCAGCCACAGGCCCACGCCCTCGATCAGCTCGATCACCGCGTAGCCGGCCAGCGCCCCGGCTACCAGCTTGATCGTGGTCGGGCTGAGGGTGAGTGCGTGGTGGATCAGGCCGACCAGCTTCGAGTTGCTGATGTTGAAGCCGAGCTGATGGAACAGCGCGCGCAAGGACGGGAACTCGCGCTGGAATGCATCCTCGACCGACTCGCGCGAGTACTCGATCCGCCACACGCCGAATGCCAGGGCGCCCGCGATCAGAGCGCGGACGAACCGCTCGACAGCGAAGACCCGGAGGATGAGCGCGCCGCGTATCTCCTGGCCGCGGCGCACGCCCGGCGCCTGCGCGGCCGGCCCGGACAGCTGCGGCTCGCCGGGCACGAACGTGCCGCAGCGCAGGCAGCGCCAGGCCTCTCCGGATTCGGTCTGCGCGCTCACCTGCTTGCGCACCTCGAACTCGGCGGGGGCGTAGGTCACGTGCCCGGAACGTCCACAGGTAAGCAGGCTCCAGTCCACGCCCGCAGCCTACTGTGTCCTCATCGACTGACCGGCTGTGTCCGCAAGGGCTTGCGGGGCTCAGGGCCAGACCAGGATCCCGTCGGCCATCGTGAGGACCTCATCGCAGGCCAGGGCCAGCGTGGCCGCCTCACGCCCGGTGGCGACGACGGTCGTGTCCCGGCCCAGGTCGCGGATGGCGTCGGCCAGCGCGGCGGAATCCCGGGGGCACAGGTCGTCGAGCAGGCCGTCCATCAGCAGCAGGTCGGGCTGGTGTACTGCGGCGGCGGCGAGCCTGGCCCGCCGGCAGACCACGTCCGGGGCCGTCCGCAGCGGGACATCGGCCCAGGCCGTCAGCGACAGCCGGTCCACGATAGCGGCGGTCAGCGGGTCCCGGTCCCGGCGGGGCAGCCGGGTCAGCCTGGCCGCGTGCTCGACCAGCCCGCGCACCCGGAACGCGGGCTGCGGCCTGGCGAGCCGCCGCGCTACTCCTACCTGGCCGCGGACCGCGTCCCGGCCGCGTGCCGTCGTCAGGTCCTCGCCCAGGACGCGCAGCTCGCCGTAGGCGGGCCGGACCAGCCCGGCCAGAACATCCACCAGGGCGGTCGCCGCCCCATGGTTACCGGCCCGGGAGATCGCGATGCCGAAGGTAGTCCGGCCCGAAATCGGGCACTCGAGGCGGAAGCTCGCCGAGCGAAGGGCCCAGCCCCGTCCGTGCCGCACGCCGACCCCGGCTGCGACTACGGGCGTGGTAATCACAGCGGCGTGACCGGACCGCACACGTTCCCCCGAGACTCGTCGGCCACACGTTCCCCCAGCAGGCAATACTACGTGGCGCGCCACGGCAGGTCCACGGGCCGGGGCCGTGTTGCCCGCTCGCCTTCGGGGCCCTGCCCGCCTCCCCATCCTCCTTCACTGCGCCGCTCCGGCTCGCTGATCCTGTTGGGGCCCGGCCTGGGCGGCGGAGCGGGCAGGCGCGGCCGGCGGCCGGTACCTTGGGCCTGTGCCGAAACCGCTGGACCTGCCGTTCGATCCCATCGCGCGCGCGGCGGAAATCTGGGAGCGCCGGTTCGGGGATTCCCGCGCGATGGCCGCCGTCACCTCGATCATGCGGGCCCAGCAGATCCTGATCGCCGAGCTGGACGCGCTGCTGCGGCCGCACGGGCTGACGTTCGCGCGTTATGAGGCGCTGGTGCTGCTCCGGTTCAGCCGGGAGGGCGCGCTGCCGCTGCGGCTGATCGGGCAGCGGCTGATGGTGCACCCGACCAGCGTGACCAACATCATCAACCGGCTGGAGACGCAGGGCCTGGTGGCGCGCAGGCCCAACCCGGCCGACGGGCGGGGGACGCTGGCCGAGATCACCGCGGCGGGCCGCGCGGTGGTGGAGCTCGCGACGGCGGACCTGATGGCGGCCGACTTCGGCCTGGGCGGCTACGACGAGGCCCAGCTCGAGGAGATGTTCGGCATGCTGCGCGGGCTGCGGGTGACCGCGGGAGACTTCAAGGACGGCTGACTCAGGGCGCGCTGACGGTGTGCGGCTGCCAGCTGATGCCGCCGTCGGTCGTGATGAACACCTCGTGCAGCCTGGCGTCGGCGGGCAGCGCCACGCCGTTGGCCGGGCTGGTCATCCCGACGTAGCTGAATCCGGGTTCCCCGGCCGCGGCACGGGGCGGGCTCGGCTGAGTCTGCCGCCAGGTGCGGCCGCCATCAACCGAGCGGTAGAGCCCCGAGTCGGTGGCCAGCACCACCAGGTTGTCCTGGGCCTGGATCGCGACCGAGGTAGCGATCCCGGCCGGGAGCCCGTCCCCCACCTTGGACCAGTGCGCACCGCCGTCCGTCGACTGCTCGACCGACTTGGCCTGGGTGTCACTGGCCGCGCTGGCCGCGCTGGTGCACACCAGGACCAGCCGGTTCGAGTTGGCCGCGAGCAGCCCGCCGGTGGGCTGGCCGTAGGCGCCGGGAGCGCCCGGGGCGCACGGCGCGGCCTGGTTGGCCACGCTCCAGCCCGCGCCGGTGAGCGGCCCGCTGAGCAGCTCGCCGGACGGCGCCAGCAGGTAGCCGGTCCCCCCGGCCGAGCCGCCCACGAGGACCAGGCTGGCGGACCCCGGCGGCCCGGCCGCGGCCGGCGACCCCTGCAGGGTGGCGGCCGGGACGGGCACGGAGTGCCACTGATGGCTCTCGGCGGGGGAGGAGTAGAGCGAGAACGACGTGCAGTGAGCCCCGTAGTCCGGACCGGTCCCTGAGCAGCTCGCCAAGATCGCGAAGGCCCGGCCGTCGGCTGTCTCCAGGCCGGTCACCCGCAGTCCGAAGGTCTGTTCCTGCGTCCATTGGGCGCCGCCGTCGTGCGTGACCCACAGCTCAGGACCGAACGCCCACCCGTCGTGGGCGTTGAGGAACCGGAGCTGGCTGACGCCGGACGCTCCGTCCGGCGCCCCGGTGAGCGGCGCGCTCACCCCGTACCAGTTGGTGCCGTAGTCCGAGGTGCCCGCCAGTGACGTGCAGTGGGCCGTGGCGCAGTGACCCGGGGTCCCGGCCTGGCCGATCACGGCGCCGGTGGACTGGCTGACGAACGTGACCGAGGTGGGCTGGAAGTTCCGCGGCACGGGGAACCCGGAGGTGCCCCTGAGCGGCAGCGATGACGTGCCCGACGGTATCTGAGTGGGGGAGGTCGCGTTCGGGCTCGCGATTCCGCGGCTGGGGGTCGGCGTCCGCGGGGAGCGTGATGGGCCCGCGGCCGCGGATCGCTCGAGGCCCTTATGGCTCTGCAAAATGGCCGGGGCGATCCGGGGGGCCGCCACGGCGGCCGCGATGACGATCACGATGCCCGCGGCGGACACCACGGCCCGGCCGGCCTTCCGCCGGCGCGCCCGGCGCCTGATCCGCTCGAAGGTTCCGGGCGGGGGCGCGAGCGGCTCGACCTCGGCGTTCAGCCAGGTGTCCATCGGGTCATGGTCACGCGGGTTACCCATCGGAGTCCCCCCGGCCATCCTCAAGCGCCGCCTTCAGGCGCGCCCGCGCGTGGTACAGGTCCGCTTTGACCGTGCCCTCCGGGCGGCCCAGCATGACGGCGACCTCGCGGACCGCGAAGCCGGCGTAGTAGTGCAGCAGGAACGCGCTGCGCAGCCGCGCGGGCCTGCGCCAGTGATCCCGGACCAGGTTCGTCGCGATCATGTAGAGATAGCTCTGCGGGTTGTCGAGGCCGGACCAGCGGGCCAGCAGGCGGGTGAAGGCCTCAGAGGCGATCTCGTGCGCGGTGTCATCGTCGTCCACCAGCCTGCGGACCCAGCCGGCCAGCCTGGGGTAGCAGGCATTGAACAGATCCTCGGCCGCCTCGCGGTCGACAGTCCGGAGCCTGGCCACCGAGCTCCCTTGCCTCGCCACCGGAGCCGGCAGCTCCACCCGCGGCAGCGGCACGGTCACGACGTCGCCGAGGACCGCGACGCGGCCCGCGTCATCTGCGCGATATCGCATTCGTTCTACCACACATCGCCGCTGGGGAATGGCTGCCCGGGCGGCCCCCGTTGCGCCCGGGCCTCCCTGGGTACTGAGACGACACAGTCCGGCCAGCGGTTGGGCCTGCCCGGCACTTTCCGTTCTGGATCCTGACGTACACTGGCCTGGATAGTAGGACGTCCTACTATCTGGCTTACCGGCCGGAGGTTGCTATGAACCCGGACTACGGCAGGCAGCGCTGGCAGCGCCGGTACGACGCGGCTCGCCTCCGCGACGCGGACTTCAGCACGCTGTCCGGCCTTGACGTCGACCCTGTGTACGGTCCGCCGGACGGCGCCGTGGTGCCCGGCTTCGAGCGGATCGGCTGGCCGGGGGAGTTCCCGTTCACCCGCGGGCTCTACCCGGCCGGGTACCGCGGCCGGACCTGGACCATCCGGCAGTTCTCCGGGTTCGGCAACGCCACGGCGACCAACGAGCGGTACAAGATGCTGCTGCGCGGCGGTGGCGGCGGCCTGTCGGTGGCTTTCGACATGCCAACCCTGATGGGGCGGGACTCCGACGACCAGCGGTCGGCGGGCGAGGTCGGGCACTGCGGCGTGGCCATCGACTCGGCCGCTGACATGGACATCCTGTTCGACGGGATCCCGCTCGCCGATACCACCACGTCGATGACGATCAGCGGCCCGGCGGTGCCTGTCTTCTGCATGTACCTGGCCGCGGCGGAGCGCCAGGGCGCCGACATCGGGAAGCTGAACGGCACCCTGCAGACCGACATCTTCAAGGAGTACATCGCCCAGAAGGAATGGCTGTTCCCGCCTCAGCCGCACCTGCGGCTGATCGGCGACCTGATGGAGTACTGCACCGAGCGCATTCCCGACTACAAGCCGCTGTCGGTGTCCGGCTACCACATCAGGGAGGCAGGCTCCACGGCCGCGCAGGAGCTCGCGTTCACGCTGGCCGACGGATTCGGGTACATCGAGCTCGGCCTGTCCCGAGGCCTGGACATCGAGGTCTTCGCCCCGGGCCTGTCGTTCTTCTTCGACGCGCACATCGACTTCTTCGAGGAGATCGCGAAGTTCCGTGCCGCGCGCCGGATCTGGGCGCGGTGGATGCGGGACGTCTACGGCGCGCGCACCGAGCGGGCCCAGTGGCTGCGGTTCCACACCCAGACGGCCGGGGTCTCGCTGACCGCTCAGCAGCCGGACAACAACGTCGTCCGGACCGCGGTCGAGGCGCTCGCCGCGGTACTCGGCGGGACCAACTCGCTGCACACCAACGCGCTGGACGAGGTGCTCGCGCTGCCGAGCGAGAAGGCGGCCGAGATCGCGCTGCGCACCCAGCAGGTGATCATGGAAGAGACCGGCGTGGTCAACGTGGCTGACCCCCTCGGCGGCTCGTGGTACCTGGAGGCGCTCACCGACCGGCTGGAGGCCGAGGCCGAGGAGACCTTCGCCAAGATCCGCGCGATGAGCCCCGACGGGACCATGACCGGCGGGATCCTCCGCGGCATCGAGGACGGCTGGTTCATGGCCGAGATCGCCGAGGCCTCCTTTGCCTACCAGCAGAAGCTGGAGAAGGGCGACAAGCGGGTCGTGGGCGTGAACTCCTACACCGACACGGTCGAGCAGCCGGTGGAGATCCTGCGGGTCAGCCAGGAAGTCGAGCGAGCGCAGGTGCGCGAGCTGGCCAGGCGGCGGCAGGCCCGCGACCAGGCGGCGGTCGACGCGGCCCTGGAGGCGATGCTGGCCGCGGCCCGGTCCGGGGACAACATGATCGAATCGATGCTGGACGCGGCGCGCGCCGAGGCGACCCTGGGCGAGATCTGCGGGGCCCTGCGCGAGGAGTGGGGCGGCTACTTCGAGACGCCGGCGTTCTGAGTCCCGAGGCGGGTCCCGCCTTGATGACCGGCGCTGACCCGGCGAGGCGTATGGTGCGCGTGTGACCAGGTTGCTGCCGCCGCGCGCCCGTGCCGTGCGCGACGCATTCCACGAGGAGCTGGACCCCGGGCAGAGATCGGCGCTGCTCAGCTGGCTCGCCTTCGCGGCGACGTTCGCTGCCGTGCGGGGCATTACCTGGAGCATCCGGGCGGGCACGGGCCCCTTCGGCAACATCAGGGCCGGGGGAGAGCACCTGCACCACTATCTCTGGGGCATCGGGCTGCTGAGCGGGGTCGGGGCGATCGCGGTTCGCGGCGATGACGCACATCGCAGGCACCCGGCGGTGGCCATCAGCTACGGGTCCGGCCTGGCGCTCATCATCGACGAGTTCGCCCTGCTGCTGGACCTGAAGGACGTGTACTGGACAGGGCAGGGCCGGATCTCGGTCGACCTCGCGATCGGCGGCATCGCGACGGCCGGGTCCTATTTCGCCGCGCTGCCCGTGCTACGCGCCGTGCGGCGCGACCGCCGCTCCGCTGCCTGACGCTCCGCCTCGGGACGCTCCGCCTCGGGACGCTCCGCCTCGGGACGCCGCGCGGCCTCGTCGGCCGGGCAGGCTGGGCCGGCCCGTGGTGCCCAGGCGGTCTTGTTCATGCGGCAGGATAGAGGCATGCAGCAGCCGCGGGATTTCTCCCTTCACGGTGCCGTTGACCTGGGTGCCCGGCAGGCCGCCGTGCAGCGAAGGCAGCAGGCCGCCACGGCCTCTGGCTCCGGCGACCAGGCGGGGGCACCGGGTAACGTGATCGACGTCACCGACCAGACCTTCAATACCGACGTCGTCGACCGGTCGCGCACCGTTCCGGTGATCATGGATCTGTGGGCCGAGTGGTGCGGGCCGTGCAAGCAACTGTCGCCCGTGCTGGAGAAGCTGGCCGCCGAGGCTGATGGCGCATGGGTCCTCGCCAAGGTGGACGTCGACGCCAATCCCCAGCTGAGTGCGGCGCTCCAGGTGCAGTCCATCCCGATGGTGGTGGCCGTGGTCGCCGGGCAGGTGGTGGACGGCTTCCTCGGCGCCCTGCCCGAGGCCAACGTGCGGGAGTGGCTCGGTCAGATCCTGCAGGTCGCCGGCCAGCTCGGGCTGGCGGCCCCGGACTCTGGCCCGGGCGCTCCCCAGGCTGACGCGCAGGACCCGGGCCGCACGGTCGATGCCCAGAGGCCCGGCGCCCAGGCGCCCGGCGCGCAGAGCCCTGGTCAGGCCGGGCAGGATCCCGGGCGGGCACCCGGCCCGGGAGGACCGGCCGGCCCGGGAGGACCGGCCGGCCCGGGAGGACTGGCCGGCCCGGGAGGACCGGCCGGCCCGGGAGGACCGGCCGGCGGCGGGCGAGGGCCGGGGATGGGCCGGGGCGGCCCTGGTCCCGGCGACGCCTTCTCCGACCCGGGGTTCGGCGAAGCCCAGCAGGCCATGGAGCGCGGCGACCTGGACGGCGCCGCGGCGGCGTTCGAGAAGGTACTCGCGTCCGCACCAGGGCACCCGGCGGCCACGATGGGGCTCGCGCAGGTGGACCTGGTCCGGCGGGTGAACTCCTACGACCAGGCGAAGGCCCGCCGCGACGCGGAGGACAACCCGGACGATCCGGACGCACAGGGTCGGGTGGCCGACATCGACGTGGCGCTGGGCCGGATCGAGGCCGGGTTCGGGCGGCTTCTCGACACGATCAGGGTGACCTCGGGAGATGAGCGGAACCGGGCCCGGCTGCACCTGCTCCGGCTGTTCGAGGTCTTCCCGCCCAGGGACCCGCGGGTCACCAAGGCCAGGGCCACGCTGAGCAGCCTGCTGTTCTGACCGTGTTAGCCCGGCGGGGTTGTCAGCCCGCCGGGTCGCGGGGCGCGGCGTCGGCGAGCTGCTCGAGCGCCGGCAGCGCCGCGGCCAGCGCGGCAAGCTGGTCCGCCGATAGCGTCAGCAGGCTGTCGGCGAGCAGGATCGTGTTCTCCTGCCTGATCCGGTCCAGCACCTCGTGCCCGCGTGGTGTGACGACCAGCGTCCACGCGCGGGCGTCACCGGGCACCGCGCGCCGCTGCACGTAGCCTTGGTCCTCAAGGGCGCTTGCCAGCCGCGTCAGGGTGGACGGCGCGATCCGCTCCGCCGCGGCCAGGTCACCGAGGCGCAGCGGTCCCGCCCGCTCGACGGTCGCCAGTGCGGAGAGCTGCGTCGGCGTCAGCCCGGCCAGATCGTGCTTGCGCAGCCGCCGTGACAGCCGGGCGATCGCCACCCGCAGCCGGGTGACATCCACTGCGGGCGCACCCGCGAGCACGGCCGTCGCCGCCCGGCCACCGTCATGCCGGCCGTCTTGGGGATCGCCAGCGTCCCCGCTTCCGGGGCTTACCTGAGACACCCTCAAAGCGTACGTGCCGCTGGGTCATCGGGTCGCCTCGCCGTTCCTTCGGGCGGCGCTGCGCGAACTCTCAGGGTTCTGGAGCATCATTAAGAGATGGAGGCTGAATCCCTCGGCGGCCGGCTTCTCGTGGCCACGCCGCTGCTCGGTGACCCCAACTTCCGGCGCACCGTGATCCTCGTCGTGGAGGACGAGCCGGAGGAGGGAACGCTCGGCGTCGTGCTGAACCGTCCGACCGAGGTCCAGGTCGGGCAGGTGCTTGAGTCGTGGACGGAGCTCGTGACCGGGCCGACCGTGGTGTTCAAGGGCGGGCCGGTCTCTCCGAACAGCGCCCTGGCGCTGGCGCTGGCGCTGGGCGAGGACGAGCCGCTGGGCTGGCGCTCGCTGGACGGGTCCAGCCTGATGTCCAGGATCGGGCTGGTCGACCTGGAGGCTCCGCCCGAGCTGCTCGCCGGGGGCATCACCTCGCTGCGGGTCTTCGCAGGTTACGCGGGATGGGGGCCCGGCCAGCTGCGGGCCGAGATCGACGAGGGTGCCTGGTACGTGCTCGCCGGCGAGCCGACGGACGCCTTCCTGGCCGATCCAGAACGCCTCTGGCCCGCGGTGCTCCGGCGGCAAGGCGGCGAGTTCGCCATCGTGGCCACCTATCCGGACGATCCGATGCTCAACTAAGCCCGCATGTCCAGGTTCGCAGGGGGCGGCAGCGTAGACTCGCTCCTTGTGAGCACAGAAGTCCTGCCGGAAAGCGACATCAGGGAAGACACGCGGACCCGCCCGGATCTCTCCCACGGCGACGGCGATCACGAGCGATTTGCACACTATGTCGACAAGCACAAGATTGTCGACAGTGCCGTGACCGGGATACCGGTGGTCGCGCTCTGCGGCAAGGTCTGGGTGCCGAGCCGGGATCCTAAGCGCTATCCCGTGTGCCCTGAGTGCAAGGAGATCTACGAGTCTCTGCCGGAGGGCGAGGCGTAGACCGCCTAGGCTCGCCCGCCGCCCCTTGCTGGCCAGCGGCGCAGGCCGGCTGGTCAGTTCTGGCTACCCGCGATGGGGCTGCCGGTGAGCTTGACGCCCGCCGTGCGCATTTCGGCGAGAGCAGCCCGGGTCGTGTCCTCGGCCACTCCCGCGGTGAGGCCCAGCAGCACCCGGGTGTCGAAACCAGCGGTCGCCGCGTCGGTGGCCGTGGCCCGTACGCAGTGGTCGGTGGCGATACCCGCCACGTCGACCGAGGTGATCCCGCGGTCGCGGAGCCATGCGGCCAGCGGGGTGCCTTCGGCGTCCGCGCCCTCGAAGCCGCTGTAAGCGGCCGAGTGCGCGCCCTTGCGGAACACCGCCTCGATCACGCTCGTGTCCAGGCCGGCGTGAAAGTCCGCGCCGGGCGTGCCGACGACGCAATGCGGTGGCCAGGTCGCGACGAAGTCGGGCTCGGCCGAGAAATGCGCGCCGGGATCGATGTGATAGTCCTGCGTCGCGACCACGTGGTCGTACCCGCCGCCCTCCGGGTCGGCCAGGTAGCCGCTGATCGTGCGGGCCACCTCGGCGCCCCCGGCCACGGCGAGCGAGCCGCCCTCGCAAAAGTCGTTCTGTACGTCCACGATCACCAGCGCTCGGGCCACAATCCGAGCTTAACCAGCGAGGCGGGTTCGGGGACCGCCAGGGCTCGGCCAGGTCAGCCGAGACCTGACACCTGACCCCGCCCTTGCGGCGACCGGCGGCCGGAGGCTGCCAAAAACTTTTTCGAGAAATCTATGGTGTGCTCGCTGAACCCGGCTGTTTTGTCAGTACCGGCCGATACCGTGGTCACAGGCCAAGGCACCACCGGACCGCCTGCGCGGAGGAGGTGAACCCGATGACCGTCCCGATCCCCGAGCCCGGCCCGGAAGAAGAGCAGCCGCCCGGCGGCGCCCCCGGCCCGCGGCCTGCCGCAATGATCACCAGCTCAAGCAGCATCCCCGGTGGAAGCTGCGGCAGGACCGGCCGGGCTGGTTCACCTGGGTCACCCCGGGCGGCCGAACCTATACGGCCGGGCCCGACACCCACCCCGTGTAGCCCGCGGCCCCGCCCGACCACCGGGGCCCGCGGCGTGAGGGCCGTGGCGTTCGAGCTCACCGAGAGCTGACTCGCCCAGGCGAGGCTGCCAAAGGCAGCCTGAAAACTCAGCTCGGCTGTCGAAGTCGTTGACCCAACGGATCGCTAGCCGACCTCGGCCGGCGTCCCCCCGGTGATCCGCACCAGCTCCGCGAACGAGCTGGGGAAGACCGTGCGCGAGTGACCGGCGGCCGCCCACACCACGTCGTACTTCTCCAGCCACGTGTCGACCACGGTGCGGACCGGCCGCGGGTGGCCGACCGGCGCGACACCGCCGATCGTCTGGCCGGTGCTGGCGCGCACGAACTCGGGGTCGGCGCGCCGCAGCGACCCGATCCCGAGCAGCGCCGCCACCTTCTCGGTATCCACCCGATGCGCGCCGCTGGTCAGGATCAGCAGCGGCTCGGAGTCGGCGTTGAACACCAGGCTGTTCGCGATCGCCCCCACCTCGCAGCCGAGCTGCGCCGCCGCGGTCGCTGCCGTCGGGGCGGGTTCGGGCAACTCTGTGACCTGCCCGGCCACACCGAGCTCGCGAAGCACGCTGGCGACGTGGATGGCGCTGGGATGCATGACGCCAGCTGCAGCGCATACGACGGAAGCTCAGCCACCACCTCGCGGTGGCGGGCGCGCGCCGCCTCGAGCGGCTCCCGGCCGATGATCTCGCCGCCGTGCACAAGCGGCCGCAGCAGCGCCCGGTCGGTGGGACCTGGATCGGCTGGCACGGTGGTCACCAGCTCAGCTACCGCCGTCCCGGCGCTATCGCGGCTGCGTACCGCCCACTTGCGCCCGCCGCGCCCGGGCTTGCCGACCGAGCGCTTTGCTACCGGCCGCAGGGGCGCGGTGTCCCCGGCCTGGTCGGCGCGGGCCACCAGCTTGTACACCAGGGCTGCGGTCGGCACCCCGGATCCGACGACCAGGGATGTGCCCACCCCGTAGCCGTCTACCGGCGTGGCCCCCAGCGCGGCGATCGAGTACTCGTCGAGGTCGCCGCTGACCACGATCCTCGTCTGGCTCGCGCCGAGCGAGTCGAGCAACGTGCGCACCTGCCGGGCGACCTCAAGCAGGTCGCCGGAGTCGATTCGGACCGCGCCCAAGCCAGGGCCCGCCACCTCGACGGCCGTCCGCACCGCGGCGGCCACGTCGTAGGTGTCGACCAGCAGGGTGGTGCCGGCGCCGAGCGTATCAATCTGCGCGGCGAATGCCTCCCGCTCGCTGTCATGCGCCAGCGTGAACGCGTGGGCGGCGGTGCCGCTGGTCGGCACGCCGTAGTCATGACCGGCCCGCAGATTGGAGGTGAAGGCGAACCCGGCGATGTAAGCCGCGCGGGCACTGGCCACGGCGGCCAGCTCGTGCGTGCGGCGCGAGCCCATCTCGATCAGCGGCCGGTCGCCAGCCGCGGTCACCATCCGGGACGCGGCCGAGGCAATGGCGCAGTCGTGGTTGAGGATCGACAGCGCCAGCGTCTCCAGCACGACGGCCTCGGCGAAGGTCCCCTCGACGACCAGGATCGGGGATCCGGGAAAGTAGCACTCACCCTCCGCGTATCCCCAGATGCTGCCGCTGAAGGCGTAAGACTCGAGGTAGCGCAGGGTAGCGTCGTCGGGCACCACCCCGCTCTCTCGCAGGAAGTCGAGTTCAGCTGGGCCGAACCGGAACCGCGCCACCGCGTCGAGCAGCCGTCCGGTGCCCGCGACCACCCCGTAGCGGCGACCGTGCGGCAGGTGCCGGGCGAATACCTCGAAGACCGCACGCCGCTGGGCCGCACCACTCCGCAGCGCGCCGCGCAGCATGGTCAGCTCGTAATGATCGGTCAGCAGCCCGGTGCTGGTTAGCGGGCCGACGGCGGATGGCAGGCTCCCGTCGGCTAGGTCACTTGTCACGAACCGAAGCCTACGTTCCGGGCCTCGGCCGTCATCCTGACGTCACCGGGCTGTCACCCGCCGGCGTCGCCGGCCAGCTGCGGTCCTGGCAGACTGGGGGTCTACGCGCAAAGTAGGTACTGGGGAGGTGGACGGCCGTGAGCGTTGCGCCTGCTGAGGTTGAGCGGCCGGAGACCGAGGAGAAGGCGGTCCCCGATTCGCCGTGGGTCACGATCGTGTGGAACGACCCGGTCAACCTCATGTCGTACGTGACGTATGTGTTCCAGACCGTGTTCGGCTACGCCAAGCCGAAGGCAGAGAAGCTGATGCTGGATGTGCACCACAAGGGCAAGGCCGTGGTCTCCTCCGGTGCCCGTGAGGCCATGGAGAGCGATGCGGAGACCCTGCACGGCTACGGGCTTTGGGCCACGATCAGCCACGACTCGTGACCGCCGGCGAGCAGGAACCCGATGAGGGCGGCGGTCTGGAGGAGCTGATGGCAGGGTTCCGCGCCACCTCGGGCGGTGCCACCGCTCGGTTCGCTGCGGCCCAGGCGACCATCATCCGCGACCTGGTCGGGCAGATCGCCGAGCTCATCGGCGACGAGGGGCCGGGCGGCGGTACCTCCGAAGGGCCGAACGCCGGCGCGACTGGGGCCGGCGAGCGAGGCTGGCCGGATGACGGGCCGGTCGGCCCGGACGATCTCGCGGCGATGATCGGGCTGACGGAGAATGCCGAGCTGCCCGACGATCCCGTTCTGGCCCGGCTGTTGCCTGACGCTTACCGCGACGATCCGGAGGCGTCGGGGGAGTTCCGGCGGTACACGGAGCAGGGGCTGCGTTCGGGCAAGGCCGCCTCGGCGAGGACCGTGCTGGCGACGCTGCCGCCGGGCGGCGGCCGGATCCGGCTGTCTCAGCCGGAGGCCCAGGCCTGGCTCCGGGCCCTCAATGATGTCCGGCTGGCTCTCGGCGTGCGGCTCGAAGTCACCGACGACTTCGATGAGCGGGCGGAGGAGATCGGGCCGGAAGATCCTCGCTCGGCCTACATCGGGGTCTACCAGTGGCTGGCGTTCCTGCAGGAAAGCCTGGTGCGGGCGCTGTCCTGACGGCGCTGGCCTGACGGCGGCGTCGTGACCGTGCTGGCGTCACTGGGCGCGGGCTACGCTCGCGTGCATGCTGACCTTGTCAGGCGCGCTGCGCCGCGCAGTCATCGCCCATGCACGGGCCGACCACCCGGATGAGGCCTGCGGGGTGATCGCGGGCCCGGCGGGCAGCGATCGCCCGGAGCGGTTCGTCCCGATGACGAACGCGGAGCGGTCGCCGACGTTCTACCGGTTCGACTCGATGGAGCAGTTGCGGGTGTGGCGGGAGATGGACGAGCGGGGTGAGGAGCCGGTGGTGATCTATCACTCGCACACCGCGACCGAGGCGTACC
>WNFN01215290.1_pt1 | contig 15363 bp, 15 predicted proteins | sample 5400161 | NCBI WGS metagenome assembly WNFN01 (sample SAMN13153353, study PRJNA577476) | soil metagenome | isolation source: 80 cm saprolite on Douglas fir-dominated hillslope | place: USA:California | collected 2013-09-17
CATCGCAGCATTTATTTTTGTGGTCGCGCTGATCGGCGCGGGAGTCTGGCTTGCCGATACCATGGCGTCGATGCGTAAGAACCAGGACTGCGTACTCTCGGGACGACGGGGTTGCAGCCCGGTCGAATTCACCAAAGAACGCTGGTAGAGGGATTCGGCTCCCGAAACCCAGTCCCCAGCCTGCAAAGCCGAAGACGGGCCGCTAAGTGGCCGTCGCCATTGAACTTGTCCCGCTGCTTCGCTATACGGGCAGCCAATCGCTTGCCGTGGAAGTGCAGATGGAGGGGGCTATGGCGCGGCCTGGGCGCGTTGGCCGCCCGCTCGCCCAGAACCCCAAATCAACCAGAGAGTTACCGATGTCTTCGACGTTTGACACCATCGCCAATATCATCGCCGAAACCTGCGACATTCCGCGCGACTCCATCAAGCCGGAAAGCCACGCAATTAACGATCTTGGCATCGACAGCCTCGATTTTCTGGATATCGCCTTCGCTATCGACAAAGCGTTTGGAATCAAGCTGCCGCTGGAGCAGTGGACGCAAGAGGTCAATGACGGCAAAGCCACGACCGACCAATACTTTGTGCTTAAGAACCTGAGCGCCCGCATCGACGAGCTCGTCGCTGCCAAAGGGGCTTGAAGCGCGGTCACATGCGTCTGGAGTACTTTCAGCTGATCGACCGGATCGTCGACCTCAGCACCGCCGACTGCAAAATCAGAGCCGAGGCGACGGTTCCAATCACAAGCACAATCTTCGAGGGACATTTCCCCGGGCTCCCGTTGATGCCCGGTGTGCTTCTGATCGAGGCCATGGCGCAGACCTCGGGGTGGCTTGTGGTGGCTGTGAATCGTTTTAACCGCATGGCATTTTTGGCGGCCGTCAAAGATGCCAAGTTTCGCATGTTTGTCACGCCTGGCCAAAAGCTGTTGGTGGATGCAAAGCTGTCTCACGAAGGTTCCGGTTACGCCGTCACCGAGGCAAGCATCGCACTCGACGGCAAACAAATCTGTGACGCGACACTGACGCTTCGCGTGCTCGATTTTCCCAACGATGAAATGAAAATGCGTGTGCGGGAAACCGCCGCCCGCGTCGGCTTCCCGGCCGAGGTGCCGGCCGATGGCTAAGAGCTCCAGGGAGGTCTGGATCACCGGCATTGGAATTATTTCATGCCTCGGTGAAGGGCCTGACGCGCATTGGCAGAAGTTGATGGAAGCGCGCCCAAGCGCGGATGCAACCACGTTCGCGCCCTTCGTGGTCCATCCACTGGCGCCGATTAGTTTCGACGCACAAATCCCCAAGAAAGGCGATCAGCGCCAGATGGAAAACTGGCAGCGCATCGGCACCTATGCTGCCGGCCTTGCCCTCGATTCCGCCGGCGTGAAGGGCAACACCGATATCCTTTCCAAAATGGACATGATCGTTGCCGCCGGCGGCGGCGAACGCGATTTGACGGTGGATTCCAATATTCTGAGCGGCATACAGCACGCCGCAAATCCGGCGGCGTTTCTCAATGAACGGCTGATGAGCGATCTTCGCCCGACATTATTCCTGGCACAGCTTTCCAACCTGCTGGCTGGCAACATCTCGATTGTGCACGGCGTGACCGGCTCCTCGCGTACTTTTATGGGCGAGGAATCTGCCGGCATCGACGCGGTGCGGATCGCACATGCGCGCATTGGTGCCGGACAAAGCGATATCGGCTTGGTGGGCGGCTCTTATAACGGCGAGCGGCCGGACTTACTCATGCTCTATGAGTTTGCCGGCCTCGCACTGAAGAACAAGTTTACGCAGGTGTGGGAACGTCACGACGGCAAGGGCGGTTTTGCCATGGCGTCGCTCGGCGCTTTTCTGGTCATCGAAGCGCGCGATCATGCTGAAAAGCGTGGCGCTAAACCGCTCGCCCGCCTGACCGCGGTCGTCTCGGACCGCGCCAACCGCCAGCCGGGCACGGTTACTCAAACGCTGTCCCGATTATGGGATCGAATCAAAGAAAAAATAAATGTCGGCCAATTGGCAATCTTGTCCGGCGCAACCGGTGCCAATCCAGCAACCGCCGAGGAACGTACCTTTTTGGAAAGCCATGCCGACCTTGCCGTTCGCGCTACGGGCTCATATCTCGGACACGGGTTGGAGCCTCAGTTCGCCATGAATATTGCCTTGGCCACGATCGCGTTGGGACATGGTAGTCTATTTCCAGCTTGCGACACGACGGGGCTCGAAAAGCCGATTAACGGGGCTTTGAGCCAAATCCTGGTGACCGGCGTCGGACATTGGCGGGGCGAAGGCCTCGCGCTGGTCGATCGGGCCAGCTAAGGAGAAAAAAATGGCAGCGGGCAAGGACAAATTGGGACGGCCGATTGTGGTGGTCACCGGCCTCGGTGTCGTCACTTCGCTCGGTGCCGGTAAAACCGAGAATTGGGCAAAGCTTACTGCCGGCGAATCCGGCATCAAGACCATCACGCGTTTTCCCACCGACGGGCTGAAAACGCGTATCGCAGGGACCATTGATTTTCTGCCACCCCAACCTTGCGCGGCTGCATTAACGGAATCGTTCGCTGAGCTCGCAGCCGAGGAAGCGATTACGCAATCCGCCCTTGGCTCGGCTGGTCAATTCCCCGGCCCACTTTTTCTGGCGGTGCCGCCGATTGAAATGGATTGGCCGCAGCGCCTCAAAATTGGCGCCAAATCCGGCGCAAACGATAAAGTCACCTATGCCGACATGCTGCGCGTGAGCGCAGAGTTTCCAGATTATCACCAACGTTTCCTCCTCGGTTCGGTCGCCGATAATTTAGCGGACAAGTTTGGGACACTGGGCTCCCCGATTTCGCTCTCCACTGCATGCGCTTCAGGCGCGACCGCAATTCAACTCGGCGTCGAGGCAATTCGCCGCGGCGAAGCCACCGCTGCCCTTTGCATCGGCACCGATGGTTCGATCAATCCCGAGGCGGTGATCCGGTTTTCGCTGCTGTCCGCGCTTTCAACCAGCAACGACGTGCCGCAATCCGCGGCCAAGCCATTCTCAAAAAACCGCGACGGTTTTGTTATGGCCGAGGGCGCCGGCGCACTCGTGCTGGAAAGTTACGACGCCGCCAAGGCGCGCGGCGCAACAATTCTCGGTGTGCTCGAAGGCTGCGGCGAGATGACAGATGCCTTTCATCGCACCCGTTCGAGCCCAGACGGCAAGCCGATCGTCGGCTGTATCGTCCACGCCATCAAGGACGCCGCTCTGACTCCGAACGACATCGATTATGTGAACGCGCACGGCACGAGTACGCCGGAAAATGACAAGATGGAATATCTCGGCTGCGCGACCGTATTTGGCGAACGCATGAAAAGCCTGCCGATTTCTTCCAACAAATCCATGATCGGCCATACGCTATCGGCGGCCGGCGCGGTGGAGGCCGTATTCACGCTGCTCACGCTGCAGCACCAGCGCATCCCACCCACCATCAATTACGCAATACCCGATCCCGCAATCCCGCTTGACGTCGTACCTAACGAGGCACGCGATGCGCGCTTGCGCCACGCTATTTCGAATTCATTCGGTTTTGGCGGCCAGAACGTTTCGTTGGTGATGGGGCTCGAGCCCGCCTGACGGGCGAGCGAGCCAATTCACATGCGCACGTTGAGACTGATCGCCGATCGCAAGTTGGAACTTGCCGATGTGCCAGCTCCTCCGCCGCCCGGCGCGGGCGAGGTGCAAATCCGCATCAAAGCAGTCGCACTCAATCATCTTGACCTATGGGGCTTTCGCGGAATGGCTTTCGCCAGGCGGCAGTTGCCGTTGGTGGTCGGCGCCGAGGCGTCCGGCGAAATCGCCTCTATCGGCAATGGCGTCACGGGCGTTAAGCCCGGCGACAAAGTGGTGATGTATGGCGCGATGACGTGCGGCCATTGTGCCGCCTGCCGCGAAGGCCGCGACAATTTATGCGAGAACGTCAAAGGCATTATGGGCTTCCACATCGACGGGTTCGCGCGCGACCTGATCAATTTACCGGCGCGACTGGTCATCCCCGTGCCTACGGGCGTTTCGTTGCGTGATGCCGCATGCGCGCCGATTGCGTTCGGTACCGTCGAACACATGCTGTTCGACAATGCCAAACTTCGCGATCAAAATGGCGAAAGCGCTCGGCTGCACCGTCATCACAACCGTCGGCGACGACGCCAAGGCGGAGAAGGCGAAGGCCCTCGGCGCCGATCATGTCATCAACTACAAAACCGAACGCTTCGAGGGTGTCACCCGCAAGCTCACCGCAAAAAAAGGCGTCGACGTTGTGTTCGAACACGTCGGCGGAGAGGGCTTCAACGCTTCCCTCCTCTGCCTCAAGCGCGGTGGGCGGCTTGTCACTTGCGGCTCCACCGCCGGCCCAACCGTGACTATCAACTTGATGCAGTTGTTCCAACAGCAATACAAGATACTCGGGTCGTTCGGTGCGTCGATGCGCAATATCCGCGACAGCCTGTCAAAGATCGCTGCGGGCATGGCGCCGATCATCGATACCGAAGTGCCGCTGGCCGAGTTCGAGCGGGGTCTGGAACGGATAGAAAGCCGGCAGGTGTTCGGCAAAGTCATCGTGAATTTCTAGCGCATGATCCCGAAAAGTAGCGACCGGCTTTCGGAAAAGACCATGCGCCATGTAAACACGGTCGTATTGCGATGAGGCGGATAACCCGGCGCCTGCGGCGCGGTTTCAAGCGCGCAAGCGATGCGCTCATCGCCGCGTTTGTGATCGGGCTGATCAAGGCTTTGCGCCTGACCAATCCCGACAAGATGGCCGATGTCGCTGGATGGACAACACGTACGATCGGCCCCTGGCTTCCTGAAAATCGAATCGGGCGCGCCAATCTCAGGGCCGCATTCCCCGAAAAAACTGACGTCGAGATCGACACGATCCTGCGCGGCTGCTGGGACAATCTGGGTCGCATGGGCGCCGAATTCGCCCATCTCGACCGGCTATGGGATTTTGACCCCGAAAATCCACAGCGCCGGGGACGCATTGAAATTTTGGACGCCGATATCGACCGGTTTCGTGACTTGCTGTACGACGGCAAGCCGGCGCTCGTGTTTGCCGCCCATCTCGGCAATTGGGAATTGCCTGCGATCTGCGCCGCCACATACAAACTCGATAGTGCGGTGCTTTATCGCCGTCCCAATGTCGCGCGCATCGACGAATGGCTGCGCCAGACTCGCACCGCCAGCATGGGCGAACTGATCTCGACCGGGCTCGATGCCCCTGTGAAGATGGCGGAGGCGATCAAACGCGGCGCGCACGTCGGCATGCTGGTCGACCAGTATTACGTACGCGGCGTGCCGGTGACTTTCTTCGGGCAACGCACCGTGGCCAATCCCCTGATCGCGCGGCTCGCGCGCCATTTCGACTGCCCCATCCATGGCGCCCGTATCATTCGCCTCCCCGAGCACCGCTTCCGCGGCGAAATGACCGACGCGATCACTCCTGCGCGCGATACCGAGGGCAAAGTCGATGTCGCCGGCACGATGCAGATCATCACCACCGTAATCGAGGGGTGGATCCGCGAGCACCCGGAACAATGGCTCCGCCGATGGCGGCCGAACGATCAGCGGCCGATCAGTGCCCGGTCTTGATTTTCGTCCACAGCCGGTTCAGCAGGCGCTGCGCCTTCTGATCGCGCGCGCTGACGGTGTAGAGCCCGCTCATGGTCGCGGCGTCAGGATAGACGCTCTTGTCGTCCAGCACCGTCTTGTCGATGAATTTCTGGCTCGACAGGTTACCGTTGGCATAAGCGACCAGATTGCTGTTTTTCGCCGCGACCTCAGGCCGTAACAGATAGTCGATAAAGGCGTGCGCTTCGGCGACGTGGGCCGCATCCTTCGGAATGGCGAGATTGTCGAAAAACATCTGTGCGCCCTCCTTCGGAATGGAATAGCCGATCTCGACGCCATTCTTGGCCTCCGCAGCGCGCCGCTGCGACTGCTTGATGTCACCGGACCAGCCGACCACAAGGCAGATTTCCCCTCCGGCCAAAGCGTTCAGATATTCCGACGAATGAAATTTTCGCACGAGCGATCGGATTTTCATCAAGAGCTCGCCCGCCTTCTCTAGATCTTTCGGATCAGTGGAATTCGGATTGAGACCGAGATAGTGCAGCGCCGCCGGCATGATGTCGTCGGCGGAGTCGAGCATGTGGACGCCGCAGTCTTTAAACTTCGCCAGATTCTCCGGCTTGAATACGATATCCCAGCTGTCAATCGTACCGCTGGGGCCGATATAGTTGACGGCGTACTGATTGCCCGGATCATAGACCGCGAGCCGCTTGGCGATATCCGGCCAAACATTACCGAGATTCTTGAGCCGGCTTTTGTCGAGCTTCTGGAAGACGCCGGCCTTGATTTGCCGCTCGAGAAAATAGGCGGTTGGCACAACGACGTCATAGCCGGATTTTCCGGCGAGCAATTTGGTTTCCAAAGTCTCATTGGCGTCAAAAGTGTCGTACTGGACTTTGATGCCGGTCTCCTTGGTGAAGTCCTCAAGGACTTTCGGGTCGATGTAATCCGACCAGTTGTAGACATTGACCATGCGCGGGCCCTGCGCGTCAGCCACGGCGACACCGACGGCGCCCAGGCTGACGGCCAGAGCAGCGATTCTCAAAGCGCGGCGCATAGGAAGCCTCGGATCGATGCGGTGATTCAGGTTTTGGTCGGAAGGCCGGCCGCCTTCCAGGCGATAATGCCGCCGGCAAGATGCGCGCTATATGGAAATCCCGCGTCCTGCGCCGCAACCGAAGCGGTGATAGAGCGCCGCCCGGATCGGCAAGCAAACACGACTTGTTTGCCCTGTGGATCGGGAATCGCGGCCGGGTCGAAACACGACAGCGGCACGATCGCGACCTGCTCGGGCGTGAGGTTCGTTACCTCATCGGCGCGCGGCATTTCGTCGGCCATTACCGAAACTCCGTTACCCAATAACAGCCAGTTTTAGCCGGAAATTCGGCGTGCTGCACCAGTCTTTTCGTGAATCCATTTCTAAATCGTCACCTGCGTACCGACCTCCACCACGCGACCGGTGGGGATTTGGAAATAGTCGGTGGCATCGTTCGCGACCCGGGTAAGCCCGATAAACAAGCGGTCTTGCCAATGCGGCATGCCCGAATGGGCCGCGGGCTTGAGTGCCCGGCGCGACAGGAAGAACGACGTCGACATGATGTCGAACTGCCATCCGAGCTTGCGGGCAATCGCCAACGCCTTCGGAACGTTCGGCGTTTCCATAAAGCCGAAGCGCAGCACCACCTGCGAGAAGGTTTTGCCCACCTGCGCGATGCGGACGCGCTCGGCCGGGTCGACCCGCGGAGTGTCCGCGGTCTCGATGGTGAGAATGACGTTCTTCTCGTGCAAGACCTTGTAGTGTTTGAGACTGTGCAATAGTGCGGTCGGGGCGCTCACCGGGTCGCTGGTGAGGAACACTGCGGTTCCCGGCACGCGCGCCGGCGGCTTCTTTTCCAGGCTTTTAACCAATGATTCGAGCGGCGTTTCCTGGCGGCGCGTTTTTTCTGACAGCAGCCGGCTGCCGCGCCGCCATGTGTACATCACGGCCATCACCAGAGCGCCGAGCGCCAGCGGCATCCAGCCGCCTTCGACAATCTTGAGGAGGTTGGCGGCAAGGAACGTTAAATCGATGAACAGGAACGGCAGCATCAGTGCCAGCGCCGCGATCAAAGGCCAGTGCCAGACCCGTCGTATGACGATGATCGACATCATGGCTGTTACGACCATAGTCCCGGTAACCGCAATGCCATAGGCGGAAGCGAGGGCGCTTGAAGAACGAAACAGCGCCACCAGCAGAAGTACGCCGATCAGCAGCAGCGTGTTCACCCGTGGCATATAGATTTGTCCGAATAGCGATTCCGATGTGTGGCGGATTTCCAGCCGCGGCAGCAGGCCAAGCTGAATCGCCTGGCGCGTGAGCGAATAGGCGCCGGTGATCACTGCCTGGCTCGCGATCACGGTGGCGGCGGTGGCAAGTATCACCATCGGCAGCAGGGCCCAATCCGGGAAAAGCAGGAAGAATGGATTCTCGACAGACTTCGGATCGGCCAAGACCAATGCGCCCTGCCCGAGATAGTTGAGAATGAGTGCGGGCAGCACAATGACCAGCCAGGCAAATCGAATCGGGCCGCGGCCGAAATGACCGAGATCCGCGTAGAGCGCTTCCGCACCGGTCACGACCAGGAACACGGCGCCGAGCGTATAAAATCCGACGATGCCGTGATGGAGGAGAAAACTGATTCCGTACCAGGGATTGAACGCGAGCAGCACCGTCAAATTTTTTGTAACATGCCAGATGCCCGCCGCCGCAATGGCTGCAAACCAGAAAAGTGTAATTGGACCAAAGAAAGTGGCGACGCTCGCGGTGCCGCGCGACTGGACCATGAACAGCAGGACGAGAACGAGAACCGTCAGCGGAACTACATAGGCGTCGAATGCCGGCGTCACGACTTTCAGACCTTCGACCGCCGAAAGCACCGAGAGTGCCGGAGTAATGATTGCATCGCCATAAAACAGCGCGCCGCTGATTACGCCGAGCAGGATGACAATGCCGCCGCCGCGCGCGAGCGACCGGGAAGCAAGGGCCATTAAAGCAAGCGTGCCACCCTCACCCTTGTTGTCGGCGCGCAACAAAATGAGCACGTATTTGGCAGTGACTACCAAAAACAGAGCCCAGAGAATTAACGACAGGATGCCGAGGACGATGGGCTCGCTGACGGCGTTGCCAGACCCAGTCGCTGCCAAAACCGCCTCGCGCAAGGCATAGAGCGGGCTGGTACCAATATCGCCATACACCACGCCAATGCTCCCGAGCGTCAGCGCCCAGAAGCTGGTTTTCGCGACCGCTTCGCCGCCGTCATGGGCTGCGACCGAGCTGCCGCCGGCGGCGGCAATCCTTTGTGACATGGAGTGTTGGCCTGAATGTTTTGCTTTTTTGCAATGCAAAATGTCGGTGGGTCGCGGCTTATAACGCCGAGGCTACCGGTCCGGCATACGCATTTGCGCAATTCAGCATCTCGAGCCATGCGAAAATTGCAGGATGGAGCTAGTATTTCGTCAGTAAATCAATGAGTTAGTGAACGAAGGAGATCGATCGCGCGCATTTTTGCAGTGCAGACATCAAGATTACACCGTCACTTGGGTGCCGACCTCGACCACCCTTCCAGTCGGAATTTGGAAGAAGTCGGTCGCGTCGCTCGCCGACCGCGCCAGCGCGATGAAGAGATGATCCTGCCAGGATGGCATCCCCGACTTCGCTGACGGTTTGAGCGCGCGCCGCGACAGGAAAAAAGACGTCGACATGATGTCAAATTGCCAGCCGTGCTTGCGCGCGATCGCAAGTGCCTTCGGCACGTTCGGCTGTTCCATGTAGCCAAATTTCAGCGATACGCGAGAAAAGTGCTTCGACATCGGAGTGATCAATACCCGATCTTCTTCGGGCACGCGCGGTGTGTCCGCGGTGATGATCGTGAGAATCACATTGCTCTCATGGAGCACTTTGTTGTGCTTGAGATTGTGCAGCAACGCCGTCGGCGCGAACCCCGGATCGCTGGTGAGGAAGACGGCTGTGCCCGGCACAAAATGCGGCGGCTTTTTCTCCAAACTGCGAAATAAGGTGTCGAGCGGCACTTCCGTGCGCCGGGTTTTGTTGATCAAAATTCCGGTGCCACGACGCCAGGTCAAAATCAAAAGGACCATGCTTGCGCCAAACAGAAGCGGCGCCCACGCACCTTCGAACAATTTGAGAAAGTTGGCAGAGAAGAAAATTACGTCTACGACGACAAAAGGCGCAATGAGGAGCAAGGTTTGCCAGAGCGGCCAGCGCCAACCTCTCCAGATCACCACAAAGGCAAGGAGCCCATCGACCACCATGGTTGTCGCGACCGCAATGCCGTACGCGGAAGCAAGCGCGCTCGAGGTCCGGAATAATCCAACCAACAGCAGAACCCCGATCATCAACGCGACCGTCACGCGCGGAATGTAGATCTGGCCAACGTGCGAAGCCGAGGTGTGCAGGATGGCGAGCCGTGGCAACAAGCCAAGCTGGATAGCCTGGTGCACGAGTGAATAGGCACCTGTGATGACTGCCTGACTTGCAATCACCGTTGCAGCAGTTGCCAGCACGACCATTGGCAACAGGAGGGTCTCTGGCACGAGGCGATAAAACGGATTTTCGATCGCCCCCGGGTCGGCCAGCACTTTTGCGCCTTGTCCAAAGTAATTGATCAAAAGCGCAGGCAGGACGAGACTGAGCCAGGCGATCTGGATGGGCTTACGCCCGAAATGGCCGAGATCGGCGTAAAGCGCCTCGCCCCCGGTGACGACCAGGAATACTGCGCCGAGCGTGACCAAGCCGATTGCGCCGTGATGCACAAGAAACTCAATGCCGTAATACGGGTTGATGGCGGCAAGAACGGTTGGATCGTCGCGGATATGCAAGGCGCCTGCGACTGCGATCGACAAAAACCAGACGACCATGATCGGGCCGAACATCGCCGCCACCTTGGCGGTTCCTCGGCTCTGGGCAGCAAATAACCCAATCAGAATGATGACCGTGAGTGGCGCGACAAATTCGCCGAACGCCGGACTTGCAAGTTTCAGCCCCTCGACTGCGGATAACACCGAAATTGCCGGAGTAATCACGGAGTCGCCCAGAAACATGGAAGCGCCGATCACACCGAGGATGAAGACGAATGCGGTCCGCCTGCCAAGCGCGCGCGTTGCCAGCGCTGTCAGCGAAAGCGTGCCCCCCTCGCCGTTGTTGTCGGCGCGCAGCAGGATGAGGACGTATTTGAGGGTCACCGTTATGATGAGGGCCCAGACGATGAGCGAAAGCACACCGAGCACGATGCCCCGCGTAACAACATGGTTCGTGCTGGCAGCGATTGCCGCTTCGCGAAAGGCGTAGAGAGGGCTTGTCCCGATGTCGCCGTAGACGACCCCGACGCTCCCGAGCGCGAGAGCGAAAAGTCCCGGAGGCGCGTCTTGGCCTGTATGCGCGGCCGTCATTTCTTTCGCGCCGTCACTCATTGAAATTAGCTGTGGTCCGCGCTGCTCGAATTGAAGGCGGGCCTTATATCATTGTGGTGGGCTGGAGAATACCGCGCTTTTTTCTGAATCGGTTAGGCCGACCCGCGGTTGTACATGGTCAGGGCGTCAAATTCTCCGGCAGCGGCGGCTCTTCCCGCATCAAAGTGATGGTAACGCGGCGGTTCGGCGACATGGAAGGGTCGTCCGGGAACAGCGGATCGGTGTCGGACTTCCCCGCCACCATGAAGATATTCCCGGGTGGCACACCTTCTGCGTCCAGAATCTGACGAACGGCATTGGCGCGGTCGGCCGATAGTTCCCATGGACCGTAGCCCGGCTTCGAGGGCACCTTGCTGGAAGCGGTGTGTCCAACAATCGAAAGCCGATACGGCATCGCTTTGAGCTGCGGCGCGATCTTCTGAATTATTTTTCTGGTGCGCTCGAATGGCTCTTTGGCTCCATCCGGGAACATCGAACGGCCGTCCTGATCGACGATCTCGATGTTGAGCCCCTGCTTTGTTTCCTCGAGCATTATGTGCTTCGAAATATCGCTGATCTCCGGCATTTCCTGCAAGGCTTGCCGTAACGAAGCGGACGCAAGCGAGAATTTGCGATCTTCCTTGAAGCGGGCGCCAAAAGTGCGCTGACGGTCGCTGTCCTCCGGCGACGGTGTGGCTGAAGCCTCCGCGGGATCGATATGCGCCGAATTTTTGAGCCTGGGACGCGTCGGCAAGCCGAGAACTTCGATGATGCCGGAATATCGCACGCGATCCTGGACGCCGAAGGCGTCGCGCATCGAACCGGCAACAACCTGAAGCTTGGCTTGGTCTTGCGTGGAAAAGGCAACCAGCATCACGAAAAAGCTGACCAACAAGCCCATCAGATCGGCGAAGGTAACGAACCACCCGTGACCGCCGCCGTGACCTGCATCCTTGCGCCTGGCCATTTTCTATGGCTCGGAACCGAGCCGCATCATGCGGCCACTGGCTCCGCCTCTTCCTCTTTTTCCACGTCTTCTTCAGTGTGGCGATGCTTCTCGGGCAGGTAAGCGAGCAACATCTCGCGCACCAAAGTCGGACTTTTCGCTTCACGGATCATCAAGATGCCGTCGATGATCAAAGTACGGTTGATTTCCTCGTCCACCAGCTTGAGATGCAGCTTGTCGGCGATCGGTAAGCAGAACATGTTGGCCAGAGCTGCACCGTAGAAAGTCGCCAAAAGTGCGCCCGCCATGAACGGACCGAGCTTCGACGGGTCGGTCATGTTGGCGAACATCTGCACCATGCCGATCAAGGTACCGATCATGCCGAAAGCTGGCGCGCAGTCGCCGACCGCGCGGTAGATCTTCTGGCCCTCATCGAGATGCGTGAGGAAGTTGTCGCGGTCGCGCTCAAGATTGTCGCGGATGAAATTGCCGTCGTAACCGTCCGCGACGAAGCGGACACCTTTGGCGAGGAAGGGATCTTCGATCTCGCCCTTTTCCAGGCCAATCGGCCCCGAGTGAAGGCGAACTTGGCGCCCAGCGGCAGCCCGTGAAAAATAGAGGCAAGCGGGAAGCGGATCAGCGTGGCAGCGAAGGACCCGCCGAAAATAACGATGAATGCATGTTCGCTGACGAACATCTGCAGGTCGCCGCCCATCATAATCACGAGGCCGACGACAGCGACACCGCACAGCAGACCTAGACCGGTCGCAATATCCATTACTTCCCACCCAACGCGTACGCATTCCCGGAACAAACGCTTCCCGTAACGACCCTAGACTGGCGCTGTTAAGAGGGGGTAAAGGCTAACCGTTCGTGAAAGAAAAACGCTCGGAAGGGCCCGCCAACCGCGGCCCGCCGCTGAAAAACTTCAAAAATTGCTACAAAACCGGCGCCGAATGACCAATAGTCCCCGTTCCGGGCCATAAAAAGAAGCGGAGGAGTGCGACCCATGCGTGAGATCGGCCATTTCATAGGCGGCAAGACAGTAAAGGGCGGCTCCGGGCGGTTCGGCGATGTCTTCGATCCCAACACCGGCGAGGTCCAGGCGAAGGTTGCGCTCGCCAAACACTCCGAGGTCGAACACGCCATTGCCAACGCCGCGGCGGCACAACCGGGTTGGGCGGCGACGAATCCGCAACGTCGCGCCCGAGTCATGTTCAAGTTTCTTGAGCTTATTCAGAAAGAAGCTGACGCGCTTGCCAAGCTACTCTCCTCCGAGCACGGAAAGACCATTCCCGACGCGCGCGGCGACATCCAGCGAGGCATCGAGGTGGTGGAGTTCGCCTGTGGCATTCCGCATTTGCTAAAAGGCGAGTTCACCGAAGGTGCCGGGCCCGGCATTGATCTGTATTCTGTTCGCCAACCGCTCGGTGTGGTCGCAGGGATAACGCCATTTAATTTCCCGGCGATGATTCCGATGTGGAAGTTTGCGCCGGCGATTGCTTGCGGAAATGCATTTATCCTTAAACCGTCGGAACGCGATCCGTCCGTGCCGATGCGCCTCGCCGAATTAATGGTCGAGGCCGGACTGCCCGCCGGCATTCTCAACGTGGTCAATGGTGACAAGGAAGCGGTTGACACGCTGCTCACCGATCCGCGCGTGATGGCCATCGGCTTCGTCGGATCGTCTGCAATCGCCGAGTACATCTATTCAACCGGCTGCGCGCACGGCAAGCGCGTGCAGTGTTTCGGCGGCGCCAAGAACCATATGATCGTGATGCCTGACGCCGATATGGACCAGGCCGTCGACGCATTGGTCGGCGCAGGCTACGGCTGGGCGGGCGAGCGTTGCATGGCGGTATCGGTAGCCGTGCCCGTCGGCAAAAAAACCGCAGACATTCTAGTCGAGAAACTCATCCCGCGCGTTGAAAGTCTGAAGATCGGACCCTCCAACGACCCGCAAGCCGATTACGGGCCGCTGGTAACCAAGGCGGCGCTCAATCGCGTCAAGGATTATGTCGAAGTTGGCGTCAAGGAGGGCGCCAAGCTGGTGGTCGATGGCCGCGGCTTCAAGCTTCAGGGCTACGAGAACGGCAACTTCATGGGCGGTTGCCTGTTCGACAATGTGACGCCGAACATGCGGATCTACAAGGAAGAGATTTTCGGCCCGGTCCTGTCTGTCGTTCGCGCCAAGGACTACGAGGAGGCCGTACGGCTGCCATCCGAGCACGAATATGGCAACGGCGTCGCCATCTTCACGCGCGACGGCGATACCGCGCGCGATTTCGTCAATCGCGTTCAAGTCGGCATGGTTGGAGTGAACTTCGCTATTCCGGTCCCACTCGCGTACCACACCTTCGGTGGCTGGAAGCGCTCGGGATTTGGTGATCTCAACCAGCACGGGCCGGATTCAATACGCTTCTATACCAAGACCAAGACCATCACCTCCCGATGGCCGACCGGCACGAAAGAAGGCGCTGAATTCGTGATCCCGACCATGAAATGAGGCGTGCCGGGACATGACCTCCGTCAGGGCCGCAATAGGCGTCCTTGTCGTCCTCACGCTGACGGGCTGCGCCGGCGAGCAGTTATCATTAGGCTCATCCGCGCCGACGCCGGCGCCTGCGGATGCTTCCCTCGCTGGCCGCTGGATATTGTCCGCGCCGAACGCTCCTTCCTGTGGTCTCGAATTCCGCGGTGGACCCGGCGCGCGCAATGGCAACGTCGCGCCAGACGGCGGCTGCCCCGGCAACTTCTATACGAGCCGACACTGGGCAATGGAGAGCGGTTCACTTACGATCACGGATAGCGAAAATGAGCTGCTGGCGCAGTTCAAACTCGATGGCGGCCGGTTCGAAGGCCAATCAGCAAGCGGCACGCCGGTCGCGCTCAGCCGCTAGAACGCATTTACGATTGGAAATCTCACGGCCGAATATCGCGAACGGACGTAAAGAGGCCACGCTGAAAATCAAAAGGGACCACTCCCCTGATTGGGGGATGGAAACGGGCCAGCACCCGCGCTTACGATCTCAGATGGCGAAAATGATTCGCTGGCGCAGTTCAAACTCGATCGCGGCCGGTTCGAGGGGCAATCAGCAAGCGGGCTGCCGGTCGCACTCAGCCGCTAGAACTCATTTACGATTGGAAATCCGATGGCCGAATTTCAGCTTTATTGTTTTGCCCAATCCGGCAATGCCTATCGCGCCGCGCTAATGCTCAATCTGATCGATGCCGACTGGCAGCCGGTGTGGATCGATTTTTTCGGAAAAGGCGTTCAGCGTACGGCCGAATATCGAACGGACGTGAATGAGATGGGTGAAGTGCCCGTTCTGGTTCATGGACAGAAAAAGCTGACCCAGTCGGGCGTGATCCTGACTTATCTTTCG
>WNFN01202227.1_pt1 | contig 15358 bp, 13 predicted proteins | sample 5400161 | NCBI WGS metagenome assembly WNFN01 (sample SAMN13153353, study PRJNA577476) | soil metagenome | isolation source: 80 cm saprolite on Douglas fir-dominated hillslope | place: USA:California | collected 2013-09-17
CTGAAGCTGGAGGCGAGTGCAGCAAAAGCTAGTTCGTCCGGCGCAACGGAGAATATCCGTCTGCGCCATTCGTGTTTTTAAAGCCGCGCGGCGCAACAATCGCCGCGCCACGAACTGTCATTCTGAGCGAGCGGCGTAGCCGGGAGAGAAGAATCTAGATTCGGCGGCAGGCGTACCTCAGAAGCAAATGGCGATTTGCCAAAGGTCTTTGAAAACTGAATCGTTATTCATTTTCTGGTGATACCTGGGGATACCCTGGGGATCAGTGGTGATCAACTGGTGATGAATGGGGATGAATGGGGGAGGGGGGTGGGGGGTGCGAAGGTTTGGCGAAGGGTCCAGTGAAAAGAAAGGACTTAGCGCAAAAACCGTGCAAAATGGCAGCCAAAAACCTTGACCGCATCCCCAAGTATCCCCAAGAGCAGGCTAGTGGCTGGCAGCTGCCTTATGAGACAATCCCTGTTCACAAAACGCCGTCGAGATAAATAAAACCATGGAAGTGCTTCTCACCCGCCAGCAGATTGCCACCGCGGTTGCCCGCATTGGCCAGCAGATTACCAAGGACTATGCCGGACACTCGGTGGTGTTAATCGGAGTATTGAAAGGCGCTTGCCTGTTTCTGAGCGACCTGGCCCGGCAGATCGAGTTGAACGCAACCTTTGACTTCATCGCGGTTCGCAGTTATGGGACCAAGAAGCAGCCGTCGGGAGAAGTTCAGCTCATCAAGGACGTGACCACGCCCCTGCGCGACCAGAACGTGATCCTGATCGAAGACATCCTGGATACCGGGCTGACGCTCACGTTCCTGAGAAAACATCTTCAGGGGCATCATCCGCGGTCCATGAAAATCGCCGCGCTCCTGGATAAGCCTTCGCGCCGCGCTGTGCCGGTGGAGGCTGATTACGTGGGGTTCCAGATTCCAGACAAATTCGTGGTAGGTTACGGCCTGGATTATGCCGAACGCTATCGTAACTTGCCAGACATTTGTGTCCTTGAGGAAGGCGGCCAACCGTAATACAATCCGGTTTAGATGCCCCAAACCCTGACCGACCCACAATTGCAGATTCGGGAATGGCAAGCGCTTGCCGGCTCCATCGACCATACGCTGCTGAAGCCTGAAGCCAGCCGGGAGCAGATCGTTCGCCTGTGTGAAGAGGCCGGCTACTTTGGCTTTGCCACCGTTTGCGTGAATCCATGGTGGATCGGGCTGGCCGCATCCGTGCTTGCCGGGACCTCGGTAAAAGTGGCCGCCACCATCGCCATACGCCTGGGCGCGCGGGAACTGGATATGGTGATGAACGTTGGCGCGTTGAAGTCGGGCGACCGGCAGTCGGTGCAGAACGACATTGCCGCTGTGGCCGACGTGGCCCACGCCGGGGGCGCCATCCTGAAAGTCATTCTGGAAACTCCCCTGCTCACGCTGGAAGAAAAGATTCTCAGTTGCGAACTGAGTCTCGCCGCCAAAGCCGATTTTGTAAAGACGGCAACCGGATTCCTCGGCGGCGCCACTGTGGACGACGTTTCCCTGATGCGCGGCGTGGTCGGTGACCGCGCCGGAGTGAAAGCTTCCGGAGGTATTCGCACCGCGGCCGTGGCCCAGGCCATGATCGAAGCGGGAGCCAACCGGCTTGGCACCAGTTCCGGACCGGCCATCGTGCGCGAATTGGGCGCAGCCGAATTCCCCGGACGGTAGGAAATCTGAAGATTGTTATTCCGAGCGTTGCTTTTCGCGCGAGGAATCTGCTTTTGAATCTTTCCGCAGCCTCCGAAAACCTAAACTCTCACCGCTGTTATCATGAATAGTGGATTCTATGGTCACTTCTGCTGCTTCTCCGCGTGTTGATGTCGAAGCTCTTCTGGTTGAAGTCTCTGACGTTCTCAACACCACGCTCGATTTAGATACGCTGCTGCAGCGCGTGGCTGAAGTCGTCAAGCGCGTGATTGACTACGAGATATTCTCCATCCTGCTGCTGAACGAGCGGACCCAGGAACTTCGCTTCCGCTTCCAGATTGGACATCTGCCGGAAGTGGTCGAGCGCATCCGCGTGAAAGTGGGAGAAGGCGTGACCGGCCGCGCCGTCAAAGAACGTCGCGCTGTGTTAGTCGACGACGTCAGCAAGGATGCGCAGTACATTGAGGCTGTTCCTCGCGTGCGCTCGGAGCTGGCCGTGCCCTTGATCACCAAGAACCGCGCCATTGGAGTCATGGACCTGGAAGCGCGCGAGAAAGGCTATTTCAAGGAAGAGCACGCGCGGCTGTTGGGACTGATTGCCTCACGCATTGCCGTCAGCATTGAGAATGCCCGGCTCTATACCCGGATTGTGCGCCAGGCCAACACTCTGGCCCTGTTGACGGAGATCAGCCGTGAGCTTACCTCGATCTTGAATGTGGACCAGTTGTTGAAGCGCGTTGGCGACCTGCTATTGAAGGTGATCGACTACCAGATGTTCTCCATCCTGCTGCTGGATGACAGCAAACAGAAACTGGTGCACCGTTTTGCCGTGCGCTTCAAGGAAAACATCCAGCTCAAGCACGACATTCCCATCGGGCGCGGCTTGGTGGGAGCGGCGGCGCAGGAAAAGCGTCCTATCCTGGTTCCGGACGTCAGCAAGGACCCGCGCTACATCAAGGCCAATCCGGAAACGCGTTCCGAACTCTGCGTGCCGCTGATCTACAAGGACAACGTCATCGGCGTGATGGACCTGGAGCACACGCGCCGCGGATATTTCCATGAAGACCACGTGCGAGCCATGAGCACGCTGGCCGCGCAAATTGCCATCGCCATCGAGAATGCCACTCTCTACGAGCGTCTGGCGCGCGAAGAACAGCGGATGGATCGCGACCTGGCCATGGCCCGCGAAGTGCAGCACCATCTGCTGCCGCCTTCGTGTCCCAGCCTTCCTGGCGCGGAGCTGGCCGCCCGATATAACCCGGCGCACGCCATTGGCGGGGACATGTATGACTTCCTCGACTATAAGTTTCCCCGCGCCTGCATTACTGTAAGTGACGTGAGCGGTAAAGGCGCTCCGGCCGCGCTTTACGCCGCGCTGGTCAGCGGCATCGTTCGCAGCGTGGCCCACGGAGAACCTCCGCCTGCGCAAATTCTCAGCGCGGTCAACCGCGCGCTGAACCAGCGCCGTCTGGACGCCAACTACGTGGTCCTGTGTTGCGCCCTCTGGGACGACGAAAAAAAGATCATGCGCGTGGCCAACTCCGGCCTGCCTCGGCCTATTTACTGCCGGCAAGGTCATGCCCACATGATTGAGGCCGCAGGATTGCCGTTGGGAATGTTTGAAGATGCCGGATACGACGAAATCACCATCCATGCGTCCTCGGATGATACTTTCGTCTTCTTGAGTGACGGCATTATTGACTCGAGCAACGCCAATGACGAACAGTTTGGCAGGACCCGCGTGGAGCACGTTGTTACCAAGCATTTTGACCGCGGTGCAAAGGAAATTGCAGACGCCATCTTTCATGCCGCCGACGAGTTCGCCGCCGGGACCCCGGTCTTTGACGATCAGACGGTGGTGGTGCTGAAAGTCAAGTAGCCATCGCTCAGCCGGGCACGCGTTGCTTTTGTTACAATCCCCAGACATGTTCACGCGGCCGCCCGCTTTCATTTACAAAAATAACGAACTTCATTGCGAGCGCGTTGCGCTCAGCAATCTGGCAGCGAAGTATGGAACGCCGCTTTACGTCTACTCCGCAACCGCCATCCGCGAACGCTATCGCATTCTTGACCGCGCATTCCAGAATGTCAGTCACACCATCTGCTACTCAGTGAAAGCCAATTCCAACTTGAGCATCTTGCGTCTTTTGGCCCGCTTGGAAGCCGGGTTTGATATTGTCTCCGGCGGCGAGTTGGAGCGCGTCCGCCTGGCCCGGAAAACGGCGCTCAAGAAGATTGTGTTCTCCGGCGTTGGCAAGACTGAAGCCGAGCTGCGGCTGGCCTTGCATAGCGGCATCCTGCTCTTCAATGTCGAGAGTGAAGGCGAACTAGAATTGCTGGCGAAATGCGCCGCGCAGCTTCGCAAGCCCGCCAGCGTGGCCTTGCGCGTGAACCCCGATGTTCCCGCGGAAACTCATCCTTACATTTCCACCGGATTGCGGGAGCACAAGTTTGGCGTCCCAATCGCAGCTGCAAGAGAACTTTACCGCCAGGCTGCGACGCAGAAGTATCTTCGGGTTGCGGGAGTCAGCCTGCATATCGGCTCGCAGATCACGGATGTTTCGTCTTTCCGCCTGGCCATGGAGCGGACCGTGGACCTAATTGCGCAGCTTACCGCCGACGGGCACGACATCCGCTTTGTCGACGCCGGCGGCGGTCTTGGCATCTCCTACAACAGCGCCGAGCCGGAGGACTTTGCGGATCTAGCGCAGCGCTACGCCGAGGCTGTCACCCAGCCTCTGCTCGCGCTCCGAGAATCCCGGCCTCACGTTCTTCTGGAACCAGGACGCTCCATCATCGCTTCCGCTGGAGCGCTGCTGACGCGCGTCCTGTATCAGAAGCAGAATGGAAACAAGCGCTTCACCATCGTGGACGCAGCCATGAACGATCTCATTCGACCGTCGTTGTACGGCGCCCGGCACGAGATTGTTCCCGTTATGCTGAAGCAGACGGGCGGTGAGCGAATCCGATCCGATATTGCCGGGCCCATTTGCGAGACCGGAGATTTCCTGGCGCGGGATGCGGCCTTGCCCGCGGTATTGCCCGGCGACTATTTGTGCGTGCTCGACGCCGGAGCGTATGGCATGTCTTTGGCTTCCAACTACAACACGCGTCCACGTGGCGCGGAGGTTCTGGTGGAAGGAGGACGCGCGAAGCTGGTGCGCCGCCGCGAGACCGTGAAAGACCTGCTGCGAACCGAGGTCGCCTGCCTGTGACCGACCTGAAGGCCCTGGCGTACGAACTGCTGCACGAGTCCCAGCAATCATTACAGAACGAAGGCCATCTCAACCCGGTGGCGGTTGTGATCACGCGGGGCGAGAACATGGTTTTTGATATTGAGTTTGAGAGCGAAGAAGAGCGCGAGGAAATCTATTCGGAAATGATGGAGGTTGTCGGGGAAGAGAATGCCAGCGCCATCCTGACCGTGAACGATGTTTATCTCGACGATTCTGGCGCGCCAGCGCGTCTCGAAGACGAAGGCTGGGGCGCTCTGGCTGAATCGGCGAAGGAGGCCATCATGATTACCGTGTCAGGAGGCGGGTTTGAGACCTGGAGCCTGGTTTGTCCCTATTTTCCCAGCGGTGACCAGTTCATTTTTCAGCCTTCACGGGAGACGCCCAATCCCGGAGGAGAAGTGGACTTGCTGGGAGACTGGACGGGAAAGACCGGCGCGGCGTGAAGGCGGCTCTCAGGCGGATCCTTACCCGGTCCGCTGCTCCATCCAGCGCCAGAGGTTCTTCTTGACCTCGTCCCCCATCAGGTAGAACTTGATCCCCATCAGCCCATCGGTATTGGCCCAAGCCACCTCGCCTCGCCCGCGAAGGGGCTCTCCGAGTGGCAGTTGAAGAACAAAATTGATTGGGGAACCAGCTTCCAAGGACTGCAAACAGCGCACGGCCATGCCGCCCCTGCTGATGTTTGAAGTGATAGCCTTCTGTTCCCCATCCGACGTCTTCAGTACCACAGGAAGCGCTAATGGATAACGAAGGTACCGCTGTCTTTCCCCGGCCATCATCTGGCTGGCGCTTTCCAGGACTCTCGCGATCTCCTGCGGATCGAGCGGTTTGTGCACGACAAAATTTGCTCCTGCCTTCAGCAGGAGACTTGTATCTTCATTTTCGCCGGCACAGGCAAAAACAACCGAGAACCGGTTTGAGTTGCCGCGGCGGACACTTCCCAGCAGGTTGAGTGCGCCTTCGACGCGCATGTCGATGAAGATCCCATCCAGCTTGCGTCGCGTGGTGTAGGCCATGGCCGAGGTTATGCCGGAGCTGAAATTCGCGGTTCCAGCAAAGGCATGAATGGCCGAGGTCAGCGTCTTGTGGACACCAGCATCGCTGCAGACGATCAAGAATTCCCACGGAGTCTGGCTTGCATGCGTGCGCATAGCCCGATTCTTGCCTTGTCTGGGGGATTTTTTACGGAAGGATCGGTTTCCATTTTACGACGGACTGGAACGCTGTAAACACAACAAAGGGAATTGTCGAAAAACGAATGTCTGAAACTCAGCACCCAACGCCCATGAACCTAAAAGACACATCATCGATTCTCCGCATGAACAGCGGTTTCCCCCGCAATTTACACATTCTTCATCAGGGCAAAACTCATGCTTCCACCGCATGGTTGCTGTACTTTCGTAACCCGCTGCACCGCTTCTTTTGCAGGGCCTTGTGGATGGGCTGCATGTGATTGACTCTATGGCAATTATAGTCGCGCAAATTTGATTGACTTCGATTGAGAAGAGCGTAGATTCACACTCGTTCTTTGACATCTCAAACGTTTTCCCGGTTGGTGGTAAGTCCGGGAACCAAGCAAGGTCACCGCCGCACGGTGCAAGCTGGAAGCGGCAGGAGGGCCGGTGAGGTTCTATCAGCTAACTACTGGCCGAGGCGAACAGGAGATGTTCAGAGGCAATATAGAAGCCCCGAGGCGTTGACCGATTTACCCGGTTGGTGGTGAGCCCGGAGCCCAAGCTTCAGCCTAGCTGATTAAAGATCGCACTTTGTTGGGTTTCGCAAGGAACTGGATGAAGAAAGCTGGTCGGCAAGGGTCTATAGCGAACCGCTGGTCGAGGTGAATGGGTCAAGGCACAAAACTCGGGGCTTCTTAAATTTTTCCTCTCTCATCCCCGCCCACATCGCGCTCGTTTATCTTTCATCTTTCTCCCCATTTCAGCTTGGTTCGCAATACCTGGAAGAAAGTTCTTTCCGGCAGCTTGAACAATTTCACTTTGAATTCCGATTTTGTGCACTGGACGATGTCATCCACTTCCAGCGGGACGCCTTGTTGCCCGTCGATGGTCAGATAGGCCTGCTCCCGAGTCACGATCACGCGGACTTCGATCACCGCCGTGTCCTGTACAACCAGGGGGCGGTTAGTCAAGGCATGAGACGCCACTGGGGTAATCACAAAGCCGGGGACGTCGGGGGAAAGGATGGGGCCGCCGGCGGCGAGCGAATACGCTGTTGATCCGGTGGGAGTGGACACGATCAGGCCGTCGGCCTTGTAATCAGAGACGAAAGTTCCGTTTACGCGAACTTCAAATTCGGTGATGCGCGCCACCGCCCGCTGGTTCATCACTACTTCATTGAGTGCGTCGTAGCTGGCCACGCATTGGCCGTTGCGCTGCACTTGGCAGTGGATCATGGAGCGCATACTTACGTCGCAGCGGCCGGAGTCAACTTCCACCAGTGCCTTAGCAATTTCTTCTTGCTTAATCTCAGTGAGGAAGCCGAGCGATCCCAGGTTGACGCCAAGAATAGGAATGCCCGCTTCGGCCACAATCCGCGCGACGGAAAGCAGTGTGCCATCGCCGCCCAGGACCACGACGAAGTCAGGGCGCTTCTCCACCAGCGCTTCCCTTTCCGCCAACTCAAATTCAGGACAAAATTTACGGGCCGCGGCATCCACGGTAACGGAGTAGCCGTGATCCCGCAGCCACTGTGTGACTTCGCGCACAATTCTGCCTAGTTCTGGTTTGCCCAGCTTGGAGATGATGGATGCTCGTTTCATTAGAAATTAGAACCAGAATTAAAATTCCGAGAATTCCGCGTGCAGGAGAAACTCCCGGTTTCCCTCCATACCCAGGATAGGCGATTCCATGACTTCCAGGTTGTGGCCTCCGAGTTTGGTTACTGTTTCCCGCACTTTTGCAACTGCGTTCTGTTGCGCCTGCCCGTCGCGCACGATGCCGCCCTTGCCCACCAATGCGCGCCCGACTTCAAACTGCGGCTTCACCAGCACCACTAGCTCTTGCCGCTGCGATGCTGGTTGTGCGAAAGCAGCTTCAAGGACAGCCGGGAGGACGAGTGTAACAGAGATAAAGGATACGTCGATGGCGATGAAGGTGGCGCCAGCGCTGGCGCCTGTTCCCTGCAGTTGTTTCGCGGTCAAATAGCGCGCGTTGGTTTTTTCCAACAGCTTCACGCGTGGATCGGAGCGCAGCCGGGCCGCGATTTGCCCGTAGCCTGTATCCACGGCAATCACCTCCACTGCGCCGTTTTGCAGCATGCAGTCGGTAAAACCACCGGTGGAAGCGCCTACGTCCAGGCACGTTCTCCCAGTCAGATCAATCTTCCAGCGCTCGAGCGCGGCCTCCAGTTTGATGCCTCCGCGGCCGACGTACTTCAAATCTTCGCCCAAAAGCCGGATTTCCGCGTCCTGCCCCACGTCGGCGCCTGCCTTTTCTACCTTCTGGCCATTGACCAGTACTCGTCCGGCCAGCACCACGGCCTGCGCGCGCTCCCGCGAAGCCACCAGGCCCCGCTCCACCAGAAGCTTGTCAATACGGACTTTCATTTGGAATCCGGCCCCGATTTGCTTAGTTGGATGAGAGTTTGGCCAGAGATTTTTCAAAATCAATCACTGCCGGCGGCTTCTTTCCACGCAGCTTGGCAATCTTATGCCCTTCCGCGGTAAGCCGGCGCTTCTGGGCTTCCACGCCCCCGGGAAACTTGGGATTGAGCCTGCCCTCGCTGCTGAGGATCCGCCAATACGGGGTGATAATCTTCCGCCTCGCGTGCCGGTCCTCTTCGGCGGTTTCCGCGGCGATCCTGATAAAAATTCCGGTAGTCAGCGGGCAAGCAACGTCGACTCCGCTGAGTCTCGCCAGTTCCTGGCGAAGCTGGAGCACGGTCACAAGCTTTCCTTGCGCCACCTGGCGAATGAGATGGTCAACATCAAGCGGCCGGGGAATCACCATGGTGCCCTTTCCCAGTTGCGCCTGCATGCGTGGCGGAATGTCCACGATTTTTGGCTCTTGCTGCCGCTCCAGTTTTTCCCGCCACGGAACCTTGCTGCGGAATGTAGAAGACATCACGCCTCCGATAGACGCCGATCCTATCGCGTCCTCAAAGCGGACACAATTTTAACTCGCCGGCCAGCCCCAACATAAACGTTTTCCTGTTCCGGAAAATTAACGAATTATTAATACTCGCACCTGATCCAGTGCAAAGCGTGAAAAAACGCAACCTGGCGTCTAGTTACGTCAGTAACTCTGGTTTTTCCACACTGTTTTTCACCGCATTGTTGAAAACCGGGAACAAATTGTGGATGCAAACTTGCGCAGTTCGACCGCCCGCCTACATTTTTGGTCAATCGGCAAGACAAATACGTTTTTGGAGCGCTTCCCTGCTTGTTCCGGTTTGCGGTTAAGATAAATAGTTCCTCCTAAGTGATTATGGCTCGTAAAACCAAGAACCGTTCCTCCAAAGCCGGCACCCGCAAGCGGCAAATTGCGGCAGCGGTCAAAGCCCGGAAAGCCGAGCAAGACAGCAATGGTTCAGGGTTGTTGAATCCACCCAAGCTCAAACGGCTCTATTTGACCATGCTGCAGTGCCGCATGATCGAGGAGAAAGCCCACCTGCTATTCAAGGAGGGCAAACTAACGGGGAATTATTATGCCGCAGCCGGCCGGGAGGCCACCGAGGTCGGCGCCACGATTGATCTTCTGGATGAAGACTGTGTCGCGCCTTGGCGTCGCGACTTCATCGTCAGCTTCATCCAAGGCACGCCGCTGAAACGGATCTTTGCCCAGCATTATTCGCAGCAGGCCAGTCCTGACCAGGGACATTCTTTACCCGGACGACGCGGTCATGCTCCCCTGAACATCATCAGCAGCGCCTCTGTCATGTCAGCACAACTCAATATCGGCACGGGAGTGGCCCTGGCCTACAGAATGCAGAAGAAGCCGAATGTCGTGCTGGCATTTTCCTGTGATGATTTCACGGCTCTAAGCTCCTGGCGCGAAGCGATAAATTTTGCCATCGTGAACAAGCTGCCCATTGTGCACGTGGTGCATGACGATTTGTGGTCAGAGTCAGCCGGTCCAAAACTGCAAACGCTAGTGAAAGACCTGGAAACGACAGGCCAGGCCAACGACATCCCCACGCTTGCTGTGGACGGCAATGATGTGGTTGCCGTTTATCGTGTGGCCCAGGAGGCCATTCGTCGCGCCCGCGAAGGACACGGTCCCACTTTGATTGAATGCAAGACCTATCGCTGGGGAAACCAGACTGAGACCGATCCCGCCAAAGGGCGTTCTTCAGAAGATCAGTCTTCAGACGATCGGTCTTCGGACGGAGGTAACGATAGAAACTCCACCGACCCCATATTGCGCATGGAAACTTACCTGAAGCAGAGGGGCCTGTGGTCCGACGCCTGGAAGCAACGGCTCGTGGATAACTTCAACAAGCAGTTGCACGCTGCCGTGGAATTCGCCAGGAGCTTCCCTGCGGCGAAGGCTGGATCTGTAAACAGGCTGGATATTGAATCTGAGGAACCGCGCAAACCTGCCAGTTGAGCAGTGGGCCGGCGTTGGAGCATACTAATCTTATGACGACACGGATTGTGAATGGGCAGCCCGCTGCGGCTGTGGAACCGGACCTACAGGAAATTGATGAGTGGATTGCAGCCTTTGACCAGGTAGTGGACCAGGAAGGCACGAGTGGCGCAACCCTGCTACTCCAAGCTCTTACCAAGCGGGCACGGGAGGCGGGCGTGGACGTGCCCATCCAATTGAACACGCCCTACGTCAACACCATCCCAGTCGAGGAAGAGCATCCCTACCCGGGCGATCGCGCGCTCGAACGGCGCCTCAAGAGCTTGATCCGCTGGAACGCTATGGCCATGGTGCATCGCCAGAATAAGAAAGACGCGGGCATCGGCGGCCACATTTCGACTTACTCTTCTCTGGCGACGCTGCTCGAGGTAGGCTTCAATCACTTTTTTCACGCCACCTATGGCGATCAGCCGGGCGATCTCGTTTACTTTCAGGGGCACGCTTCGCCGGGCGTATACGCCAGAGCATTTCTTGAGGGACGGTTCAGCCAAGCACAAGTGGAAAATTTTCGTCACGAGCTGCGCGAGACGCCTGGACTGTCGTCGTATCCGCATCCCTGGCTCATGCCCGATTTCTGGAGCTTTCCCACTGTTTCCATGGGACTGGGTCCGCTCAATGCGGTTTATCAGGCCCGCTTCATGCGTTATCTGGAGCACCGGGGCATCATCCCCCAGACACCGCGCAAAATATGGGCGTTTGTGGGCGATGGCGAAACCGATGAACCGGAAGCCATGGGTTCACAACTGACGCTGGCCTCGCGCGAGAAACTCGACAACTTAATTTTTGTGGTCAATTGCAACCTGCAGCGCCTGGATGGCCCGGTGCGCGGCAACGGAAAGATCATCAATGAATTGGAGGCGGCTTTCCGAGGCGCGGGATGGAACGTTATCAAAGTGATCTGGGGCTCCGGCTGGGACGAACTGCTGGCGCGCGATACATCCGGACTCCTTCTCAAACGCATGGAAGAGTGCGTGGACGGCGAGTACCAGACCTTCAAGGCCAAAGACGGCGCCTATGTCCGCAAAGAGTTCTTCGGGAAGTATCCGGAAACGCTGGAGCTGGTCGCGCACATGAGCGATGACGAGATCTTCCGGCTGCAACGCGGCGGCCTTGATCCGCAGAAGGTCTATAACGCATACAAACGCGCGACAGAGCACAGGGGCGGGCCTACCATCATCCTGGCCAAAACCATAAAGGGCTACGGTCTGGGCTCCGCTCAGGCGCGTAATGCCACGCACCAGGAAAAAAAGATGACCGACGAGGCGCTGACCGCGTTCCGCTCGCGCTTTGATATTCCCATTCCAGAGAAGGCAGCAAAAGACGGATCGCTCTACCGGCCGCCGGACGATAGCCCAGAGATCATCTATCTTCAAGAATGCAGGCGGCAACTCGGCGGGTACATGCCGGCAAGAGACGTTTCCAAACCCAACTTTGAAGCTCCACCTCTCGAATTATTTTCCGAATCGCTGGCCGGATCAAAGGGCCGCTCCGTATCCACCACCATGGGTTTTGTCAGCATGCTGCGGAACCTAATGAAGGACAAGAAAATCGGCAAACTGGTGGTGCCGATCATCCCCGACGAGGCCCGCACCTTCGGCATGGAATCCATCATCCGCCAGGTGGGAATTTATGCCAGCCAGGGACAACTGTATAAACCTCACGATCAGGACATGCTGCTTTATTACCGGGAGGAGAAGGACGGGCAGATCCTGGAGGAAGGCATCACCGAAGCTGGGTCCATGGCATCGTTCACGGCCGCGGGCACAGCGTACTCCAACTATCGCGTGCCGATGATCCCGTTCTTTACGTATTACTCCATGTTCGGATTCCAACGCGTGGGCGACCTGATCTGGGCCTTCGCAGACGCACGCGGCAAGGGGTTCTTGATGGGCGGCACTGCCGGCAGGACAACCTTGGCGGGCGAGGGCTTGCAGCACCAGGACGGGCACAGCATAGTGCTCTCGAGCGTGGTTCCGACTTGCGCCACCTACGACCCCGCGTACGTGTATGAGATCGCAGTGATCGTCCAGGACGGCTTACGCCGCATGTATCAGCAGGGCGAAGACCGTTTCTATTACATCCTGCTCTACAACGAAGATTACGCCATGCCCCAGATGCCGGAGGGCTGCCGTGAAGGCATTGTCCGGGGCCTGTACAAATACAAGGACGCCCCAGGCGGCAAGGCCAGCGCGCAACTGTTCGGCAGTGGCCCAATCCTGAATGAGGCCCTGCGCGCGCAAAGCATTTTGGCCGAGAAATATGGCGTGCAGGCGCACGTGTGGAGCGTAACCAGCTACAACGAACTCCGTCGTGAGGCGCTGGCCATTGAGCGTTGGAACCGCTTGCATCCGGCTGAGAAGCAAAAACAACCCTATATCGTCACGGCGCTGGATCAAGCCAAAACCGAAGGACCGATCATCGCAGCCTCTGATTTCATAAAGTCGGTGCCGGACCAACTGGCGCCTTGGCTGGGCGGGCGTCTGGTAACCCTGGGCACCGATGGTTTCGGCCGCAGCGACAATCGCGAGCACTTGCGCCGGCATTTTGAGATCAACGCGGAGTCGATTGCAAGCGCAGCGCTCTCGCGACTGGCCCGGGATGGCAAGTTTGAAGCCCAACGCGCACAGAAAGCATTGCAAGAGTTGGGAGTGAATATAGAAAAGATCGACCCGTCGCGGGCCTAGGTACATTTAAATACAATAAGTTACGTCTTTGACCAGCCAATCCTAGATTGAGCGTTCTACACTCAACTTCTGCCCGATTCTCGAGTTGTTTGACAAGAGTGCGGTTTTCACCTTATAATTGGCACTCGATGGGGACGAGTGCTAGCAGCTCTGTCCTCTACATAGTGTCTTCCGTAAAATCCCACTTTTTAAAAGCATTTTGAAAGGAGTAGTTGAATGTCACAGAAATTCAAGCCCCTTCGCGACCGCATAGTTGTGAGACGAGAAGAGGAATCAAAAAAAAAAGGTCATACCACACCCCTGGCAGTCAAGGAAGGCGATCGCGTTCTGTTCGGTAAATACGCCGGATCAGAAATCAAGATCGACGGCGAAGAACTCCTAATTCTGAAGGAAGAAGAGATCTTCGGCATCCTGAGCGGCTCAACCAGCAAGGGCGTTGAGAAGCACGAGAAGGTCGGCGCTGGAAGACGGTAGTTGGGTATTAGCAATTGGCATTTGGTCCAGCTGGTTTAGCCAACTGCCAAGAGCTTAAGAACCAAAGGCCCCGCTGATCGACATTGATTAGTTTTCAAACCCAACGCGCAATGCGCGAACAGTTTTGACAGGAGATTGAAGCAATGGCAAAGGAAATAGTGCACGGAGAAGAATCGCGCCAGGCCATCTTACGTGGCGTGAACATCCTGGCCGATGTGGTAAAAGTGACGCTGGGCCCCAGAGGGCGCAACGTTGTAATCAACAAGAAGTTCGGCTCCCCCACCATCACCAAAGACGGTGTGACCGTGGCCAAGGAGATCGAACTGGCAAACCAACTGGAAAATATGGGCGCGCAAATGGTGCGTGAAGTCGCCAGCAAGACCAGCGACGTGGCCGGCGATGGCACCACCACCGCCACCGTTCTCGCCCAGGCCATCTACCGCGACGGCGTGAAGACCGTAGCTGCCGGCGCCAACCCCATGGCATTGAAGCGCGGCATTGAAAAAGCCGTGACCACAATTTGCGGCACTGTGGATAAGGACGGCAACCGCACCAAAGGTTATCTGGACAGCCTGTCCAAGCCGGTCAGCGGCGACATGATAGCCCAGGTGGGCACCATCTCCGCCAACAACGACGAGACCATCGGCCGCATCATTGCCGAGGCCATGAAGAAGGTCGGCAAGGACGGCGTGATCACCGTGGAAGAAGCCAAGACCATGGAGACCTGCCTGGACGTTGTCGAGGGCATGCAGTTTGACCGGGGTTACCTCTCGCCTTACTTCGTGACCGATCCCGAGCGCATGGAAGTCATTCTTGAGGATGCATACATCCTCATCCACGAGAAAAAGATCAGCAACATGAAGGAACTGATGCCGATCCTGCAGGAAACTGCTCAAGCTGGGAAGCCGCTGCTGATCGTGGCGGAAGACGTTGACGGCGAAGCTCTGGCCACTCTGGTAGTCAACAAGCTGCGCGGCTCACTTCAGGTCTGCGCGGTGAAGGCGCCCGGCTTCGGTGATCGGCGCAAGGCAATGCTGCAGGACATCGCCATCCTAACTGGGGGCACGGCGATCACGGAAGAACTTGGCATCAAACTCGAAAGTGTCACGATGAAACAAGGACAACACCACCATCGTGGAAGGCAAGGGCAAGAGTACGGAGATCACGGGCCGGGTGGAGGAGATCCGCAGCCAGATTGAAAAAGTCACCAGCGACTACGATAAGGAAAAGCTGCAAGAGCGGCTGGCCAAGCTGGTGGGCGGCGTGGCGGTGATCAAAGTCGGCGCCGCGACCGAAACCGAAATGAAAGAAAAGAAAGCCCGCGTGGAAGACGCCATGCACGCCACCCGCGCTGCGGTGGAAGAAGGCATCGTCCCCGGTGGGGGCGTGGCCCTGGTCCGCTGCCAAGCTGCGCTGGAGAGCCTCAAGTTCAAGAACGACGACGAGGAAACCGGTGCGGAGATCGTGAGACGCGCTCTGGAAGAGCCCTTGCGCCAGATCGTGGCCAACTCGGGTGAGGAAGGCGCGATCGTGGTGGGCAAGATCCGCGACTCGAAAGACAATAACTTCGGCTACAACGCCCAGACCGATAAGTTCGAAGACCTGGTCCGGGCCGGTGTAATCGATCCCACCAAGGTGACCCGCACCGCACTGCAGAATGCGGCCTCGATCGCAGCACTGATGCTGACC
>WNFN01185909.1_pt1 | contig 15355 bp, 16 predicted proteins | sample 5400161 | NCBI WGS metagenome assembly WNFN01 (sample SAMN13153353, study PRJNA577476) | soil metagenome | isolation source: 80 cm saprolite on Douglas fir-dominated hillslope | place: USA:California | collected 2013-09-17
GCCCCGGTGATCCTCACGGGCGGCCTCGACGATCCGGCCGGGATCGCGCAGGCCCTCGAGACGACCGGTGCGGCCGCCGTGATGCTGGCCCGAGGCGCGCTCGGCAACCCCTGGCTGTTCTCCCGGCTGCTCGGTGCGGCCACCGAGGAGCCGACGCCCGAGCAGGTCAGGTGCGAGCTCGACTGGACGATCGAGCGCGCGGTCGAGCACCTCGGCGAGCCTCGCGCCACCCGATATCTGCGCAAGTTCTACCCCTGGTACCTGCCGCGCCTGGGACTGCCCCCCGGCGAGGCCAAGCGCCTCCAGGAGGCCCTCCAGACGGCCGACACCCTCGCCCAGGCCAGGGAGCTCCTGGCCCTCGGGCCGCGGCCCCTGGCGAGCGCCGTCTGAGTCCCACGGAGGGGTTAGCTCCATCGCTATACTGCTGCGCTCCCAAGAGCCGCCGGTTCCTGGACATCCCCGCTCGCAGCGGGGTTTTGCGTGACGGGCCGGGGGCCCAAATCAGCGAAACGGATCCCATCCACCAGCCATGCCGAAAGACGTAATCCTCACTCCAGAAGGCCTTCAGAAGCTGAAGGACGAACTCGAGCTGCTCTCCACCGAGAAGCGGCGGGAGGTCGCCGAACGCATCAAGGAGGCACGTGAGTTCGGAGACATCTCCGAGAACTCCGAGTACGACGACGCCAAGAACGGTCTGTCGTGCACGTCAAGGATGAAAAGACCGGCAAATCGGTCAAGTACACGATCGTCGGCTCGGCCGAGGCCAAGCCGCTCGAACACAAGCTCTCCAACGAGTCACCCGTAGGTCGCGCTCTGCTGGGCCGCAAACGCAACGAGACGGTCGCCGTGAAGGTGCCCCGCGGGCCGGCCCGCAAGCTCAAGATCACCAAGATCGACGTCGGCCTCGAGTAGCCCGATCAAGGTAGTCTCGGCCGCGATGAGCGGACCCGGAGACGAGACCCCCGCGCCGGGGCCCGAGGACGGCTCCTCCGCGGGCGACGGCGCCCGGCACGGCCTCGAGGAGCTGATCGCCGAGCGCCGCGCGAAGGCCGAGCGGCTGCGCGCCGCGGACCCGGACGCGTTCCCCTACACCTTCCCCAGCGCCGAGCCGATCGCCACGGTGCTCGACGCGTATCAGCACCTCGCCGTCGGCGAGGAAACCGACGATGTCCACCGTGTCGCCGGTCGCATCGCGGCTCGCCGCGGAGCCGGCAAGGCGGCCTTCCTGGACCTCGTCGACCGGACCGGCAAGATCCAGCTGCACGCCCGCGTCGACGTGCTCGGCGAGACGGCCTTCGAGCGCTTGACCTCGCTCGACCTCGGCGACCTGCTCGGCGTCGACGGCTCCGTGCTGCGCAGCCGCCACGGCGAGCTGTCGCTGCGCGTCGAACGCTTCGAGCTGCTCTCCAAGGCCCTCCGCCCGCCGCCGGACAAGCACCACGGCCTCTCCGACGTCGAGACCCGCTACCGCCACCGGGAGCTCGACCTGATCGCCAACGAGGAGTCCCGCCGGGTGTTCATGCAGCGCGCCGCCATCGTCTCCGCGGTGCGCCGCTATCTCGACGGCGAGGGCTTCGTCGAGGTCGAGACGCCGATCCTGCAGTCGCTCTACGGCGGCGCTCTGGCGCGCCCCTTCACGACCCACCACAACGCCCTGGACCGGGACCTCTATCTGCGGATCGCCACCGAGCTGTACCTGAAGCGCCTGATCGTGGGGGGCCTCGAGCGGGTCTACGAGCTCGGCAAGGACTTCCGCAACGAGGGCATCTCGCCGAAGCACAACCCGGAGTTCACGATGGTCGAGTGGTACGAGGCCTATGCCGACTACGAGGCGGAGGCGACTCGGACCGAACAGATCGTCGCGGCCGCCGCCGAGGCCGCGGGCTACGACGGGCCGCTCGACTTCGGCGGCTCCCGGTGGGAGCGGATCGGCTTCGTCGAGGCGATCGAGGCGGCGACCGGGATCGACCGAGCCGTCGTTGCAGCGCCCCACCTTCGTGCTCGACTACCCCGTGGCGCTCTCGCCACTGGCCCGCGAGCACCGCACCAAGCCGGGCCTCGTCGAGCGCTGGGAGGCCTTCGCGGGTGGCATGGAGATCGCGAACGCCTTCAGCGAGCTGATCGACCCGGACGAGCAGCGTGAGCGCTTCGCCGCGCAGCACCGCCTCGGCGCCGCCGGCGACGAGGAGTCCCACCCCTACGACGAGACGTTCGTCCAGGCGCTCGAGCAGGGCATGCCGCCGACCGGGGGCGTCGGCCTCGGCATCGACCGCCTCGTGATGCTGCTGACGGGACGCGAGACGATCCGCGAGGTCGTGCTTTTCCCGGCGATGCGAGACCAGGGCTGACGGCCGGCCGGGCCGCTGTTGGTTGACGGTGCGGCGGCGGCGGGTGGAGGCGGCGGTGCCTCTCTAGTGAGCCCGCGTGCGCAATGGTATTTACGCGGGCGGTGGCGACCGCTTGAGGTGCGGTCCCCGCTCTCGACGCATGTTCGAGCGCGGCACCGGGATTCGCCGGTCAAGCACGTGCTGCGGGGTGCCGATGACCCCGGTGGGAGCAGTCGGAACGGTTGGTAGACTGGTCCTCCAGGCGTCATAAGGACCACCAAAAGACCCTTGGGGCACCGCCCCGGCAGGAAGGAAGCACAAATGTTCGAGCGGTTCACAGAAAGGGCAAGACAGGTGGTGGTCCTCGCGCAGGAGGAGGCGCGGACGCTGAAGCACAACTACATCGGCACGGAGCACATCCTGCTGGGGCTGTTGCGCGAGGAGGAGGGCCTGGCGGCCCGCGTGCTGGAGAGCCTGGACATCACCGTCGAGCGGGTACGCGCGCAGGTCGTGCGGATCGTCGGCTCCGGCGAGGAGGTCACCTCCGGCCAGATCCCCTTCACGCCGCGCGCGAAGAAGGTTCTCGAGCTGGCGCTCCGCGAGGCCCTCAGCCTCGGCCACAACTACATCGGCACCGAGCACATCCTGCTCGGCCTCGTCCGCGAGAACGAGGGCGTCGCCGCACGCATCCTGCTCGACTTCGACGCCGACTCGGAGAAGATCCGCAACGAGGTGATCCGCATGCTGTCCGGTCCCGGCGGTCGTCGCCAGGGCGGCTCCTCGGGCTCCGGTGCCGGCGCAGGAGCGCCCGCGGGAGAGGGCAAGAAGTCCTCGAAGCTGCTCGACCAGTTCGGGCGCAACCTCACGAAACTGGCCGCCGACGGCAAGCTCGACCCCTGCGTGGGCCGGGAGACCGAGATCGAGCGGATCATGCAGATCCTCTCGCGGCGCACGAAGAACAACCCCGTCCTCGTCGGCGAGCCCGGCGTCGGCAAGACCGCCGTCGTCGAGGGCCTCGCCCAGCGCATCACGAGCTCAGAGGTCCCCGAGCTGCTCAAGAACAAGCAGATCTACACGCTCGACCTGGCCGCTCTCGTGGCCGGCTCGAAGTACCGCGGCGAGTTCGAGGAGCGCCTCAAGAAGGTCATGAAGGAGATCACCCAGCGCGGCGACATCATCCTGTTCATCGACGAGCTCCACAACCTCGTCGGCGCGGGCGCCGCCGAGGGCGCGATCGACGCCGCCTCGATCCTCAAGCCGGCACTGGCCCGCGGCGAGCTGCAGACGATCGGTGCGACGACCCTCGACGAGTACCGCAAGTACCTCGAGCGGGACTCCGCCCTGGAGCGCCGCTTCCAGCAGATCCGCGTGGACGAGCCGTCGATCGACCAGACCGTCGAGATCCTCACCGGCCTGCGCGATCGCTACGAGCAGCACCACAAGGTCCAGATCACCGACGAGGCGCTGCGCGCCGCCGGCGAACTGGCCTCGCGCTACATCTCCGACCGCTTCCTGCCGGACAAGGCCATCGACCTGATCGACGAGGCCGCCTCGCGGATGCGCATCAAGTCGATGACCTCGCCGCCCGCGAACCGGGAGCTCGAGTCAGAAGTCGAGACGACCCGGCGCGAGAAGGAGTCCGCGATCGAGGCCCAGGAGTTCGAGAAGGCTGCCTCGCTGCGCGACAAGGAGCGCAAGCTGACGAACAAGAAACGCGAGCTGGAGCAGGCCTGGGAATCGGGCGAGTCCGGCGAGCGTCCCTCGATCGGCGAGGAGGAGATCGCCGACATCGTCTCGATGTGGACCGGCATCCCCGTCTTCAAGCTGACCGAGGCCGAGACCCAGAAGCTGATGCGCATGGAGGACGAACTGCACAAGCGCGTGATCGGCCAGCACCCGGCGATCGAGGTGATCTCGAAGGCGATCCGCCGTTCGCGAGCGGGCCTGAAGGACCCCAAGCGGCCGACCGGCTCATTCATCTTCCTGGGCCCCTCGGGCGTCGGCAAGACCGAGCTCGCCCGCACCCTGGCCGAGTTCCTGTTCGGCGACGACGAAGCGCTGATCCGGATCGACATGTCCGAGTACATGGAGAAGCACGCCGTCTCCCGCCTGGTCGGCTCGCCTCCCGGCTACATCGGCTACGACGAGGGCGGCCAGCTCACCGAGGCGGTGCGGCGCAAGCCCTACAGCGTGCTGCTGCTCGACGAGATCGAGAAGGCCCACCCGGACGTCTTCAACATCCTCCTGCAGATCCTCGAGGACGGCCGGCTGACCGATGCGCAGGGTCGCACGGTCGACTTCCGCCACGCGATCGTGATCATGACCTCGAACATCGGCGCGGCGGAGATCGCGCGCAACACGCCGCTGGGCTTCGCCGTCTCCGAGGACGAGACCGGGATCACCTACGACGACATGAAGAGCCGCATCATGGGCGAGCTGAAGAAAGTCTTCCGGCCCGAGTTCCTCAACCGCATCGACGACGTGATCGTCTTCCACAAGCTGCAGAAGGAGGAGATCAAGCAGATCGTCGAGCTGCTGCTGCTGAGGATCCGCGAGTCGATGGCCGAGCGCGAGCTCCAGCTCGAGCTGACCGAGGGCGCCAAGGACCTGCTCGTCGACAAGGGCTGGGACCCCTCGATGGGAGCGCGTCCGCTGCGACGGGCGATGTCAAACTCTCGATCGTCCAGCCCAAGAAGGCGAAGACGCCCGTCGGCGTCGGCGCCGAGGGCGGCTCCGGCGAGGAGCCCGAGCTCACCGAGGGCGACGCGCCGACGGTGCCCGACGCACCGCCCGAGTCCTAGCCTCCCGAGCGCCGCAGAAACTCGTCGAACATCGGCACGGTGAATGCCGTGTCGCCGTGGGCAGGGCTGTAGAGCATGCCCTTGCGAATCAGGCCGGATCGCCGCGGCGCGACGCTCTCGACTTTCACCCTAAGCTGCGCCGCGATGTCGCCCGACCGGTGGGGGCCAGGGCCGAGCTCGGCCATCGCGAGGAGATAGCGCTTCTCGAGATCTGTCAGGCGATCCATTCGGACGCGGAAGAAGTTCTCGTCGAGTTGATCCTCCACGTCCGGCTTGGCCGAGATCACGTCGTCGAGGCTGATCGGTGAGCGGGGCGCCGCGTTCCACACGTGGTAGCCCCACTCTTGGAGGAAGTACGGATACCCCTTCGCGAGGCCGACCACCGCGTCAAGCGCAGCGGCGTCGAATCGCACGCCTTGGGCATCCGCCGGCACAGCCAGCAGCGCTCGCGCGTCATCGTCCTCCAACGATCCCAGTTCAGGAAACTCAAAGAGCCTCTCTGCATACGACTTCGCATCCCCGGCGAGGCCCGGAAGCTGCGGCAGCCCTCCGCCGACGAGGACAACAGGAAGTCCGAGTTGACCAGTGCGGTGGATTGCGCCGATCAGTGCCCCAAGCTCCTCGACCCCGAGGTACTGGAGCTCATCGATGGCAAGCAGCAAGCCGCGGTCTCGATCACGGCTAGCTTCGCCGGATGCGACGAGCAGATCGGTGACGTCATCCGCAAGCACACCCGAGTCGGCTGCCCCCGCGATCGCGTCGACGTCGAGAGAGATCCTCGTGCCGTCGGGTAGCTGGTAGGAGAAGGATCGGAGCACCCCCAATGCCCGCTTCACGGCACTGGAGACGGTTCCGCGGTCCAGCTCGAGGAGGATCGTCCGCAGGCGCGCCGCGAGCATCGCCTTGAAGTTCCCTGTCTCGGGAGCCTCGATGAAGCCGGTTGCGAAGCCGGTTTCCTGAGCGATCTCCTGAAACCGGTTCAGCAGAACGGTCTTGCCAACACCTCGGAGTCCGATCGGCATCAGGCTCTTGCCGGGCCGTCCATCGCGGGCTCGGCGTAGCGAGATCGAATAGCTGTCGATCAGACGATCTCGCCCGACGAGCGCCGGGGGACGAGTGCCGGCGCCCGGAGAGAAAGGATTCTCGAATGGATCCATTTCAAAGAAGCTTACCCAAGTTTATCGTTCTTATGCCTGAGACGATAATTTCCTTCAAACTCGATCGGTGACCTTCGCATGATCCTGTCCCCACCGCCCCGTAGCCTGGCCGGATGCCCCGCAAGTCCGTCCACGTCTGCTCCGACTGCGGTGCCCAGGAGGCGAAGTGGCACGGGCAGTGCCCCGCCTGCGGCGCCTGGAACACGCTCGTCGAGGAGGCCCTTCCCCAAGAGCTCAAGGGCGGCTCCCGGCGGCTGCGTGCGGTCGGCGGATCGGGCGCATCAGAGGCTCCGAAGCGCCTTCGTGACGTCGGCTCGGCGCCTGTCCGGCGCATGTCGAGCGGCATCGGGGAGCTCGACAGGGTGCTCGGCGGCGGCCTCGTCCCGGGGTCGCTGACGCTGCTCGGGGGCTCGCCCGGCATCGGCAAGTCGACGCTCACCAACATGGTCCTCGGGAACCTCGCGGGGGCGGGTCACGCGACGCTTTACGTCAGCGGCGAGGAGTCCGCCGAGCAGGTGCGCCTGCGGGCCGAGCGACTCTCCGCCGAGCCGGCCCCGGGCGGGCCGGGCTCTGCCCTGGACGTGCCGATCCTCGCCGAGACGGAGCTCGAGGCGGTGCTCGCGACGCTCGCGGCGATGCGGCCCGCGGCGTGTGTGATCGACTCGGTCCAGACGCTCCGCTCGGCGGAGCTATCGGGTGCGCCCGGATCGGTCGGGCAGGTCCGCGAGGTCGCCGCCCGGATCATGGAGCTGGCCAAGCAGCAGGGCACCGCCGTGATCCTCGTCGGCCATGTGACCAAGGACGGAGCCCTGGCGGGGCCGAGGGTCCTCGAGCACCTCGTCGACTGCGTGCTTCAGTTCGAGGGCGAGCGCGAGCGGCCCTACCGCGAGCTGCGGGCGCTCAAGAATCGCTTCGGCTCGACCAACGAGGCGGGGCTGTTCGAGATGCGCCAGGGCGGCCTGGTGGAGGTTCTGGACGCTTCGGCGCGGTTCGTTGCCGAGGCGACGAGAGCCCCGGGCAGCGTGGTGCTGGCGACGATGGAGGGGTCGCGGCCGCTGCTCGTCGAGGTGCAGGCGCTCGTCGCCTCCTCGGAGCTCGAGCAGCCCCGGCGGGTGGTCTCTGGACTCGACCGCAACCGGCTCGCTCTGGTGCTCGCGATCCTCGGGCGCCATGCGGGCGTCGGCACGGGGGCGGCTGACGTGTTCGTCAACGTCGTCGGCGGCGTGCGCGTCGACGAGCCCGGCTGCGATCTCGCCGTAGCCCTGGCCGTCGCCTCGGCCGCCCGCGGCGTGTCCCTGACGGACGGTCCTCGCGCCTGCTTCGGCGAGCTGGGGCTGACCGGCGAGCTGCGTTGGGTGGGCCACCCCGAGAGGCGCCTGGAAGAGGCCTCGCGCCACGGGCTGGGCGATGTGATCGCGCCCCCGGACAGCGGCGCCGGCTCCTCTGGCGCGGCGACCCTGCGGGAGGCCCTGGCGATCGCTCTCCCTGGAGGCTCCAAGAGGCACGGCGACGGGGTCCTGAGGGCCGCACGGGTGACCCCCGCGGAGGCCCCGCTCGGCGCTCTTTAGCGGTTTCCGGGGGCCAGAGGAGACGATGAAGAATCCCTAAATGCCCTAGAATTGGGGATTGTGGCACCTAGGTCCGGTGAAGATGCAGACAACGCAATAAGGCCGGATCCAGGCCTTATGAGGGCGCTGGAGATGATCGCGCCCGGCACAGCGCTGCGGGAGGGGATCGAGAGCATCCTCCACGCCCGCACCGGCGGCCTGATCGCGATCGGGGAGCCCGAGGACCTCAGCTTCATGTTCTCCGGCGGGATCAAGCTCGACATCGACTACACGCCCGCCTTCCTCTACCAGGTCGCGAAGATGGACGGCGCGATCGTCCTCAACGCCAACGCGACGAAGATCTCGATGGCGAACGTCCAGCTGATGCCCGACCCCACGATCCTCTCCCACGAGACCGGCACCCGCCACCGCACAGCCGAGCGAGTCTCCAAGCAGACCGACGCTCTGGTGATCGCCATCTCCCAGCGCCGGGAGGTCGTCTCGGTGTACGTCGACGGTGTCAAGTACATCCTCGAGGACATTCCGGTCGTGCTCGCGAAGGCCAACCAAGCCCTCGCGACGCTCGAGAAGTACCGGACCCGCCTCGACCAGGTCTCGACCAGGTTGACGGCCCTCGAGTTCGAGGGCGCGACCACGCTGCACGACGTGTTGACGGTCCTGCAGCGCTCCGAGCTCGTGACCCGCATGGCCGTCGAGATCGAGCGCTACATCGTCGAGCTCGGCAGCGAGGGGCGCCTGATCGAGATGCAGCTCGAGGAGACGATGGTCGGCGCGGCCGCCGAGAAGGCGGCGCTCGTGCGCGACTACCTCTCGGGCTACTCCGACGAAGCATTCGCCGGCGCGCTCGAGGAGATCGGCCGCCTCAGCCATCAGGACCTCCTGGACTTCGGGCGTCTCGCCGAGCTGCTCGGCTATGACCGCAAGCTGAACACGCTCGACTACCCCGTCTCGCCGCGCGGCGGCCGCGACCGACTCGGAGCTCGAGGCGGTAGAAGGCGTGGGCGAGATCCGCGCCAAGGACATCCGCGAGGGCCTGCGCAGGCTGCAGGAGCTGAACCTCGTGGATCGTTACCTACAGACTTGAACAAGGGCCGGTCCCCCCGGGCCGGCCGCAAAAGAAGGAGGACACCATTCCGGCACAAGCAACTGACGAAGGAACCCTGACCGAGGAGATCGAGGTCACCCGCGAAGTCGAGTACATCGAGTTCGAGCTGGGGGACCATGTCGTCTACCCCCACCACGGCGCCGGCAAGGTGCTGAAGAAGGAGGAGATGGAGATCCTCGGCGAACGCCGTGAGTACCTCACGATCAAGATCCTCCACAACGACATGACCGTACGGGTCCCGACCGAGAACGCCGCCCTGGCGGGCCTGCGCAGGGTGATCGACGAAGAGACCGTCAAGAAGGTCCTCGACGTGCTCCGCGACGAAGTCTCCGAGATGCCCAAGAACTGGAACCGCCGCTTCAAGCACAACCGCGACAAGATCAAGACCGGCGACATCTACGAGCTGGCCGAGGTCGTCCGCAACCTCTCCCTGCGGGAGAGCGAGAAGGGCCTCTCGACGGGTGAGAAGCAGATGTTCACCCGCACCAAGAAGATCCTCGCCTCCGAGCTGATGTACGCGCTCGACAAGGACGAGGAAGAGGCCGAGAGCTACCTCGACGAGCTGCTCGCCGACTCGGCCAACCAGCAGCTGGCCGTCGCCGGAGCCAAGTAGGCGGGCTCTCGCGCACGCGGCAACGCCGGTGGGAGCCGGTATGCCGCGTGCGCGACAGCCACTGCGACGATGGCCGTAGCGCTGATCGTGGCGGCCGGCAGCGGCGAGCGCCTCGGTGCCGGCCGGCCGAAGGCGTACGTCGAGCTCGCCGGGCGCGCGATGGTCGAGTGGAGCGTCGAGGCGCTCGCGGCCACCCCCGGGATCGATCGGATCGTCGTCGCGACGCCGCCGGGCGCGATCCCGTTCGGCGAAATCGGCGCGGTCGTGCTCGGCTCGGTCCGCGGTGGCGTGTCGCGCTCTGAGTCCGTGCGGCTCGCCCTGGCCGAGGCTGGCCCGGGTGACCCGGTGCTCGTCCACGACGCAGCTCGGCCGCTGTTGGTGCCCGCCCTGGCAGAGGCGGTGATCGCCGCGCTCGAAGCGGACCCGCAGGCCGATGCGGCGATCGCGGCCGCGCCGGTCACGGACACGATCAAGCGTGCCGGACGCGACGGCGGTCCCGTGCGCGAGACACTCGATCGCGGCGAGCTGTGGTCCGTGCAGACCCCACAGGTCTTCCGCCGCGAGGCGCTCGAGCGCGCCCTCGACGTCGACGCCGACACGCTCGCCCGTGCCACCGACGATGCCTGGCTGATCGAGCGCGCCGGCGGCCGCGTGATCGTCGTGCCCAGTCTCGCGGCGAACATGAAGGTGACGACGCCCCTCGACCTGCGCGTCGCCGCCCAGCTGATCGAGGCGCGAATCGCGGACGCCGACGGCGATCCTGCTTGAATCGCGGCCGATGCTCACCGACTACCACCTGCATCTCCGGCCCGACGACGCCGACGCGGCGCCGGAGCGCTACTTCACGGAGGCCAACGTCGAGAGATATCGCGAGGTGGCAGACGAGCGCGGCATCGAGGAGCTCGGCGTCTCCGAGCACATCTACCGCTTCCACCAGGCGCTCGAGCTCTGGCGCCACCCCTTCTGGGAACGCTATGCCCACGACGACCTCGACGACTACTGCAACTTCGTTCGTGAGCAGACCGACCTGCGGCTCGGCATCGAGATGGACTTCGTGCCCGGCGCCGAAGACCGCACCGCGTCCCTGCTCGACGCGCGCGACTTTGATTACGTCGTCGGCTCGGTCCACTTCGTCAGCGACGGAGCCGTCGACATGGAGCTCTTCACCGCGTGGGACCCGAGAGACCCACGCCGCTCGCCCGAGGCCGTGTGGACTCGCTACTTCGAGACCGTCGCCGCCAGCGCGGCGAGCGGCCTGTTCGACATCATCGCCCACCCGGACCTCGTGAAGTACTTCGGACCCAACCACCCCGAGCGGATCCCGGCGCGCGACCTGCGCTTCTTCTACGAGCCGGCCGTCGAAGCGTTCGCCGAAGCCGGCGTCGCGGTCGAGGTCTCGACGGCCGGATGGCGCAAGCCGGCCGCGGAGCTCTACCCCGCGCCCGCGTTCCTCGAGATGTGCGTCGAAGCGGGTGTGCCGGTGGCCCTGTCAAGCGACGCCCATCACCCCGAGGACGTGGGCGCGGACTACGAGCGGGCGCTCGAGCTGCTGTCCGATCTCGGCGTCGGCGAGCTCGCCGTGTTCGACCATCGCACGCGAGCGCTCGAGCCGCTCGGCGCGCGCGCTGGGGGCGAGGGGTGACGCGGTCCGGCATCGGCTATGACTCCCACCGTCTCCTCGAGGGCCGGCGCTTCGTGCTGGGCGGCGTCGAGATCCCCCACGAGCAGGGGCTCGCGGGCCACTCCGACGCCGACGTGCTGACGCACGCCGTGATCGACGCGCTGCTCGGCGCCGCGGGGCTCGACGACATCGGCAAGCACTTCCCGGACACCGACGAGCGCTTCAAGGACGCAGACTCGATCGCCCTGCTCGCCGAGGTGATCGCTGCGGTGCAGGGACGCGGTCTGCGCGTCGTCAACGTCGATTGCACCGTGCTCGCGGAGCGGCCGAAGATCGGCCCGCACCGCCAGGCAATCCGCGAGCGGCTCGCCGCCGCGCTCGGCCTCCCCGCCGAGGACGTCAACGTCAAGGCGACGACGGGCGAGGGGATCGGCTTCGTCGGCCGCGGCGAGGGCGTCGCGGCGCTCGCGATCGCAACGCTCGAGCCCGCCGGCTGAACACGCCGCCGCGAAATCAACCATCTAGGGTTCGCCTCGGCGATGCGCGAGATCACGATTCACGACACGCAGAGCGGCGAGGTCCTGCCGCTGCAGCCGCGCGACCCGGGACGGGTCGGCATCTACGCCTGCGGCCCGACGGTCTACAGCCGCATCCACATCGGCAACGCACGGCCATTCGTGATCTTCAGCCTCTTCAAGCGCTTCCTCGAGCACGAGGGCTACGACGTCGACCTCGTCATCAACGTCACCGACGTCAACGACAAGATCTACGACGCGGCCACGAAGCAGGGCCTGCCGAGCGGCGAGCTGGCCGCAGAGATGACGGCCGCCTACCGGGCGGACACCGACGAGCTCGGCCTCGGCCGCCCCTCACACGAGCCGCTCGCCTCGCAGACGATCGGGCCGATCGTCTCCTACATCCAGACGCTGATCGACGGCGAGCATGCCTACGCCGTCGACGGCGACGTGTACTTCCGCGTGCGATCCGATGATGAGTACGGACGGCTCTCTCACCGCCAGGTGGACAGCATGGACCAGGGCGAGGGCGTCGAGGGCGCCGAGCGCAAGCACGACCCGCTCGACTTCGCCCTCTGGAAGGCCCACAAGGAGGGCGAGGACACGCAGTGGCCGGCGCCCTGGGGGGAGGGGCGGCCGGGCTGGCACATCGAGTGCTCGGCGATGGCCGAGGAGCTGCTCGGTGTCGGCTTCGACGTCCACGGCGGCGGCACCGACCTGATCTTCCCCCACCACGAGAACGAGGCCTCCCAGACGCGCTCCGCGCGGGGCGCGGAGCTGGCGAGGATCTGGATGCACAACGGCATGATCCAGCTCACCGGCGAGAAGATGGCCAAGTCAGCCGGCAACATCGCGCCCCTGCACGAGGTGCTCGCGCAGTACGGCCGCGAGGCCGTGGTGATGTTCCTGATCTCCGGCCACTACCGCCAGCCGCTCGCCTTCTCCGAGGCGGCGATGGGCCAGGCGCAGGCCAACGTGGCGCGGATTCGCGAGGCCGGGCGGCGCCTGGCCGCCGGCACCGACTCGCCGGCCGAACTCGAGCCGCTGCGGGACCGCTTCTTCGAGGCGCTGGCGCGAGACTTCAACACCGCGGAGGCGCTGGCGGCGCTGAACGAGTGGCTCCGCGCCGCCGGTGCCCACGAGGGCCCCGTCGGCGATTCGCAGTTGCGCGAGATGCTCGGGGTACTGGGTCTCGAGAGCCTGCTCGCTCCGGATGCCGAGGCGCCGTCGGAGGTGCGTGAGCTCGCCGAGCAGCGCGAGCGGGCACGGCGTGACCGCGATTTCGCCGCCGCAGACGAGCTGCGGGACCGGCTCGCCGCGATGGGCTGGGAGGTCAGGGACGCCGAGCAGGGCTTCGAGCTGCTGCCACTGTGATCCTCTACGGGCGCAACCCCGTCAGGGAGGCGTTGCGCGGCCGCCGGCGGCACGCCGTAAGCGAGATCTGGGTCAGCGGCGGCGCGGCCCGCGAGCCGTGGCTCGAGGGGTTGAGCGTCCGGACCGTCGATACTTCGGAGATCGAGGCGCGCTGCGGCTCCGATGCGCATCAGGGGATCTGCGCGGAGGCGGGGCCGTATCCCTACGTCGGGGCCGGCGAGCTGCTCGCCCGGGCGGAGCCCCTGCTGGTGGCGCTCGACCAGGTACAGGACCCCCAGAACCTCGGCTCGATCTGCCGCACCGCAGAGTGCGCCGGCGCAGACGGGGTGATCGTGCCCGAGCGCCGCGCCGCCGAGGTGACGCCCGCCGTGTGCAAGGCCTCCGCCGGAGCCGTCGAGCACCTGCCGGTCGCTCGCGTGCGCAACCTCGCCGACTTCCTCGCCGACTCCCGCGAGGCGGGATGCTGGTCCTATGGGGCGAGCGCCGAAGGGGAGGGGCGACGCGCGCCCGTGCCGTATGACCGTCCCGACTACGCCGGCGCCGGCGTCGTGCTCGTACTCGGCAGCGAGGGCTCCGGCCTGCGTCCGCGCGTGGCGGCCGGATGCGACGAGCTGATCGCGCTCCCCATTCGAGGGCGGGTGGAGTCGCTTGGCGTCGCCGCCGCGGCCGCCGCGATCCTGTACGAGATATTGCAAAAAAGGGTTGACAGCTCTTCATAACTGTGCGAGTCTGCCCGCGCATAACGCTGTACCTAAGGTTGAGAAGCCTTGGGAACTGAATAGCTTTGGCGCCAGGGGAGGAGTGCGCCACTGAGCAAACACCCGGCTCCACCAAGGTAGGTGGCTCCAAGAAAGGATGGATCTGCTCGTGGCACGTATCTCCCACAACCCTAACTCTGAACCAAAGGTCGAGGATCTGTTCCTGATCGCCCTCGCAAAGCAGGGGGATCGCAATGCCTACGACCGCCTCGTCCGCCGCTATCACGGCTTCGTGCGGCTCAAGGCCTCCTCGTATTTCCTCGCCGGCGGAGACTCCGACGACCTGATCCAGGAGGGCCTGGTAGGCCTCTACAAGGCAATCCGCGACTTCCGGACCGATCGGGAGTCGAGCTTCCGCAACTTCGCCGAGCTCTGCATCACGCGCCAGATCATCACGGCCGTGAAGACGGCCACTCGCAACAAGCACACGCCGCTGAACCAGTACGTCTCGTTCTCCTCGACGCCCGCCGGCTCCGGCGACGATGTGCCGACGCTCGACCAGATGCTGCCGGGCCCGACGGTGCACGATCCCGTCAACCAGGTGATCTCATCCGAGGAGCTGCGATCGCTCGTAGGCTGCCTCTCCACGGCCCTTTCGGAGCTCGAGAGCCGGGTGCTGTCGCTGTACCTCGACGGCTACTCCTACGAGCAGGTCGGCGAGCGCCTGAGCTGCGACACGAAGACCGTGGACAACGCTCTGCAGAGGGTGAAGCGCAAGGTCGGCGCCCACCTGGACTCGCGCGCGGTTGCGGCGTAGGCCGGCTCGCCCCGAGGGGTAGTCCGGGGGCGCCGCCGGCAGGGCTCTGGGGGATCTCGTTCGGGGGGCCGTCCGCGAGGCGGCCCCGATCATCAGCCGCCGGGAGGGTTCTCGGCCTCGGAGCGGGACTCCGGCAGGTGCCTGCGGTGCCGCGGCGCCAGGGACTCGTAGCCGTAGGCGACGGGCGCACCGCCGCGCTTGCGTCGGTAGTAGGCCTGCGGGGCGTAGTGATCGCCATGGTTGATGTCGGCGATCAGCACGTAGAGGACCACCACGAGCGGCAGGACTACGAGCAGGATCACGATCATGATTTGGCGCTTTCTCCCAACGGCCGGTGAGCCCAGGATAACGGCGCCGGCCCGCTCGAATCGGAATCTTCGCCCGGCGCTTGCGCGGACTCTGTTGCATTGGTGTCCACGAGCAAGCCGAGCATCTCACCAATCGTCGGCTCTCGACCGACGGCATGTCGCAGGGGGAGATCGGCCTGGATGCGGTAGCGGTTGCGCCGGCCCTCCTTGTCCTTCACGATGTAGCCCGCCTCGGTCAGGTCGGTGACGATGCCGAATGCCGTGCGCTCGGTGATATCCAGGGTCGCTGCGATGTCGCGGAGGCGCACGCCGGGGTCGTGGGCGATACAGACGAGGGCTCGCGCATGGTTGGTCAGGAAGCTCCAGTTCGCCATCTGACAAGCATAGGCGGAGCTTTCCCGAAATCGCTTGCTAGTTTTCTGATGCTGGAGTAGGGTCGCAAGTGACACCG
>WNFN01064816.1_pt1 | contig 15353 bp, 7 predicted proteins | sample 5400161 | NCBI WGS metagenome assembly WNFN01 (sample SAMN13153353, study PRJNA577476) | soil metagenome | isolation source: 80 cm saprolite on Douglas fir-dominated hillslope | place: USA:California | collected 2013-09-17
ATGCGCAGCGCAATCGGCCAGTAGGCCGGTTGTTGGAAAATGGGGGCGTCGCGGTCGTTCCCGAGCTGGTAACCGTTGTCCTTGAACATCTGGCCAAAGTTGTTCAGCTTGGGCCATGCTTCGTGACAGGCCGAACAGGGCATGCCGTACTTCCGCGCAAAAGCAGGAATCGCATAAACCTTGCCTGCCGGGATTGGTAGCGCGGAAGCGACACGGCTGTCAATCAATAGGAATGCAAGAACCAGGAAACCACAGATAAGCGAGGATGCAAGCCACGACATCCTGCGCGTCATCGACGACGAAGCCCCATGGAACATACCACCTCCTCTGCTGGACGAAGAGAAGCAGCCAGACAGCAAAACGCTCGAACTTCGTGAAAGGGAAGAGGCGCGGGCAGACCTGCCCTGGCGGCGGCACCGGACAATCCGGTATCGTCCCAAAACCGAAAAAGAGGCTTTGAACAACACGCCCATTGAGAACCGCTCCCTTTTCTCCGTCAAGAAAAGAGCGCCAAATCCTCAAATCCCTGAACCGGGCGGATGCTACTCCCTCAAAAATTCGAATGCAAGGGTTTTCTTATTCTTACGAAAAGAATTGTTCATATATGGTTCTGGTACCTGGTCTTTGTCTATAATCGAGGCCTTCTTGCCATGTTGGCACTGCAAATCAATTCCAGAACCTCCGGAGATAGCCGCGATTGGCGGAATTGTCCCAAATTCTCTCTTTGGAATTGCTGGGTCCGAGGTGCGAATAATGACCGAGATGTTGGATTTGACCGGGGTGTGCAGATAAGAGTAGGAAAAAGTGCTACTCTCGCGGAACGGCGTAGCAACGAAGTTTGCTCTGCCGCAAAGTCTAAAGAGAAATCCCGAGAGAGAATTCTAGGGGAGTGGATTTGAAACTGCCTGGGATTAAGTTGAAGAGCGGGAACCGCAACGATGGATATTGGGGGATTTTCGTTTGTTATTTTGTATTTGCGTGCCTAGCGGCAGTGCCCTCCCGTGCCAACCGCCCACCTCGCGATCAAACTCCAAGTCCTGGTTTCTCCGGTGAACTTGCGGGCTCTCCCACTGATGTCACTCAAGCGCTCAATGAAGTCCTGGAGGACCAGATCATTCACGGAACTCATGTTTTCGACAAGGAACCGACGCTGACTGGCGCCACGGTGGTGGCCTCGACTCGTTTGTTCGAGCCGTGGCCGGGGCCGGGCCGAGTTTTCTATAAGATTCGCAAGGATGTGGTTGCGCCTCGCCATTTTCGCGAGAGCGAAGATATGGGAACTATTGCTGTTCGCTATGTCGTGACCAGCGCGGATCAGGACCGCACCCGAATTCGCATTGATGCGATTTTTGTCGAGACCGCCCGTCGCAGACTGCACCCCTCGGACGGCAAGGTGGAATCCAGCGAATTCAAAGTAATTCAAGAACATCTTCAGGCCATTCAATTTGCCGCACGAGAAGCCGCCGACGCGAAGCGCCGGCTTGAGAGTGCGGAACTCGTACGGCAAACGGTGGTCCGCCAGCGGGAAGACGAAACCACGCGCTTGGCTGCGGCGCAGTCTTCCGTGCAAGACCTGGAGCAGCGCATCAATTCGATGCGGCATGAAGTGGAGCGCCGCGTGAAAGCGCCCGGCGCGGACCTCAAGGCCGCTCCCTTCCGCGCGGCGGCCAACGTGAAGACTCTCGCGGCGTATACGGAAGTGGTCATCGTGATCGTCACGCCGCACTGGTACGGAGTGGAAACACCGGACGGCCAGCGCGGTTGGATGCCCGCGGATCAATTGGAAACTCTTCCGTGAAGAGACCCGGACGGCAATCCCTCACTTCAATGATTCGAATGGGAGGGCTCGGTGGAGTCCTCAGCATTCTGTTGACGAGCGCGGTTTGTCCTCAAGCTGTGCCTTACGCTCGGTCGTTTTCGAAGTCCGCGGAAGAAGTCGAAGGCGCGCTGAAGGACCTGCAGGCGTATTCCGGCCAAAAACTCCCGATTGTGGACGGCTTCGTCGCGACCGGAGACAAACCGCTCAATCAATACGAGCGGGCGTTTTATCAATTCTCGGTTGATTTGCTGCCGGGAACACCCGGCGACACAATCGTGCGCGTCACCGCGAAAATTACGGCGTGGTACGCGGACAAAGATCCCGCGAAATCCGGTTATCAGGTGCTGTCCTCCAATGGGCGCCTAGAGCTTGATCTCTTGGACCGGTTGGAAGAAAAATTTGGCGGCAAACCAGGGTCCTCCATGGCGCGCGCGCTTTCGAATTCAACGATCTCTGCTCCGAAACCGAAGCTCGATCTTGCGGGCGTCCCCGGTGCGCAAATTCCGACGGCGGCAAATCCTGCGGCAAAATCCGGGAGCAAGGCCGATGAATTGGGCTCGCTGCGGTCCAATCGTGAAGCCGAGGAAAAACGCATGAGGGAATTGAACGCGGAGCTTCAGAGCTTGCAGGAAATCCAGAAAAACCAAGCGCGTCCGCTGAACCTGGTGGTCGTGAAAAAAGCGGGCGCGCCGGTGCTCGCGAAGCCGGCGGAAGGAGCACGCGTGCTCTTCAACGCCGCCGCCGAGGATGAGTTCGAATTCATCGGCGCGGAAGGCGAGTGGATTCACGTGCAGATCTCCGGCCCTTCTCGCGGGTATATCCGGCGAAGCAATCTTGAGTTGCCTGAATTCATCGCCGCGCGGCTCAATTCGCAAGGCGCTGCGGCCCCGGTAGAAAAAGCACCTGCGTTCCGCATCGTGCGCGAAGAAACTAGTCCTTTTCCCGGAGATTGGCAGCCCCTGAAGGGAATGGCCGTGAAAATTTTCACCGTGCAGTCCGTCTCGCAGGACTCCAAGGGAACAGGTGCGCGCGCGCGACTCGCCTTCGCTAGCTCCCTCTTTCAGAAATACGCAGCGGACAACACCGCATCCACTTCGGCAGTTGAAGGCGTCGTGGTAATCTTCGATTCGGCGGACGGCGGCATCGTGGGGACCACGCTCGCGACCTTGAAACAGTTTGCCGCCGGGACACTTTCACCCGAAAACTTCTGGAAGCAGTGCTACCGCGATCCGCCGGAAGCTTTCCAGGAATCCCGCAAACCCTAGCTCAAGACACCTGGCGACTCAGCGGGGATTCGTCGCCCTCACTTCCATTCGAAAGTCTGCTGGAGTCCGCCGATTCTCACGTCGAAGATGCCGGGTTCAACCACGCGCTTATTGTCTGCGCCAATGAAGGACAAGTCATCAGGCGTCAATTCGAACGAGATTTGGCGGCTCTCGCCGGGCTGCAGCAGAACTTTCGCGAATCGCTTGAGCCGCTTCAAAGGCGGCGTCACGCTCGCGAAGTGTTCGTTCAAGTACAGCTGAACGACTTCCTTGCCGGCGCGGGCGCCGCTGTTCTTCACCGTTACATCCACGCGTACGGCCTGGCTCCCCAAAGCCGCGGCCGGAGCAACGCGCAGATCGGTGTAGGAGAAACTCGTGTAGCTCAACCCCGATCCAAATTCGAATTGCGGCGTGTCCAGCATTTTCCTTTCTGCAGAATCTTCCCCTTCGAATACTTTGTGGTCGTAAGTGAAGAGACGATTCGTCCAGCGGGGATACGTAATAGGCAGCTTGCCGCTGGGATTCACATCGCCGAATAGGACATCGGCAATGGCCTGCCCGCCCTCATTGCTGGGGTTGTAAGCCATCACGATAGCCTGTGCAGGATCCGCGATGCGGCTAATGATGCGCGGGCGCCCCTCGGTGAGCACCAGAATGACGGGCTTTTTCGTTTCCATGATTTTCAGAGCGAGGTGGAGCTGCGCGTCGGGTAGCGTGAGATCAGCGATGTTGCCCGGCGTTTCCGCATTGGCCCATTCTCCGAGGCAAATCACGACGGCATCTGCTTTTGACGCCACATCCGTGGCCTTGGCGATGTCAACTTCCCTGTTGTAGGTGGCGCCGGGAACGTAGGTCACGTTAGTGGCGCCGATTTTTCCCTGAATGGCTTTGAGGATCGTCGCGCGATCCTTGGGATACATGCTCGCCCGGTCACCCTGCCACGTATAGCTCCATCCGTTATTCAGTGGAATCAGGGAATCGGCGTCCGGGCCGGTCACCAGAACGTGCGCCGTCTTGGCAAGTGGCAGCGTGTGGTTTTCGTTTTTCAGAAGAGTGATGGATTCGCGCGCTGCCTCCAAGCTGACCTGCCGTGATTCCGGTGAGCCGATTACCGTCTTCGAATCGATCCCGCGCAGCGGATCGTCGAAAAGCCCGAGCTGGTACTTCACCGTGAGAATCCGCCGCACCGCTTCATCGATGCGGCTCGTTGGCACCTTCCCTTCCTGCACCAGCTCAAGCAACAGGTTGCTAAAGCTGTAATCGCTGGGCACCATGCTCATGTCGATCCCCGCGAGCACTGCGATGCGCGTGGCTTCTTTCTCATTTGCCGCGATGTGGTGCACGTCAACAAGTTTCTTGATGTCCACCCAGTCGGAAACAACGAATCCCTGTAAGCCGAGTTCGCCTCTCAAAACGTCTTTGAGCAAAAAGCCGTTGGCGTGGCCGGGGGTTCCGTTCACTTCGCTCGAATTAGCCATCACGGTGTGGGCGCCCGCTTTCACAGCCGCGGCAAACGAGGGAAGAAAGTATTCGCGCAAAGTATTTTCCGGAATGAGCGCGGGGCTGCGGTCACCGCCGGTGGTGGGGTAGCTATACCCCACATAATGTTTCAGCGAAGCAGAAACGCTGCCGGCGTTCGAAAGATCGCTTCCTTCATAACCGCGAACCGTGGCCACACCCATCACCGTCGCAAGATAAGTATCCTCCCCGAACGTCTCCCACAAGCGCGGCCACAGCGGCTGCCGCCCGGCATCGAGCACGGGCGAAAAGGACCATGGAATGCCGGCCTTGCGCGTTTCGGCGGCGGAGATCTGGCTGCCGCGCAGCATCATCTCCGGATTCCACGTCGCGGCCATCGCGAGCGGCTGGGGAAAAAGAGTGCTCCCGACGATGTAATTCGGCCCGTGGATGGAATCGATGCCGTAGAGCACGGGGATCTGCAGCCGGGATTTCTTCGCTTCTTCCTGGATGGCGCGGATGATCTCATGCCACTTCTCTTCGGACAAGGCTTCGTCATTCACGTTGAGAATGGAACCCACTCCGTATTCGCCGACGGCTTTGCGCAATTTTGCAGAATTGATTCGAATGGACTGGCCCTTTCCGTCGGTGACCATGCCGATTTCCAGTTGCGTCATCTGGCCAATTTTTTCCTTGAGCGTCATCTGGCCGAGCAGTTTTTCCACCGCCCCAGCGAAAACGCTTGCAGGCGGACCTGCGGGAGTCAGATTTCGCCGCAAAAACGTCTGGCTATCAACAAGCCCTGAAGCAGCGTCATCGGCGCCGGACCGTACCGCCGCTACCGTGCAAACTGCCAGTACAATAACGATATGCCAAAGCCTTCTTCGCGGGGTGGACACGTGGATCTCCTTGCCAAGCATCCTACCTCCGGACGCCGGATATCTCCAAATTTCAGGTTTCCTAAATTTCCGAATGTGGACCCCCGAAAGCTGGTACTTTGCGACTTGCGTTCCTACATACATTTGCAAATGGGAACTATGAGTTGCTGCTCTGCGAGGCAATCGCAAATAGCGCGCGAGCGCGCGTGGATACCGGTGCTTTGGGACTGAGTGCCGCGTCTCAGTGCGGCGAAGAATAGTGGTAGCGCAGGCTCGGCGGCATGCGTTGCGAACGCGCCCGCGTGTTGTACTCCAACTGGTAGCCTAGATGTTCCGCATCGGCCGGATAATCCTTGCCCTCGGGATACGGATACGGCAGCAGCGAATGCCGCGGTAGCGGCTCGACGGTAAACGCGTGCGCCGCGTAGAAATCGAGATCCTTTTCGAAGCCGTCGGCGTAAAAGAAATAATCGCGAACCCATCCGGCCGGCAGCGCCGGAAGCTGCTTGGGATCAAAATCAAGCTTTAGTCCCTCTCCGGAGCCAAAAACGACAAAGCGATCGTCCGAGGCGCTCAGCAATTCGAACACATCGCCGTAGCGCGTGTAATTCCCTGCGGCGCGCGCGTAGGGACCGGTCATGCTCCGGTGCGAATACGAATAGATCGTGTCGCTCGCCGGCTTCAGCCGGATCTCGCGCGGATAGCCGACAAAATCCAGCGCCGCCTTTGCGAGAGGCACTTGCGCCGCGTGCACATCCTGTACGTCCGGTGTCTGGTCGATTCGAATCGCATCCCAATATATTTTCAGATTGTTGACGATGCGAATCCGCCGCGTTTCCGCGGACAGCTTGCCGGTCAAGTCCGCAACCATGGTCCGTTCGAGCCCGGCAGGAAAGCCCATGTCTTCCACGATGCGCGCCCACTTGCCTTGCGCATCGAGGGCTTCCACATACGGCGGAATCACTTTGATTCCCGCTTGATCCGCCGCGTACATCGAAGTCGCCGTGAAGTAATCCGTGTAGCCGTCTATGATCAATCGCAACGGTTTTTGCGCATCCCATTTACCGAGGTCGAGCTCGATCCAGTGCGGCTTCGCGAATCCCATGAACGGCAACTCCTCGAAACTCGTGACGTACTTGCGGTCGCGCCTGGAGATCAGCGGCAGGACATCATTTCCGCGGTCGTCCCACGCGCCGACGGGCGCATGCGCGTCGCGGCTGGCGATCACGCGGAACTCCGGAAAAGGCGGCGCGCTGACGAATCGCTCATTCGGAAAAACTTCGTACGTCGCCCGATGATCGATGGCCACCAGCCGCACTTGGTCGAGATACACCGTTTCTTCCATCGGCTCCATGAAGCGGAAGCTGAGCAGGCCGTTTCGAGCTTTCACGCTGCGCGCAGGCACCTTCAAGTGCTCGTCCGGATCGGGAACGTCTCGCTCCCCGGGCGCGACCCAGTGGCCGACCACGCCGGGCCCGATCATGTCCGCGATGAATTCATACTCACGGCCATTCCACGAGAACAAAACGGGGCAAGAGCTTCCGCGCCGATCAAGTTCGGCAACGTTATGCACTTTCTTCGCGGCAAGATTTATTTCGTCCTGTGGCACGCCCGTCGGCCACAGCAGCCGAACAACTTCAGCGTTGCGCTCCGGGCCGAGCCCGGCAAGAATCGGCGCGGCGTTTTGCCCCAGATAGCCCGACGCGCCGGCCACTTCCCACTTTTGATACAGCGTGCCTGCGTAAAGTTCGACCTTCGTTCCGATCCCGCTCTTGTTGTCGTTGAGTGCCTTGAGGTCGATGCTCATCCAGTTGTGCTGACTGCCGCCCTCATTGAGCAAAACAAGCGGCAAGCCGCCAAGTTGCGTCACGACCAAATCCGCGTCGCCATTTCCATCGATATCCGCAACCGCAATCGCGCGCGGCTCTTTCAATTTCACTACATCCAGGCGCACCTCTTTCGTGACGTCTGCCCAACCCTTGCTTCCCAAATTTCTCAGCAGTCGCAATTCCGCCCCGTTGCCGGCTTCCCTTCCACATTCCGCCACAGGCTAATACCCGGCGCGCCGGCGTGCGTAAACGCCACATCCATCCATCCGTCCTTATCAAAATCAAACGCCACCACGCCCACCGCTGGCGGCAATTTCTCTTTGTTGAAATCGATGCCGCCGAGCGGCGTGAATTTCCCTTCGCGGGGATTGAGATGGATCGAAGCTCCCGCCTGTCCGCCCGCGATAACGAAGTCAATCGCGCGGTCGTTGTTAAAATCCGTGGTGACAACCCCAGCGCCCGTGGCTGCAAAACCGAGCGCCGTCTCCGCGGACACGTCCGTGAATGTGCTATTCCCATTGTTGCGCCAAAGAACATTGTGCAGCGGCGCGCCTGGCACAGTTGAATCGGGAGCCGTTGTGATAAACAGATCCAGGTCGCCATCGTGGTCGTAATCCACGAACGTCAGGCCCACGCAGCCTTTTTCCCTGCGGATTCCCACCGCTTGGGTCACTTCCTCGAACTTGCCATCACCCTTGTTGTGAAGCAAACGCACGCCATCACTCAAACAAACCGCAAGATCTGTATGGCCATCATTGTCGAAATCGCCCGCCGCGCAGCCGAGGCCGCTACCCTTTAGATTGATGCCTGCTTCCTTTGTCACATCGTCGAATCTTCCATCGCCCAAATTGCGCAGCAAGCGGCTGTTGCCTTGCGCCCCTGCGCTCACCAGGAAAAGATCGGGCTTGCCATCGCCATCGTAGTCAAAGAAACACGCGCCGGTGCTCGGTCCCATCTCGACGCGGCTTGCCCCCGCACTCTTCGACACAAACGCATTCGCCTCCGCCGTAAATCGCACCGGAATCGCCGCCGGCACATCGACAACCGAGTTCAGTGGCAATTCCGCGAGCGAGTAGCGCCCTTGATCGCCATAGCCCGCGCCAAACGGCGCTCCGAGATGCTCCGTCGTGATTTTCTGAAAGCGCGCCAGGTGTTCGCGCGCCGCGGCAGAATCTCCCTTCCTCTGCAGCGCCCGCGCCAGCCCGAATTCCGACGAAGCGTGAAACGGAGAAAGGGCCAGCCCCTTCTGAAACGCCGCGATGGCTTCGTCATATTTTTGCAGCTGTGCGTTCAGGTAGCCGACAAAATAATAGGCATCCGGTTCGTTGGGCGCGATCTGCGTGACGTGCTGAAAAGCGGCGATGCCCTTCTCCGTCTCCCCGAGGTCTTTGTAGGCAAGCCCGAGGTTGTACCAGGCGTAAGCATCCTTAGGAAGCTGCTGCGCGGCGGCTTCGAGTGCCGCGCGCGCGGCCTCCAGCTTCTGCTGGGCGACCAGAGAAACACCCAGATTCACCCGGGCCACCGCAAACTTGGGATCGGCCTCGAGGGCCTGTTCGAAATATTTTTGCGCGTCTGCCGGGCGCTGCTGGTTCATGTACGCAACTCCCAGCGTATTAAAACGATTGGCGTCCGCAATCCCACCGCCCGAAGACCCGGGCTTCTTTGCAGCCGCAGCCTTCTCCTGTGCGGAAGGCGCGCCGGAACGCGCCAATATCGCCGCACAGCAAATCAAAAATGAACAAGCGAAAATCCCGCCCACGGCACGGCGATGAGTTGAACGCATGAAAATATTTCTTCCTGTCCGCGCGGGATGCCCGAATTCCATGTGCGACTCATCCAGGCGCAATTGGAATTCTCCCGGCTGCCCTGCGCATCGTCAATCGTTTTTATGCCCGCCGAGTTGCGTATTTCGCCGGGTACTTGACCTGCACCGCATCTACGCTTACTCTCCCGCATCGAGCCATGACCTTCTTCCCCTACTGCACTTTTGCAGAAATCGCGCAGGAAATTCGATCCAAGAACGTTTCTCCCGTCGAAATCGTCGATAGCCATCTTAAGCGCATCGAGGCGCTGCATCCGAAACTGAATGCGTTTGTCCATCTGGACGCCGAGGGCGCCCGCCGGCAGGCGCGCGTGGCGGAGAGTCTTGTCTTGCGCGGCGCGCAGCTCGGACCTCTCCATGGCGTGCCGCTTACCATTAAGAGCTGCATTGACGTCGCCGGTTGGCCCTGCCCTGCCGGTTCTCTGCTCCGCAAAGACTATGTCGCCAATCAGGACGCTCCGCTTGTCTCGCGATTGAAAGGCGCAGGCGCCATCCTCCTCGGAAATACCAACACTCCCGAATTTTTGATGGCCTATGAAACCGACAACCAACTCGCCGGAAAGACAAGCAACCCCTGGAACTTGGCGCACTCCGCGGGCGGCTCGAGCGGCGGTGAAGCGGCCGCGATTGCCGCAGGATGCTCGGTGGGCGGAGTTGGCAGCGACGGAGGCGGCTCCGTTCGCGTGCCCGCGCATTTTTGTGGAATCTGCGGATTGAAGCCCACGCCCGGCCGCATTCCTGCGACCGGACACTTTCCTCCAGGCGCTGGCGCTTTTTCCTGGATCGGCGTTGTCGGCCCCATGGCCCGCACCATCGCTGATGTGCGTTCGCTCTTCGAAGTGATGGCTGGACCGGACGCAGGCGATGCGCTCTCCGCTCCCGTTCCATCGCGCGCGTACCGTGAGGCCGAGTTGCGCGGCATGCGCATCGGAATTCTGGAAAGCGACGCGCTTGGTGTGGCGACTGCGGAGACGCGCGCCGCTGTCGAGCGCGCCGCAAAATCACTCGGCGAGCGCGGCTTCACCGTCGAACCCTTCCGGCTGGATGGACTCGCTTGCGCGCTTGATCTGTGGTGGTTTTTCTTTGGCCCGGTGATCGGCAATTTGATCTGCCGTAGCGTCGCCGGCCACGAAGATCAAATCAGCCCGATGTTGCGCGAGTATCTCTCGTGCGCGACGTCTGGAAATTCAATTACCCTCGATCAGTTCACGGAGGCCTGCGCGGATCGGGATCTTCTCCGCGCCGAGATTCTGCGCCAAATGCGAGACACCCCCATTCTGCTCTCGCCTGTTTCCACGAGTCCCGCGTTTCGTCACGGCCAGGGAAATTATCTCCCCGGCACGGGATACCGCGACACCATGCGGTTTTCGCAATGGCTGAACTTGACCGGCTTTCCCGGCGCATCCGTTCCCGTCGGCGTTTCGAACGAGGGTTTACCCATCGGCGTGCAGGTGATCGGCCGGCCGTTTGAAGACGAGCTAGTCCTGGCCGTCGCGGAAGCCATCGAACAGGCGCGTGGCCCGTGGTTGGTGCCGCCCGTCGGTGCGGCCTGAACGCAGCGCCTCTTATTGCGGCTGTCGGGTCAGCTCGGGGTTGGGCACGCGATCATCTTCTTGCGACTCGCGTTCCTTATTCAAGCGGCCTTCCATGCCCTTCTGCGCGGCCGCGAACTCCACGCGCGCTTCTTTCTGCCGGCCCAGCTGCATCAGGATTCGTCCTCGCAGGAAGTGCCCGCCATGGATATCTGGCGAGAGACTGAGCGCTGTATCAATCATTTTCAAGGCCGGTTGTGACTTCTTCTGTTTCTGATAGAGCTTCGCGAGCCCCAGGTATGCGCTGGCGCTCTTCGCATCCCGACCCAGCGCCTCCCGGAATGATTTCTCCGCCTCCTCATCCCTTTGCATGCGCGAATAGAGCACCCCGAGCTGTTCGTAATTGTCGGCGAGATCCGGTTCCAGCGCGATATCGCGGCGAAACTCCGCTTCGGCCCGCTCGTTTTCACCGGAACGCATATACGTGATACCAAGATTGAGGTGCAGGAAAGGAAGGTCTGGATTCCCATCTGCCGCGCGTTCCAGTTCAGCTTTGGCTTCGCCGACTTCGTAGCGGTTCAGAAATGCTTTTCCCATGATGAGGTGAAATTCCGGCGTTCCTCCGCCGACAGCGATCATGCGGCTGAGGATTTTCTCGTCGAGCTCTTTCTGGCCGGACTCCACTGCGGCAATATCGATCAGGTAGAGATACAACACGTCGCCGGACTTTTCGGGCCATAGAGGTTCGAGCACCGTCACGGCCTCTGCATATTTCTTCGTAAAGACCTGGCAAAGTCCCAGAAGGTAACGCGCTTGTTGCGAGTCCGGTTGGTCGCGCAAGACGGAGGACAGCGGTGCGATCGCGGCGGCATAATTGCCGCGGCGGTACTCGACGAGGCCGATGTTCAACCGAATGCCCGCCATCTTCGGCTCGAGTTTCTCCGCTTTTCGCAACAGCGCGATCGCGTGGTCCCAATCTTTGCGGCGCATGGCGATGACGCCAAGATTGGCATAGGCGGAGCCGGCGCGCGGGTCGGCCGCGAGCACCTGACGAAAGGCCGCTTCTGCCGCGTCGAGGTCGCCGGTCTGCAACGCCGTCTGCCCTTTCGCAAACCATGCTTGGGGATCCATTCGCTGGTTCGCACCGGCTAGCGAAGAGGTGGACTGCGACTCTGCGGCTCCTTCCGCCGCAGGCCTCGCACAAGCGAGCCTGGCGGCAATCAAATGGAAACCGATCGCCAGCACGCATGCCATGGTGTGGGAGTTCAAGAATCGTGCGCGCATCGGCTTTCAGTGTCCGGCAGACCCAACGAGATTTCAAGAAGCCTGTGAGGTTTGGCACCGTAGAGCTCCGCATACTGCCCCGTCCCGCTGCCGCGCGTTCTATATCTCACCCCGGCACGAATTTCCCGCTTGACAGCAGTCTTTAAATGCACTATTAACTCGTTTTAATAGGCACCTTCGGTGCGTTTCCTTCGGTCGTCGAGTGGTGGAGGCTGTATCCGATCAGCGAGCTTTTTGCGCGAGGTGACTACAGGGGTAGCCGCTTTAGCCCTCCGCGCCGGGCCCTTGCATTCCATCGTCTCCCCAAATTCGAATCTTTCTTGGAGGTCCTAACGTGAAGGAAAACTCTAACCGTTCCGATGATCGAAAGAATATTTTGGGAGCCGCGTGGTTGTGGCTCGCCGTGCTGGTCGTTGCTCTGGCCCTTCCCCTCGCCTCGCGCGCGCAGGACACCGGCTATATCAGCGGCACCGTCACCGACAAATCTGGCGCCGCCGTCGGCGGCGCCGAGGTAGTGATCACCAACACCGCAGGCAGTTTGACGCGCACCACCACCACGAACTCTGACGGTGCTTACGTGGTCCCCGGTTTGGCGGGCGCCGCATACAACATCGTTGTAACGGCAAAGGGCTTTCAGAAATTCACGGCGCAAAACGTGGTGCTGGATGTGGCCCAGAAAGCGCGCGTCGATGTGCAACTCACCGTCGGCGCAATCAGCGAAGAAATCGTGGTAAGCGGCGAAAGCGTAGCGCAGGTTGAAACGCAATCTTCCGCCCTCAGCGCGACCGTGACCGGCAAGCAAATCGACCAGCTCATGCTGAACGGCCGCAACTTCACCCAGCTCGTAACTCTCTCCCCGGGCGTCGTCAACCAGACCGGCTCGGATGAAGGTAAAGTCGGTGTGTATGGCAACGTGGCCTACAGCATGAACGGCGGCCGAACCGAGTACAACAATTGGGAGCTCGACGGCGGCGACAACATGGATAACGGCAGCAATGCCACCCTGAATGTCTATCCGAATCCCGAAGCTATCGCCGAATTCAAAGTTCTCACCTCAAGCTACGGCGCGCAATATGGCCGCAGCGGTTCCGGCACGGTGGAAGTGGAAACCAAGAGCGGAACCTACTCCTTCCACGGCAGCGCTTTTGAATACCTCCGGAACGAATTCTTCAACGCGAAATCTTGGGCGGAAGGCGTTGATCCAACCGCTAAGAAGGCGTCCTATAAGAAGCACGATTACGGCTACACCGTTGGCGGGCCGGTTTTCATCCCCAACCACTACAATTCCAGCAAGAAGAAGACGTTTTTCTTCTTCTCTGAGGAATGGCGCAAGGAAAGCAATACCTCCTCGGCCCCCTCGACGAGCGTATCTACTACCCCGAATGTCCCCTCAGATGCTGAGCGAAATGGAGATTTCAGTGATCTTTGTCCAGATCCCCTTGGCACGTTTAAGGATTGCCCAACTGGCCCGCAAGTCTCCAGCAGCCACCAAGTCGTGCCTACGGCGGTCGGTACAGCCCTTCTGGCGCTGATTCCTAAGGCCATTCCCGGCTTTACTGTAGGTGGCTTCCCCGCATTCCATCAGACGATTTCGACCCCGACCACATGGCGCGAAGAACTAATCCGCGTGGATCACAACCTCACCGACAATTATCGTTTGACCTTCCGTTACATCCACGACTCCTGGCAGACGGTCGTACCCAACCCTCTCTGGGGCAATGGAACCACCAATTTCCAGAATGTCACAACAAACTTCGTGGGCCCGGGGTCAAGCTTTGTGGCTCGCCTGAACGCGAATATTTCGCCCACACTCCTCAATGAATTTGTGGCCAGCTATACGGGCGACCATATTTTCCTGACGACCGGCGGGCCCGTAGGACTGCCCATGGGCGGCTTCCCGATGGGCGCAATATTCAACAATGGTTTCGGCGGAAAGCTCCCGGCAGTCAACCTGACTAGCAATGATGCATATGGCGGGGGTTTCGGGCAGGATAGCGGTTATTTTCCGTGGCATAACGCCAACCCCACATACACTTATCGCGACAACATGACCAAGATCCTAGGTACGCATACGTTCCAATTCGGCGCTTACATTGTTTTCGCGCAAAAGAACGAGGCGAACTCTCCCAATGTCCAGGGCATCCTGACTTTTGATAGATCCTCGTCAGTCTCCACCGGCAATTCCTTCGCCGATCTGCTCCTGGGAAATGTCGCGAGCTACCAACAGTGGAGCAGGGAAAACCAATATTACAACCGCTACAGGATCGTCGAGCCGTACTTTCAGGACGATTGGCGCCTCACCAAGCGTCTCACTCTTAATCTTGGCTTGCGCGTGAGCCTGTTCGGAACCTACCGCGAGCGTTACAGACAGGCGTTCAATTTTGATCCCAGCACCTTCGTTACAGCCAATGAGCCCGTCTTCGATCCCAATGACGGCTCTCTACGGCAGAACACTGGGAATACCGCCAATCCGCTTAACGGCTTCGTCCAGTGTGGCGGCAAGGGGGGGACATTTACTCTGGTACCAGGGTCAAATTTCCCGAATGTTGGCATCGGATCTTCGTCAAACGCTGGCTGCCTCAAGGGACATCTTTTCAATCCCGCCCCGCGTATCGGGTTCGCTTGGGATCCCAAAGGCGACGGCAAGATGGCTATCCGCGGCGGCTACGGGATCTTCTACGAGCACACCAACGGCAACGAAGGCAACAGCGAATCGCTGGAGGGCTCCGCGCCACTCGTGCTTTCGGCGACGCAAACGAACATCCCCGCTTACCAAAATATCGGCGCTGGGGCTGGATTGGTACACCTCTTTCCGCTTACCGTCGTTTCCATCCCGAACAAGGCTGTCTGGCCTTACGTCCAGCAGTGGAACCTGAACATACAGAAGGAATTGCCCTCCCATATCGTGCTATCAGCCGCGTACGTGGGAAGCAAAGGTACACACTTGACGCTCTTAAACAACGCAAATCAACTGCTGCCCCTTGCGTCCTCGCCCTATAAACCGGGTGAAGCCATCAGCCAGCCTGTTGGTAACTCCACCATCTCTCCAGATTGCGGCCTCAATTTCGACGCACAGGGTGTACCGACAAATGCCATGACACCCAGTGGTGTCCCGATCACGGGGGCTGCAGCAGTCAATCTTGCGATTGCGGCCTGTGGAGCTGGCGCGAACGCCTTGCGCACCGCATTCCCGGGATACAGCAACATCAACACACTTCGCGACGTCGCCAACTCCGTCTATCACTCGCTTCAGGTCTCAGCTAACCGTAGGTTTGGCGATCTGTCGTTGAGCCTGGCTTATACCTACAGCCACTCCATTGACGATTCCTCGGACCGGGCCGCCGACGTTTTCGTTAATGCCTACGACGTAGCCAACAATCGCGCCAGTTCGAATTTCGACCAGCGCCATAGCCTCTCGATCAGCTACGTCTACGGTTTTCCCTTTTTCCGCGGCAGCGGATTTGCC
>WNFN01135091.1_pt1 | contig 15352 bp, 11 predicted proteins | sample 5400161 | NCBI WGS metagenome assembly WNFN01 (sample SAMN13153353, study PRJNA577476) | soil metagenome | isolation source: 80 cm saprolite on Douglas fir-dominated hillslope | place: USA:California | collected 2013-09-17
CGGTCCGGCTCCGGGGCCCGGGCTCGCCATCGTCAGGGGGAACCCGTCCGCCGAGGAGATCGCCGCCGTGGTGACCGTGCTGTCCGCCCGGGCCGAGCCGGCCGGCGCGGCCAGAGCGCGCGCGACCACCCGTTCTGAATGGTCGGCAAGATCCCGGCAGCTGCGCGCGCCGTTGTCGCGCGGCCCCGGCGGCTGGCGCGCGAGCGCCCTACCGCGCTGAGCCTGCTCGCTGACGGCGGCCCTTCTGACCCAGCATCGGCCGGCAGCCCCAGGGCGGCGACCGCCGCCAACCCAATAGACTCCTGCCCAGTTGAGAGGAGCCGGTTTCGTGCGCAAGGTCCTGATCGCCAACCGGGGCGAGATCGCGGTCCGGATCGCGCGCGCCTGCCGTGACGCCGGCCTGGGCAGCGTCGCCGTGTACGGCGAGCCGGACCTGGACGCGCTGCACGTGATGATGGCCGACGAGGCGTACGCGCTGGGCGGGCAGACGGCGGCCGAGAGCTACCTCGACATCGCCAAGATCCTGAAGGCGGCCGCGGAGTCCGGCGCGGACGCCGTGCACCCCGGCTACGGCTTCCTGGCCGAGAACGCCGGCTTCGCGCGCGAGGTCATCGCCGCCGAGCTGACCTGGATCGGGCCGCCCCCGGCCGCGATCGAGGCGCTCGGCGACAAGGTGCGCGCGCGGCACATCGCCATGGCCGTCGGCGCGCCGCTAACGCCCGGCACCGACGGCCCGGTCTCCGGCGCCGACGAGGTCGCGGCGTTCGCCGCCGAGTACGGCCTGCCGATCGCGATCAAGGCGGCCTTCGGCGGCGGCGGGCGCGGGCTGAAGGTGGCCAGGACCGCGGCCGAGATCCCGGAGCTGTACGACTCAGCGGTCCGCGAGGCCGTCGCCGCCTTCGGGCGCGGCGAGTGCTTCGTGGAGCGGTACCTGGACCGGCCGCGGCACGTGGAGACGCAATGCCTGGCCGACTCCCGCGGTAACGTCGTCGTGGTCTCTACCAGGGACTGCTCGCTGCAGCGTCGGCACCAGAAGCTGGTCGAGGAGGCGCCGGCGCCGTTCCTGTCCGCCGGGCAGGAGCGGCTGCTGCGCGAGTCGTCCAAGGCCATCCTGCGCGAGGCCGGCTACGTGGGGGCCGGCACCTGCGAGTTCCTGGTCGGGCAGGACGGCACCGTTTCGTTCCTCGAGGTGAACACCAGGCTCCAGGTGGAGCACCCGGTCACCGAGGAGGTCAGCGGCTTCGACCTGGTCCGCGAGATGTTCCGCATCGCCGACGGCCAGGAGCTCGGCTACGACGACCCGCCGCTGCGCGGGCACTCGATCGAGTTCCGGATCAACGCCGAGGACCCGGGCCGCAATTTCCTGCCCGCCCCGGGGACCATCACGGCCTGGCGGCCGCCGTCCGGGCCAGGGGTCCGCCTGGACGCAGGCTACGCGGCGGGCATGACGGTGCCGCAGGCGTTCGACTCGCTGGTGGCAAAGCTCATCGTGACCGGCGCCAGCCGCTTGCAGGCCCTGGAACGCTCCCGTCGTGCGCTGGCCGAGTTCGAGATCGCCGGAATGCCGACCGTGCTGCCGTTTCACCGGGCCGTCGTCGACGACCCGGCGTTCACCTCGGAGCCGTTCACGGTGCACACGCGGTGGATCGAGACCGAGTTTGGCGGCAACCTGCCGCCGTATTCGGGTGCCCCCGGCTCGCCGGACTCCGGGGCCGCGCTGCCGCGGGAGCGGATCACCGTGGAGGTCGGCGGCAAGCGCCTGGAGGTGGTGATCCCGGCCGGGCTCGGCGGCCTGGCCGGCGGCCCGGCCGGTAGCCCGGGCGGGCGGGCGCCGTCGTCCCGCCCGCGCCGCGGTCCCGCGCGCGGCGGCTCCTCCGGAGGCGGCGGCGCGGTGGGCGGCGACGCCCTGGTCAGCCCCATGCAGGGCACGATCGTGAAGATCGTGGCCACCGAGGGCCAGCGGGTGTCGGCCGGCGACACGATCGTGGTGCTCGAGGCGATGAAGATGGAGCAGCCGCTGACGGCGCACAAGGACGGCACCGTGACCGGTCTGGCCGTCCAGGTCGGCCAGACCGTCCCGGCGGGAGAGATCATCTGCGAGCTGCGAGACTGAGGTCGTGACTGCTCTGACGGCTAAAGCCGTCAGCTTCGCCAGGCCACTTCCGCGACCTGACCCAGAGCCCAGCCCGGCCCTGGTCGTTTATGCAGCAGTTATACGCAGCCCGCCTGTCGGTGTAACCGCTGCCACACGCCCGGCGGCGCGATTCCCCTGCCGCCTGAAGGCGGCAGTCCCCTCCAGGAGGTCCTAATGGCGCGCCTGCCGGGTGACCCCGGCGTGTTCCGCTGGCTCTGGTTCGCGATCGGGTTCCGGCTTCCGCCCGACAACCGGGACTGGGTCCGGCACGAGCTGACCGACGCGGGATGGCGCAGCCGCACAGTGCGGCGTCACCTGGCGGTCATCATCCCGATCTGCGTCGTGCTCGTGGTCGTGCTCGGCACGCTGCTGCCCGCTCCGCTCTGGCTGAGCCTGACGATGGTGGCGCTGATCCTGTCCGGCAGCATCTTCACGGTGGCCGCGTACGCGGACGACATCCGGGCGTCCAGGCTGCGCCAGCACGGCCTCGACGTCCCTGACGACCCGGACCTGGGCCACCCGGCGCACTAGCCTCGGCGGGGGCTCCGGGGGTCGGCTCAGTCGGCGTCGGCCGGCTGCATCAGCCTGCGCGCGGCTTCGGTGATGCTGCCGGACAGGCTGGGGTACACGGCGAACGTGTGCGCGATCTCGTCCACGGTGAGGTGCTGCTCGACGGCCAGCGACACGCCGAGGATCAGCTCGCTGGCCCGGGGCGCGACCACGACGCCGCCGAGCACCATCCCGCTGTTCCGGCGGGCGAACAGCTTGACGAAACCGTCGCGGAAGCCCTGCATCTTCGCCCGCGCGTTGGTGGCCAGCGGCAGCTTCACCACGAGCGCGTCCGCCTCGCCCGACTCCACGGCCCGCTGCGACACGCCGACCGTGGCGATCTCCGGCTCGGTGAAGACGGTCATGGCGACGTGGCTGAGCCGGAGCGGCTGGACGGCCTCGCCCAGCGCGTGCCACATCGCTATCCGGCCCTGCATGGCCGCCACCGAGCAGAGCATCATCACGCCGGTGCAGTCGCCTGCCGCGTAGACGCCGGGTGCCGACGTCCGGGACACCCGGTCGACAGGGATGAATCCCCCGCCGTCCAGCGTGATCCCGGCCTCCTCCAGGCCGAGCCCGCCGGTGTTAGGGACCATCCCGACCGTGAGCAGGCAGTGTGAGCCCCGGACGGTCCTGCCGTCCTCGAGGGTGACCGTGACGCCGTCGCCTGTCCGGCGCGCCGACGCTGCCCGGGACCGGCCGAGCACCGTCATGCCGCGCCGCCGGAACACGTCCTCGACCACCATCGCCGCGTCCGCGTCCTGCTGCGGCAGCACGCGGTCGCGCGAGGAGACCAGGGTGACCTGCGAGCCCAGGGCCTGGTACGCGCTGGCGAACTCCGCTCCGGTCACTCCCGAGCCGACGACGATCAGCTCTCGGGGCAGTTCGCTCAGGTCGTAGAGCTGCCTGGCAGTCAGGATGCGCTCTCCGTCGGGCACCGCGCCGGGCAGCACGCGGGGCCGCGCTCCGGTCGCGACGAGCACGATGTCCGCGCTGACCTCGGCATCCCCCACAGCGACGGTCCGCGGGCCGACCAGTCGCCCGGCCCCGGACCGGACCTCGACCCCGTCGGCCGCCAGCCGCCCGGCCACGTCCGCGGACTGCGCGCGGGCCAGGGCCAGCACCCTCGAATAGAGCCGCGGCGCGTCCACGGTGGCCGCCGCGGCGCCGCCGGTGCCGTAACGGATGCCCAGCGCCGCCGATCCCGCCAGCGCGGCCATCATCTCGGAGGTCGCGATCAGCGTCTTGGAGGGGACGCAGTCGGTCAGCACGCAGGCGCCGCCCAGCCCGTCCCGGTCCACCACCGTGACCTGGGCGCCGAGCTGCGCGGCCACGAGCGCCGCCTCATAGCCTCCGGGCCCGCCGCCGATGATCACGATCCTCGCGCACGGCATATCCACGGTGCCCCATTGTGGCGCATCGCGGCCGGGAGAGCGCACGCGGAGCCGCCGAGGCTCGTACGCTAATCATCCGTGGCGTTGTACGCGGCCTACGGCAGCAACATGGATCCGGCGCAGATGGCCGAGCGCTGCCCGCATTCCCCGCGGCGCGGCAGCGGCTGGCTCGAGGGCTGGCGGCTTGCCTTCGGCGGCGAGGACATCGGCTGGGAGGGTGCCATGGCCACGGTCGTCGAGGAAGCAGGGCAGCGCGTCTTCGTGGTGCTCTACGAGTTGTCAGCCGCCGACGAGGCGTCGCTGGACCAGTGGGATGGCGTGAGCCTCGGCTATTACCGGAAGACCAAGGTTCGGGTGGCGACTCCGGACGGCGAGTGGGCGGGGTCGAGGGGATCTACGGCATCGACGAGCTTCCGCTGACCTGGGATGATGATTCAGCCTTAGGCCCACGGGGACGACCCCCGGCAAAGGACTGCGCTCGGGGCAAGCTCCGCGAGCAGCGTTAGCCCTAGGGGGGACGACCCCCCTTCAACCCCCCGCCGCGGAGCAAGCTCCGCGAGCAGTGTTAGCGGATCAGAGCGACGACGAGCGCCAGGGCGATGGCGGGCACCACGATGGCGGCCATCGGGCCCCAGGCCCAGCTGACGACCCGAGGGCCTGCGGCCGCGCCGCGCTCCCGTGCGTCCCGGGCCAGCTGGTCAAGCTGCACGGCCATGATCTGCGCGGTGCTCTGATTCGCGATGGCCTCCGTGGCGCTGTGCCCGTAGGACTCGACAGAACTGCGCGGCAGCCGCCTGACTCTGCCCTGCCGGACGAGCTCGGCCCTGAGCCGGTTCCGGCGGCGGGCGTACAGTGCCCAGCTGTGGATGACCTTCTCCCGCGTGGTGCCGGCTTCTGGCGTGGAGTGCACCCGGACTGATTCTGCGAGGTCCACGGCGGTCACTGAGCCCCACGGAACGCGGTGATCGCGGAGCGGGTTCATCACGGTGATGCCGCCCGGGTCGGTGATGATCCGCGGCCGCAGGGCGCAGGCGTACACCAGCCCGGTGATGACGGCCAGACTGACCGCGATCTCCGCCGCCGTGTGGCTGCGGCCCTGGATCGCCAGGTCGACCAGGTTGGCTGCCGCGAAGATCACCCACGCCCACCAGGCCACGATGGCCCCCGGCAGCCGGAACACCTTGCTCTGGCCCGGCGTTAGGGCTCGATCGGACGACACGGCAATTGCACTCCAGTGGCTGGGGCCGGACGCCATCCTGGCGGCCGCGTGTCCCACTTTAGGACGAACTGGTCACGGCCCGGTATAGCGCGGGGCTTGTCGCACGCTGCTTGTCGCACTCTGCTTGTCGCACGGCTCAGGCCTGCCGACCAGGCCCGTCAGGCGTGCGCGACTCCCGGCAGCGGCTCGGGCGCCGACGCGCCCCCGCGTATCGCGGTCAGCGCGGTGGCCGCCATGAGCCGGATGCCGACCCCGATCGCGCGCTCGTCCACGTCAAACGTCGGCTGGTGGATGTCGAAGTCGTCCCCCGAACCCGGCTTCCTCGTGCCGAGCCTGACCAGCGCGCCCGGGATCGACTCCAGGTACCAGGCGAAATCCTCGCCGCCGAGGCTCTGCGGGGCCGGAACGACGGCATCGGTGCCGAGCACCCGGTCGGCGGCGGCCTCGACCATGGCCGTCGATATGGCCTCATTGACCGTGGGCGGCACGTTCCGCACGTAGCTGAGGTCCGCGACCACCCCGTAGGCGCTGGCGACGGACTCGATCAGCGCCTTGAGCAGGTCGGGCGCCGCATGCCAGGCGTCGTCGTCGAGGCAGCGCACGGTGCCCTCGGCGAAGCCGTCGTCCGGGATGGCATTGGCCGCCGCGCCCGCGTTGACCCGCCCCCAGACCAGGCTCAGGCTGGATCGCGGGTCGACTCTGCGCGACAGCGCCGCCGGCAGCTCGGTGATGATCTTTCCGAGGGCGTAAACGAGGTCGGCGGTCAGGTGCGGCCGCGCGGTGTGCCCGCCGGGCCCGGTCACCCGGACGGTGATCTTATCGCAGGCCGCGGTGATCGCGCCGACGCGCGTCCCGATCTTGCCGACGTCGAGCCGCGGGTCGCAGTGCAGGGCGAAGATCCGGTCCACTGACGCGATGCCGCCGACCGCCAGCACGTCGAGTGCCCCGCAGGGCACCTCCTCGGCGGGCTGGAAGATGAGCCTGACCCGGCCCGGCAGCGCCTTGGCCGCCGCCATGCGGGCCAGGAACAGTCCCGTGCCGAGCAGGATGGTGGTGTGCACGTCGTGCCCGCAGGCGTGGCAGGCGTTGGCCACGGTGGACCGGTAGGCAACATTCTTCTCGTCGCTGATCGGCAGCGCGTCCAGGTCGGCCCTGAGCGCGATCACCGGGTCGGTGCGCGACCCGATGTCCACGATCAGCCCGGTGCCCTTGGGCAGGATCGTCGGCCGCAGGCCCGCGGCCTCCAGCCTGAGCTTGACCCGGCGCGTCGTCCGGTGCTCGTGGTAGCCGATCTCGGGGTGGGCATGCAGGTCGCGTCGGAAGTCGACGAACTCGGCGTGGTGCCCCGCAAGGAACGCGTCGAGCTCGCCCTCCAGGTCACGGAGGCGCCGTGGTCCAGCACCTCGGAAATGACGTCGAGCTCCCCGGCGCAGCCGAGCCGGCCCGCCACCGGCCCAAGCTCCCGCACCAGCTCGAACAGCTCGTCCCGGAGCGGCGCAGTGGACCCGGAGTCATCGGTGATCACGATCGCGTCCAGCCCGTACCGGGTAGCACGCCACTTGTTGTCGCGAACCACCCACGCCGAGGGGCTCGGCAGCCGGTAGCCACGGTCCAGCTGGGTGTCGAACTGCTGAACCAGGCACTGCGACAGCGCCGCGACCATGCCGATCTCGCGCAAGGTCGGAACGCCGTCGAACATCCTGATCTCGACCGTGCCGAAATCTGGGTGCGGCCGGATGTCCCACCACACCTCTTTGATGCTCCGGATCGTTCCGGCGCGAAGCAGCGTGTCCATGTACTCCTCGAACTCACTCCAGTCCGCGAGTGGCTGCGGCGGCCCCGAGGTCGGCAGGCCGCCGAAGATGACCGCACGGCTCGAGGCGAGCCCCGTGTCATGCCCGCTCCAGAACGGGCTTGACGCAGTCAGCGCCAGGAAATGCGGCAGGTATGCCGCAAGCGCGTTGACGATGGGAATCGCCTTGCGCCCTTCCCTGATCCCCACATGGACATGAACTCCGAATGTCTGAATCCTGCGGGCAAGCCATTGCAACTGCTCGACGAGTTCTGCGTAGCGCTGAATGGGAGCCATCTTGGCATCTCGCCAGTCGCTAACGGGATGCGTTCCGGCACAGGCCAGCATCGTACCGCGGCTGCCCGTGATTCGCTCAAGTTGCGCGATTGTCGCAGCGAGATCCTCCTTCGCCTCCGACACCGTGTTGCAGATGCCCGTGACCACCTCGACCGTCGATTGCATGAGCTCGTAACGGATCTTCGGGTTCTCACTGACCTCGCTGAGCGCTGGCAGCGCCGCGAGTACTTCGCGGGCGTCCTGCCGCAGCATCCTGCTTCTGCAGTCGATGAGCTGCAGTTCCCACTCGATACCCAGCGTCGCGCCGCGAGATGGGTTCCAGCTTATGGCCACCGTGAGCCTCCATGGGCTGTCTTTCCGCGCGCCGCCGGCGCGCAGCGAACTCTGCCGGGGAACGGAGCAGGCCGGAGCCGGCTTCAGCGTCATCGCCGCGGCTGAGCCGTAGGCTCGGTCGGTGCGCGCTGGGCGCGCGCCTGGTGGTGCGCCGCGATGCGCCGCACAGAAACGCACGGAACCCGGGGAGGTGTCCATCCGCGTACCAGCGGGCGGCCGATATGTCCGCGAGCCTGCCGCCACTGGCGCAGGATCGGGCGCAGCATGCTGCATCCCGGTCGCGCTCATGATCAAACCGTCCCGCTCCGCCACGCCGTTCCTTACCCATGCGGACGACGCACAATGCTGCGCCAGGCGCGCAAAGCCGACTGGGCCGCCGAAAAGGGGTCGCCGAAAAGAAAAGGGGGCGGGTCAGTAGACGTCTGGCGGCTTGTACATGCCCCAGACATCACGCAGCGCGTCGCACACCTCACCAACGGTGGCGCGGGCGCGCAGGGCCTCGCGCAGCGGGTAGAGCAGGTTCTCCGTGGTGCTCGCCGCCCGCCTGAGGTCATCGATCCGGCGGGTGAATCCCGCGGAGTCCCTGGTGTCGCGCAGCGCGGCCAGCCGCTCCGCCTGGTCCCGCTCGATCCCGGGATCGACGCGCAGCGGCTGGTACGGCTCCTCCTCGGCGATGGCGAACTTGTTGACGCCCACGACCACGCGCTCTCCCGCATCGACCTGCCGCGCGATCTGGTACGCGGACCGCTCGATCTCGGTCTTCTGGAAGCCCTGCTCGATCGCCGCGACGGCGCCGCCGAGCTCCTCGACCTTCGCGATCAGCTGACCGGCCTCCTGCTCGATCTCACTGGTCATGGTCTCGATGGCGTAGGACCCGGCCAGCGGGTCCGCCGTCGCGGTCAGGTCGGTCTCGTAGGCGAGGACCTGCTGCGTCCGCACCGCCAGCCGGGCGGCCTTCTCGGTGGGCAGCGCGATCGCCTCGTCGTAGGCGTTCGTGTGCAGCGACTGGGTACCGCCGAGCACGGCGGCGAGCGCCTGCACGGTCACCCGGGCCAGGTTCACCTCGGGCTGCTGGGCAGTCAGCTGCACCCCCGCGGTCTGGGTGTGGAATCGGAGCATCTGCGATCTGGGGTCGGCGGCGCCGAACTCCTCACGCATGATCCGCGCCCACAGCCGCCGCCCGGCGCGGAACTTCGCAACCTCCTCGAGCAGCGTTGTCCGCGCCACGAAGAAGAACGAGAGGCGCGGCGCGAACTCGTCCACCGCCAGGCCGGATGCGATCGCGGCCCGCACGTACTCCTTGGCGTTCGCCAGCGTGAACGCGATCTCCTGGACGGGCGTCGCGCCGGCCTCGGCCATGTGATAACCCGAGATCGAGATGGTGTTCCACCGGGGAATCTCCCGGCGGCAGTACGCAAACGAGTCGGCGACCAGCCGGAGCGAGGGCTGCGGCGGATAGATGTAGGTGCCGCGGGCGATGTACTCCTTGAGGATGTCGTTCTGAATGGTGCCGGTCAGCTGGTCCGCGCTGGCGCCCTGCTCCTCCGCCACTAGCTGGTACAGCAGCAGCAGAACGGCAGCCGGGGCATTGATCGTCATCGACGTGGAGACCGAGTCGAGCGGGATGCCCTGCAGCAGCACCCGCATGTCCTCGACCGAGTCGATCGCCACGCCGACCTTGCCGACCTCCCCGCGCGCGGGGGGCGCGTCCGAGTCGTAGCCCATCTGGGTGGGCAGGTCGAAGGCGACCGACAGCCCGGTAGTGCCGGCGTCGATCAGCTGGTGATAGCGGCGGTTCGAGTCGGCGGCAGTCGAGAACCCGGCGTACTGCCGCATCGTCCACGGCCGCCTGGTGTACATGCCCGGGTACACGCCGCGGGTGAATGGGTACTCGCCTGGTTCCGCCAGCTCCCTGGCCGGGTCAAAGCCGCGCAGAGACTCGGGTCCGTAGACGGGCTGGATTGGCACCCCTGACTCCGACATGCGCGTCATGGCCCAAGACTACGGCGCACCGGTCTAGCGGCTCTCGTGACGTACATCACGCTGCGGCGACACCCGAATGGCCTGCCCAGCCCGTCGCTTGGCCCCCACAGGGCCTACGACATTGCCCGGTATGCACATGGAGCTCTGCCTCTCGCCAACCTTCCTGCTCGCGACTCATCGCTTCCGCCCTCGACCTGCCCCCGACACCACCACGTCTGGCCACCGACGCGGCGACAGGCGCTCAGGCGGCCCGCAACCCCAGCTTGCTGCGACGAAGCGATCACCGATCGGGCGGCTCCGGCTGGCCGCCGCCGGAAATTGATGCTGTCCCGGGTGAGGGAGTGTTCCCAGACTCTGCGTAATTGTTGGCTTCCCGTTACCGGCAATTGACTCCGCGTTTTGGCTCTCGATCCAAGCTTTGGCAAAGTCCGCGCAGGTCATCCCGTATGCACGTCATGGCCCACGATTGTGCCGCGTGTGGGTGCCGGCCGAGGCGGGGAAAGTCACATTCAGTAATTTGGCTGCCGCGACGAGCGCACGACCGGCTCAGATACAGCCATCGGGGATTGATGCCGGGGATGCTCCCCGGCATTGTCGGGGGAACGGGGATCCAGCAACAATGAAGCTACGCGCCCGCGGGCCCTCGGTCGTCCTGGCCGGGATAGCCGCCGTGGTCGGCCTGGCTGCCGCCGGGGGACCTGTGGCAGGTGCCGCTCCCGCCGCATCCGCTGGCCGCGCCCACGTTGCGGCCGGTGTCGCGGCGGCGTCAGCGCCGCCGACCGCCGGTTCCAAGGCCAGGGCATCGGACCGGTCCCGCGCCAAGGCATCGGACCAGTCCCTGGCTAAGGCGCGCGATGACTCCGGGGCAAAGGCGTCGGGCGGCTCAGGAACGAAAACGTCAGGCGGCTCAGGGACGAAGACTTCGGGCGACGCGGGGACAACGGCGTCGGGCTCTTCGGATCTGATCAGGCAGGACGTAGGCGGATCCGAACTCGCCAGCCCCGGCGTCGCCGTCCATTACCCGGCCACCGGTGCCATTCCCCTGCCTGACGTGCCCGCGTCGGCGTACGTCATCGCGGACGCTGATACCGGTCAGGTGCTGGCCGCCGTGGACGCGCACGGGCTGTTCCCGCCTGCGAGCACGCTCAAGGTGCTCACCGCGGTCACGCTGATCCCGCTGCTCAACCCGAACGCCGCCGTGCTGGCCACCCCCGAGGCGGCCCAGACGGCGCAGTTCGACGTGGGACTCGTCGCGGGACGCCGCTACAAGGTCTCCGACCTGTTCAACGCCCTGCTGCTGATATCGGCCAACGACGCCGCCGTCGCCCTCACCCAGGCGACAGGATCGCTAGCCAAGGGCATGGCTCTGATCAACGCCGAGGCACGCCACCTGCAGGCCTACGACGTCGTGGCCAAGGTGCCGAACGGCCTGCCCGCCGACGGGCAGGTAGTGTCCGCGTACGACGAGGCGCTGATCGCCCGCCAGGCGCTCACCATGCCCGCGTTCATGACGTACGACTCGACGCTCACGGCCCAGTTCCCGGTCACGCCGCACATGGTGGTACCGCTGGTCAACCAGAACAGGCTGCTGACCGACTACCCAGGCGGCATCGGCGGGAAGATCGGCTGGACCGTCGCGGCCGAGGCCACCTACATCGGCATGGCCAGACGGCACGGGGTGACACTGATCGTCACCGTGCTGCACTGCACATCGCTGCAGGAGATCACCGCGGGCGAGCAGTTGCTGAACTGGGGCTTCGCCATGGACGGCAAGGTGCGCCCGGTCGGCGAGCTGGTCCGCCCGCTGCCCGTCCTGACGGCCAGCCGCCGCAAGCCAGCGAAGCCCGCAGCCCGGCCCGCCCCGGCCCGCCCGGCCACGCTGCGCGCGGTCCCGGTGGCCGTGGTCCCGGTGGGCGCCGGCGTCGTCATCGTCATCGTGCTCGGCGCCGGCTGGCTCCGCTGGCGGCGCCGTCGCGCCGCCACCCTGGACCGCCGCCCGTCCGTCGACGTCAACCGCTACACAGCCGCCGACCCTGCCAACCCGGACCGGCACCCGCCGACCTGACGCCACCCGCGGGTCCCCCGTGCCCCCGCCCCCCTCGCCCCCGTCTGTCGGCCCGCGACCCGCCACCCGTCGCCACCGGCCCGCGACCCGCCACCCGCGGGCACCGGCGCGGTGCCCACCTCTCCCCATAATTACATAAATAGGGCACTTCTCAAGATTGGTCACGGCGCGTTCCATGAGAGCGACCCGAGCGCGCTGTCGACCGGCAAGACGCGGGGGGGGATGGGGCGCGCGGGGGGGCGCGGGGGGGCGTTAGGTGGCAAGCAGGAAGCCGATCCGGTCCTTGACGGCGGCCATGGTGGGGCCGGCGACCTGCCGGGCCCGCACGGCGCCGTGCGCGAGCAGTCGGTCGAGCTGCGCCTCGTCGGCGAGCATCTTCTCGGTCCGCTCCCGGATCGGGGCGAACGCGCTCACCACCACCTCGGCCAGGTCCTTCTTGAACGTGCCGTAGCCCGTGCCCGCGTAGCGCTCCTCCAGGGTCGCCAGCTGATCCCCGGTCAGCGCCGAGTAGATCCGCAGCAGGTTGGTGACGCCGGGCTTGGCAGCCTCATCGGCTCGCACCTCGGTCCCGGCGTCGGTCACCGCCCGGCTGATCTTCCGCCGGATGGAGGCAGGCTCCTCCAGCACATCCACGATCCCCTGCGGGGACGAGGACGACTTGCTCATCTTGATCTCCGGATCCTGCAGGTCAGCGATCTTGGCCACGTCGGCCAGGATGTACGGGCGAGGCACCGTGAAGGTCGGCCCGAACCGGTGGTTGAACCGCTGCGCCAGGTCCCTGGTCAGCTCCAGGTGCTGGCGCTGATCCTCGCCGACCGGCACCTCGTCGGTCTGGTACAGCAGGATGTCGGCGGCCTGCAGGATCGGGTAGGTGAACAGGCCCACGCTGGCCGCGTCAGCTCCGGACCGGGCCGACTTGTCCTTGAACTGAACCATCCGGCTGGCCTCGCCGAACCCGGTCAGGCACTCAAGCACCCAGGCCAGCTCCGCGTGCTCAGGCACGTGGCTCTGCACGAACACCGTACAGCGATCCGGCTCAAGCCCGGCGGCGAACAGCTGAGCGGCGGCGATCCTGGTCCGGCGGCGAAGCACCGCCGGCTCCTGCGGCACGGTGATCGCGTGCAGGTCGACGACGCAGTAGAACGCATCGTGGCTGTCCTGCAGCGCCACCCACTGGCGCAGCGCGCCCAGGTAATTGCCGAGATGGAACGAGTCGGCGGTGGGCTGGATGCCGGACAGCACTCGGGGTCGAGACATGCCGGAAGTCTAGTTCGGTGCTAGCCCGGGGGGACGACCCCCCGGACCTCCCCCGCGATCCATCCGCTCCGGGCCCGGCTCAGACCCAGGACCGCTCCGGGCCCGGCTCAGACGCCGACTACGCCGTTGTTGACCACCGGCACGATGTCCGGGGCGCCGAGCCTGATCGCGTCGGCGTCCTGGTCGGTCTCGGCGTCCTGCGAGGCCCGCTCGGCCGCGACGCGCGCCTGGTAGTTCTCGACCTCGCGGGCGACCTGCCGGGATTTCCACTCCATCGGGCCGGCCATGAGCCCGGCGGCCTCCCCGGCGACCGACAGCCCGCGGTCCCAGGTCTCGATCGACACGTGAGTCCGGCGCGCCAGCACGTCGTCCAGGTGCCGGGCGCCCTCGTGCGACGCCGCGTACACGACCTCGGCGCGCAGGTAGTCGTCGGCGCCGGCCAGCGGCTTGCCCAGGCTGGGCTCGGCGGCGATCAGGTTGAGCAGCTCCCCGGTCAGCGCTCCGTACCGGCTCAGCAGGTGCTCGATCCGGGCCACGTGCAGGCCGGACGACCGGGCCAGCGAGTACCTGGCGTTCCAGAGCGCGATGTACCCGTCGGCGCCGACCAGCGGGACCGCGTCGGTGCAGGACGGAGCCACCCGACCGTCCAGGCCGTGCGCCACCGCGTCCACGGCGTCCCGCGCCATCAGCCGGTAGGTGGTGTACTTGCCGCCCGCGATCATCACCAGGCCCGGCACCGGGTGCGCGACCGTGTGCTCGCGCGAAAGCTTCGACGTCTCGTCGGACTCGCCGGCCAGCAGCGGCCGTAGCCCGGCGTACACGCCCTCGACATCGTCCCTGGTCAGGGGCACGGCGAGGATCCGGTTGACCTGGCCGAGCACGTAGTCGATGTCGGACCTGCTCGCGGCCGGATTCTCCTTGTCCAGCGACCAGTCGGTGTCGGTGGTCCCGATGATCCAGTGCCGCCCCCACGGTATGACGAACAGCACGCTGAACGGGGTCCGCAGGATGATCCCGCTCGCCGAGTGGATCCGGTCCCGGGGCACGACCAGGTGCACGCCCTTGGACGCGCGGACGTTGATCGTGCCGCGGCCTCCGACCATGGCCTGGGTCTCGTCGGTCCAGACTCCGGTGGCGTTGACCACCTGCTGGGCCTGGATCTCCAGCTGGGCCCCTGACTCGAGGTCGACGGCGCGCACGCCGGTGACCCGCTCGCCCTCCCGCAGGAACCCGGTCACCTGGGTGCGCGACGCCGCGTGCGCGCCGTATGCGGAGGCGGTCCGGACCAGCGTCATCGTGTAGCGGGCATCGTCCACCTGCGCGTCCCAGTACATCAGCGCCCCGGTGAACGCGGACCGCTTCAGCGCGGGCGCGATCCGCAGCGCCCCCCGCCGGGTCAGCTGCCGGTGCCGGGGCATGCCCCGGGTCTGGCCGAGCGAGAGCCCGAGCAGGTCGTAGGCGGTGACCCCGGCGCCGACGTAGGCGCGCTCCCAGGCGTGATGGGTGAACGGGAACAGGAACGAGACCGGGTGCACCAGGTGCGGCGCGATCCGCTGCAGCAGCAGGGAGCGCTCCCCGAGAGCCTCCCGGACCAGGGAGATGTCGAGCTGCTCCAGGTAGCGCAGGCCGCCGTGGATGAGCTTGCTGGACCGCGACGAGGTCCCGGAGCCGAAGTCCCGCGCCTCCACCAGGCCGACGGACAGCGAGCGCGGCGAGGGCCGCCGCCCGCTCCGCAGGGCCCAGCTTCGCCGTCACTTCCGCCCCGGCCATCACATTCTGAACGTTACCGGTCGCGGTGGCCGGTAAAGTCCGCGGCGCCCCGATGGGACCCTCAGCGGCGAGCCGAGCTGGGCGTCACGACCACCTCGACCCGCTGAAACTCCTTCAGGTCGGAGTAGCCGGACGTGGCCATGGTCTTGCGCAGCGCGCCCATCAGGTTCATCGACCCGTCGGCCGTGCTCGACGGGCCGTGCAGGATCTGCTCCAGGGTGCCGATCGTGCCGACCTTCAGCCGGGCGCCGCGCGGCAGGTCGGGGTGGTGCGCCTCGCTGCCCCAGTGGTACCCGCGGCCGGGCGCCTGCGCGGCGCGGGCGAGCGGCGAGCCGACCATCACCGCGTCGGCGCCCAGCGCGAGAGCCTTCGCGATGTCGCCGCTGCGGGTCATGCCGCCGTCGGCGATCACGTGCACGTAACGGCCGCCGGATTCGTCAAGATAGTCGCGCCGGGCGGCGGCGACGTCCGCGATCGTGGTGGCGGTCGGCACCGCGACGCCGAGCACGGCCGCCGTGGTGTGTCCCGACCCGCCGCCGAACCCGGCCAGGACCCCGGC
>WNFN01048832.1_pt1 | contig 15340 bp, 11 predicted proteins | sample 5400161 | NCBI WGS metagenome assembly WNFN01 (sample SAMN13153353, study PRJNA577476) | soil metagenome | isolation source: 80 cm saprolite on Douglas fir-dominated hillslope | place: USA:California | collected 2013-09-17
GCGTCCGGAAATCCCTGCCCTTCTGCGCCCAATAAATTTTCGGCGGGAACAACGCAGTCTTCGAAAATCAGCTCGGCTGTATCGCTGGCGCGCAGCCCCAGCTTGTTTTCTTTCTTACCCGGACGGAATCCCTTCGCGTCCTTTTCCACGATGAAGGCCGAGAGACCGTGCGTATGCGCCGAGCGGTCGGTCACGGCAATCACCACGACCACGTCGGCGTAGTGCCCGTTCGTGCAGAACGTCTTGGTCCCGTTCAGTACCCAATTGCCTCCGCGGCGCACCGCCGTCATACGCGCGCTGCCCGCATCCGATCCGGAAGAAGGCTCGGTCAATCCCCACGCGCCGATGAATTCGCCCGTGGCGAGTTTGCTGATGTACTTTTTCTTCTGCGTGTCGTTGCCGGCAAGAAAAATATGGTTCGAGCACAGCGAAGTGTGCGCGGCCACGATGATGCCGACGGAACCATCCACCCGCGACAGCTCTTCGATCGCGGTGACGTACTCGACGTACCCCATGCCCGCGCCGCCATACTCAACAGGAAAAATTGCACCCATCAGCCCGAGCTTGCCCAGTTCCTTGATCGTGGCCAGCGGGAACTCTCCCGCCTCGTCCCACTTCATGACATTGGGGCGGATCTCGCGGTCGGCAAACTCCCGCACAGTTTTCTTCAGCTGCAGCTGCTCGTCGTTGAGTTGAAAATCCAAGGGCGCGCCTCCGGACACGTCGACCGCCGCGCAGGTCGACAACGCTCGTAAGAAATCAGGGCGCGGCGGACAGATTTTGATTAGAACATAGCGGCAGAAGTGATCAAAGTTACCTCAGGAGGGCAAATGAGGAAGCGCGAATACCCGCGCCATCATTGGCCATTTCGAGCATCCAAAGTTCCGAGCCAACCGACCGGATGGTCTGCCCAAACACATCCCAGAGGTGTGTCGCCGATACCCGCGCTAGAGGTGTGCCACTTCATCCGCCTGAATGAAGCGCTCGAACACCTCGTTCGAAAGCATGCGCCCGCGCAAAGTGAGGCGAACAAAATCTTCCGTGCGCTCCAAAAGTCCGTCGTTGACCAGCTCTGCAACCGCGCAGCGGAAATTATCGACCGCCGGCTCGCCGAACTTAGCGGACAGATCCCGCAGGTTGACACCTCGCGCGAGGCGCAGTCCAAGAAAGAAGCTTTCTTCCAACGCAGTTTGCCGCGACACAACAGTCCGATGCAAAGGCGCTCCGGCAATGTATTGCTCCAGCGAATCGGCGGTTGCGAACCGAACTGCTTCCGGGCCCCAGGGGCTGAAGCCCGGCTCCGTCTCTTGCTTTGCGGCGGCACGACTGAAGTCGTGCCCTTCCCGATTCGTCATGAGCATTGAATGCGCATCCACGCCAAAGCCGAGGTAAGGCCGACGTGTCCAATATTTCAGATTATGCCGCGACTCGAATCCGTGGCGCGCAAAGTTGGAGATTTCGTATTGCGCGATTCCGGCCGCCTGGAGCTTTTCACAAGCCGCGAGATAAAAATCCGCGATGGCATCGTCGTCGGGCACAAAATGTGCGTGATAGCGAGTGCCGCCCGCCATCAGTTCGCGTCCCAATCGCGAATCTTCATCCACCTCGAGCATGTAGACGCTCACATGTTGAGCGCCGGTTGCGATGCTCTCCGCCAACGACATCTGCCAACTCTCGGCCGTTTGATGGGGGAGACCAGCGATCAGATCAATGTTGATATTCGAAATCCCCGCCGCCCGCAGGCGCGCAAGATCCTCGAGCACGGTGGCGCGCTTGTGCAGACGCCCTACCGCCGCCGCTTCCGTGTCAACAAACGACTGCACGCCCAAACTGACGCGGGTTACCCCGCAACGACACAACCCCTCGAGAACATCTGGCGTAAGCGTCCCGGGAGCGCACTCCACAGTGATCTCCGCATCCGGCTGCACGTCGAACTGCGACCGCACCGCGCTAAAGACTCTCTGCAGCTGACCGGTGGCGAGAACTGTAGGCGTCCCACCACCCAGGTAGATTGAGTCCACCCCGCGCTCAATCTTCCCGCCCATTTCGTCCGTGACGCGCGCAGCGTTTTCAATGTCACCGCATACGCGGTCCACGTAACGTTCAAACAGCGCCCGCGAGAACACATCGGACGCGAAATTACAATAACTGCACTTGGTGCGACAGAACGGAACCGAAATGTAGATACCAAGGGCCACTCCCATGATTATCCCACCCCGAAACCTTTTCCATCCTCCTGGCTGCCACGGCCATCTATTTGAGGTACCCTGTTGGCAGCGCAGTCCGCGCCGCCCACCTGCCGCTCAAAAAAACGATGGCTCACGAAGAAGAGGTACTAGGCAAAGCGTACGACAGCCGCCTGATGCGGCGGTTGCTGACCTATCTGCAGCCCTACCGCTGGCAGGTGGCGATTGCACTGGGCTCCATCGTTCTCAAATCCTTCGCCGACGTGCTCGGACCCTACCTCACCAAGGTTGCGATCGACCGCTACCTCGCTCCAAACAGGGAGAGTGGGGCAGGCATGTGGCACTGGCTCAGCCCTCGTCCCCTGACCGGCATCGCGCAGATTTCGACAATCTACATTGGGCTTCTGGTCTTCAGCTTTTTGCTCGAGTTCCTGCAGACCTACTACATGCAGTGGACGGGCCAGAAGGTAATGTTCGACCTGCGCAGCCAGATCTTCCGCCACCTGCAGCGCATGCACGTCGCTTTTTACGATAAGAACCCGGTGGGGCGCCTGGTCACGCGCGTCACCACCGACGTCGACGCGTTGAACGAAATGTTCACCTCCGGCGTGGTTTCGATCTTTGAAGACCTGTTCGTACTCGCCGGAATCATCGGCATCATGCTGTGCATGAACTGGAAGCTGGCGTCGATCACCTTCGCGGTGCTGCCGCTGATCATTTACTCGACCAAGGTTTTCCGCGACAAGGTACGCGACTCCTACCGGCGCATCCGCACCGCCATCGCGCGGATCAACGCCTTTCTTCAGGAACACGTCAGCGGCATGGTCGTATTGCAGCTCTTCAACCGCGAGCGCAAAGCCTACAACAAGTTCTCGGACATCAACCGTAGTCATATGGACGCGTTCAAGGACGCGATCATGGCTTACGCCGTCTACTATCCCGCGGTCGAAATTTTTTCTTCGATCGCGATTGCCTGCGTGATCTGGTTTGGCGGCAACGACATTATCCGGAAGGTCCCCGTTAAGAGTCTGGCGCTGGAATTCAACCGGCACTCGCTGCTGGCAGTTCACGTGTTTGAGACCGTCGCATCGCTGGGCGTGCTGGTCGCCTTCATGCAGTACGCGCAGCGCTTTTTCCGTCCCATCATGGACTTCAGCGAGAAATACAACATTCTCCAGTCCGCCATGGCGGCCAGCGAGCGCATCTTCAAGCTGCTCGATACTCCGGTGGAAGTAGTTTCTCCGCCGGTGACTAAGAAGCCCGAGGGGCCGGGCCGTATCGAGTTCGACCACGTCTGGTTCGCGTATCGAGATGTACCGGCGACCAGTCGCTCCGAAGTCGGCAAGGACCATGTGGGGACGGGCACTCTTGCCCGTCCAGCCGAGCAAAGCTCGGCTGGCTCTTCGTCAAGCAATGGAAATGTGGCCGCGAACGAATCGGCTCCCGACTGGATTCTCCGTGACGTCAGCTTCACGATCGAACCGGGAGAAACTGCCGCCATCGTCGGCCACACCGGCGCAGGCAAAACTACGCTGATCTCGCTCCTGCTGCGTTTTTATGATGTGCAGCGAGGCGCGGTGAGAATTGACGGCGTCGACGTGAAGGATATGGACCTTGTAGATTTGCGCAGCCGGTTTGGTGTGGTGCTGCAGGACCCGTTTCTATTCAGCGGTACCATCGCGGGGAATATTCGCCTGGGGACGCAACGAATTGGAGACGACGACATTCAGAAGGCCGCCGAAGATGTGAACCTCGCCGACTTCATCCGTGCACTGCCCGGCGGGTTCAACGAGGAGGTCCGCGAGCGCGGATCGACGCTCTCCACCGGCCAGAAGCAACTCATCTCCTTCGCCCGCGCCTTGGCGCACAATCCGAAGATTCTGATTCTGGACGAAGCCACATCGAGCGTAGATACCGAAACCGAATTCCGCGTACGCGACGCGCTGAGCCGTATGGTCGAAGGGCGCACGTCGTTGATCATCGCGCACCGGCTTTCGACGGTGCAGCGCGCCGACAAAATCATCGTCATGCACAAAGGCCAGGTCCGCGAAATGGGAACGCACCAGCAACTCCTGGCCCAGCGCGGGATTTACTTCAAGCTGTATCAGCTGCAGTACAAGGATCAGGAGATCAATGTAGCGCGGGCGCCCTCGCCCGCGAATTCGGACGGCTTCCAGCAGCCGGAGGTCACCACCAGCGCGGATGACTAGGCTCGCTCGATCTGAGCACAAGTGAAAATAGCACCACCCGCTCAGGTTCACATATTCCACACATCGGCTGCTGCCTTACAATGCACTCTTGCGAATTCTGATCTCAGCCGGCGAAGCTTCCGGGGAAATGTATGGGGCGCAGCTCATCGAAGCCCTTCCCCGCGTCGCCGAGCGAAAAGCCGCGGAGCTTCGCTCCGCTGGACAGCCGGGGGCGGCTGTCCCCACATCAACAGAACCAGAGATTTGTGTGGGGACAGCCGCCCCCGGCTGTCCGGCCGACTCGAAGAGTCGGCTCGAATTCTTCGGCGTGGGTGGCGACCGCATGCGCGCTGCTGGCTGCGACACGGTCGTCGACGCGAAAGACCTCTCGGTCGTCGGCATCACGGAAATCCTCAGCCACTTGCCAAAAATCTACGGGCTGTACCGGAATCTGATCAAAGAAGCCGACAGGCGCAAGCCTGACCTCGCCATCGTCATCGACTCTCCTGCCTTCAACTGGCGCGTCGCGAGAGAGATGAAAAAGCGTCGCATCCCCACGGTCTACTACGTCGCCCCACAGTTCTGGGCATGGCGTCAGGGACGCGTCCGCCTGCTGCGCGACTACATCGACAGGGCGTTGGTCATTTTTCCGTTCGAAGAAAAGTTCTACCGCGAGCGCGGCGTGGATGCCACTTTCGTCGGCCATCCTCTCGCCGACGTGCCACATCCCGCCATCGAACGCAACGACTACGCCGCACGCTTTCATCTTGACCCTGCCAAGCCGTGGATCACGCTGATGCCCGGCAGCCGGGTCAAAGAAGTACGCATGAACCTGCCCACAATTCTCCAAGCCGCCGCGCAGCTTGAGAGCGTTTACGAGTTTTTGCTGCCGGTCGCGCCTACGCTGGACCGCGACTTCCTGAAGAGCCTGATCGGACAACAAAACATCACCCTCGTTCCTGAATCCCTGCCCGCCCTTTCGCTCTCCCGCGCCGGCATTATCGCCAGCGGCACGGCGACCGTGGAGGCTGCAATGATGTCGACGCCCTTCGTGATGGTCTACCGCGTTAGCCCGCTGACGTATCTTGTGGGAAAACCCCGGGTGAAGGTCCCGCGCTTTGCCATGGTCAACCTGATCGCCGGAGAAGAAGTCGTTCCCGAACTAGTGCAGCAAGACTTCACCGCCCAGAACGTCGTCGCGCGACTCCAGGAGATCCTGCCTGACGGTCCCGCCCGCGACGGCATGCTGGAAGGACTGGCACAAGTGAGGAGCCGTCTTCGCCCTCGTGTGGCCGCTGGAGAAGCCGCCCAGCACCCGGCCGACCGTGCCGCAGAGATTGTTTTAGAGATGCTGCATCGGAAGCTATCCTCAGAATAAGCCGGAGGAGCAGGCTGCCGACCTCCTCAGGGGCTAAAGCCCGCCTCGTCAATGGGCTCTTGGCAGCACGGCTGAAGCCATGCCCTTCCCAAACCTTCCCTAAACCTAAGGTTGCTTAGTCTCAAGCCAGCAGCCAGAAGCTAGTAGCTGCACTCCTAACCCTTGTGCTCCCAGCATCTTTTGGGTCAGAATCCTCATCATAGGGAATGGTGGTTATTTCCCGGGAGACTCTCCTTAATGCAGATTCAGCTCCGGCGCGCCGTGGGCGGCCTCGCGACTTCCCTTGCCTTATTGGTACTGTTTTTGGTCGCGATGCCCTCATGGGCCGCGGAAAAGGCCCACCTCCGCGTGGATGACTACCAGATCGAAGCGGAACTCACACCGCACCTCCATCAGATTTCGGCGACCGCGAAGGTGAAATTCACCGCGCTGCAGGATCTGAACGTCGCCGTCTTTGAGCTGCATAACGGACTCCGAGTAACCAAGGTTTTGGACGCGAACAACAAGCCGCTGTCGGCCGAGCGCGTGACCCAGGATTCCACCGTTCGCGTGCCTCTGCCTCAGGGCCTGCAAAAAGATGCGACCACCTCGCTGACCTTTGCATACGAAGGCCAGCTCGAGACCGCCGACGACAGCCCGGTACCGGGTCTCAAGCTTGCTTACATCGGCGACGACACCAGCTACCTGCTGTATGCGGGACGCTGGTTCCCGGTCAGCGGTTACGGCCTCAACCGCTTCACTTCGACCATCAGCGTGAACGTTCCCTCGCACATGCTGGTGATCGGCAGCGGGAAGTCGACCGTCAGCGACAACACGGCATCGAAGAAGTCCAGCTCCAACGGACTTCCCACCAAGACTTTCACCTTCGTTTCCACCAAGCCAAGTTTTCCTGGCACTATCGTTGCCGGAGTCTTCCAGGAACATAAGAGCGACGAAGCCGGCATGGACCTGCACGTCTTCTTCAAACCAGCCCATCAGAACGTCGCACCCACTTATGCGACGACCGCGGTTCAGGAGTTCACGTACTTCATCACGTTGTATGGCACCCCCCCGTCATCGAGGCTCAACGTCGTCGAGTTGCCCGCCGATACGGTTCCCTATGTGTGGGCTCCCGAAATTGCCGGCCTGGCCAGTTCTTCGATCACGGAGAAAACTAACTACCGCCTGCTCGCCAATGCCATCGCACATCAGTGGTGGGGTGTTTCGGTAAGTCCAGCGTCCAAGGATGATTGGTGGTTGACCGACGGTTTTTCGCGCTACTCCGAGGCTATGTACGTCGAGAACGCGGCCGGAGCCGCGGGCCTCGAGGAGGCGGTGAAAGACATGTCGGTGGGGGCTCTGGCTTATGACACTGTGCCGCTCTCGAGCGCCAGCAAGCTCGATATCTTTTCCACCGAGTTCCAGTCGCTGGCCACCGACAAAGGCGCAATGATCCTCCACATGCTGCGCTGGGTGCTCGGTGAGGACAAATTTCTCAAGACTATGCGCGAGTTCGCTACGCAGTTCGCCGGAAAATCCGCGAGCATGGACGATTTCCGCGCTATCGCCGAGAAAAACTATGGCGAGCAGCTCACCTGGTTCTTTTCCCAATGGCTCGATTCCACCGGCGCGCCCGAGTTCAAGGTCAAATACACCGTGTACCGCCTGGGCAGTAACAAGGGCTTTCGCGTAACCGGACAAATCGCGCAGGACCTCGACCTGTTCCGGATGCCGGTCAGCTTGAAGATCGACACCGACGGCAAAACTGAAGAGAAGCGCATCGAAGTCGTCGGCACCAATTCCGCTTTCACGGTTGAGACCTTCGGCCGTCCACGCCGCATTGCCGTGGATCCCGATCACCATGTGCTGACCAACTCTTCCGATGTAAAGCTGCGCTCGTCCATCCTGCGCGGTCAGGCCCTGCAGCAACAGGGAGACTTGTCCGGAGCGCTGGCGGAATTCAACAAGGCGCTCGACATCAACAAGAACAGTTCCCTGGCGCACTACCGCATTGCGGAAGTTTTCTTTCTGCAAAGAAACTATCAATCGTCGGCCAATTCCTACCGCGCCGCCCTGAACGGCGATGGCGAGCCCCGCTGGACAGAGGTCTGGAGCCACCTTCAGCTGGGCAAGATCTTTGACATCACCGGCCAGCGCGAACGCGCCGTGAACGAATACCGGCAGGCTGTCCAGACCAACGACAACACCTTCGGAGCCCTTGAGGAAGCGCGCAAGTATTTGCAAAAAGCCTATGAGCGGCCGAAGGAAAAGCAGTAGTTAGACCCTTTACCAACGAACACACCGGCCTCATCGGCCCAACGATTTCTCTTCGCGCCTGATCAGAGCTCTGATATGGTTCGCGGCAAGGATTCCGCCTACCCGTGGCTGGAATCCGTCTGGCTTGGAAAGGAGAAACGCATGTTCGCAAGACTGATGAGAACCGACCCACATAACGTCACGCTTACCACCCTGAGACTTGTCCTCGGAGTAGTGTTCTTCGCTCATGGCGCTCAAAAGGCTCTGGGATGGTTTGGTGGCTACGGATTCAGCGGAACCATGGGATTTTTCACCCAGCAACTGGGCATCCCCGCGCCTCTTGTCTTTCTCGCCATTTGTGCGGAGTTTCTCGGCGGGATCGGGCTCATCGTCGGCTTCCTCACCCGAATAGCGGCGTTATGAATTGGACCGGCGCCCAAAAAGGTGAAGGATTCGAATTTCACCTGCTGGCTGTTGCCATGGCGGGCGCAATCATGATCGCCGGTGCAGGGGCGTTTTCCATCGATGGGTTCCTCTCAGGCAGCGCCCGGCCAGATCGCCTGCGATAATTGAGTCCCCAGATATGCTGCGACGCACGGGCAAACGGTACCGCTGTCGGTCCAGGAAAACCCCGCCCTTTAGCTAACCTTTTTTCGCTCTGGGGGGTCTAACTTCCAATCAGCGGCAGGGAACTTCGCATAGCCCGGCTGCGTATCTCTGATCAGATGATTGGGCGGGATTGAGACCCCTCGCCTGACGTTACCCGGCACCCCCACGCTCCTCCCCGGAAGCGTGGGGGCCGATTCTGCACAGCCTTATGCGGATGCTCCTCGACATTGTCCGGCAGTCGTTGTCCACGCTCTGGGCGCATAAGATGCGCTCGTTTCTGACTATGTTCGGAATCGCATGGGGCGTGGGCTCGCTGCTGCTTCTCGTGGGCCTGGGAGAGGGCTTCCGCAGCGGCCAGGAAAAACAGTTGGCCACCCTCGGGCAAAATATCATGTTCATGTTTCCCGGCCGCATTCCCGCGGTCGAAGGCAGCACGCAATCCGGCCAGACTTACTACTTTACCTACAAGGACTATCTGGCGGTCCGGAACAACGCCAAGTTCGTGGGACCTTTGTCGCCGGTCTTGAATCGGGAGGACATCCGCGCCGTCAGCGACTACGGCTCGACCAATGGGCAGGTTTTTGGTGTGGCTTTCGACTACAACCAGATCCGCAACGTCCCCATCGAACCGGGCCGCTGGTTCAACGAAAAGGACAACACCGAGCGACGCCGCGTCGCCGTCGTCGGATGGGAGTTGCTGAAGAACATGTTCCCCGGAAGGCCAGCGGTGGGCTCGACAATTCTGCTCAATGGCGTGAGCTTCGACGTGATCGGCGTTGTGGCCAAGGTGGGCCGGGACGGCAACAATGGCACCAACTCGCGGATATTCATCCCCATTGACACCATGCGCAACCTATTCCGTCTCACCAAGTCGAATTCTGAAGACGCTATCTCGTTCCTGAACTATCAGCCCATTCGTAAAGAACTTCACACCGAAGCCAAGAACGAGATTCACAAGATTATCGCGCTACGTCACGGCTTTAACGCGAAGTTGCAAGACGCCTTCGAAGACTGGGACACCATCGAAAACATGAAGCGCGTCGGCCTGATCTTTGACGCAATGGACTGGTTTCTCGGCGTAGTGGGTGTCGTGACTCTGGGGCTGGGAGCCATCGGCATTATCAATATCATGCTGGTGTCAGTCACCGAGCGGACGAAAGAAATTGGTCTGCGCAAAGCCCTGGGCGCGACTTATCGGGCCATTCTGACGCAATTTTTCATCGAAGGAGCCTTCCTCCCCGCTTTCAGCGGCGGTATCGGACTGGCGGTTGCAACCGGCTTTGTTACGCTTCTGGCCATGCTGCCTGCGCCTGAGGGATTTGATACCCCACGCATCATCCCGGCGTCGGCGCTGGCTGCCATCGGATCGCTGGCCATCGCAGGCATCGCCGCCGGCCTTTATCCCGCGCGGAAAGCGGCGTTACTACCTCCCGTGGAAGCTTTGCGCCAAGAATGATTCGGCTGGCGGAAAGACTAGGCTTTTGATTTTGCTTTGAAAGGGCGCGGCTTCAAGCCGCGCCGTAAGGGCCTGAAAATCGACCATGGCTTTAGCCGCTGAGGCCGTCTTCAGACTGCAATGCTAGTTTTTCAGCAGTCTAGAAGCTAGAAGCTTATGACAGGCGAACTCGCCAAACAGGCGTACAACGCATTGCGCTACAACCGGCGGCGCACTTTGCTGACCATGTTGGGCATGGCGTGGGGTATTGCCACGGTCGTCCTGCTACTTGCCTATGGCGCCGGTTTCGAACGCGGACTATGGTCGGCATTCCGCTCCTTCGGGACTAACCTCGTATTCATTTTTCCCGGCCGCACCGAACTGCAAGCTGGAGGCACGAAGGCCGGAACGCAGGTGCGCTTGACCGTTCATGACCTCGACTACGTTCGCACCGAGGTACCGCTGTTGAAGCGGGTTTCCCCGGAAGTGGCCAAGCAATGTCTTACCGCATACGGCACGCGCGGCGCTACCTATGGTGTCAGCGGAGTCTATGCCTCCTACGGACACATGCGCCGCATGGAAATTGCCGAGGGCACTTTCTTCAGCGAGTCCGATGACTTCACTCACAATCGCGTGGCTGTCATTGGCTCCGATACGAAGAAAAAACTCTTCTCCGGCCAGAACGCTTTGGGAGAAAGCGTCCGCCTCGATGGCATCTCATATCAGATCATCGGCATACTCAAGCATCAGGTGCAAAACGGGGACGACAATATCAATGAGCACCTCTACGTCCCCTATAGCGCCATGAGCGACCTGACCAACGCGTACTATTTGTCCGCGATTGTCATGGAATACGAGGGCGACCATGCGAAAGTTGTAAACGCCGTTCGCCAGTCCATGGGCTTTCATCACAGTTTCGATCCCAAGGACCACCGCGCAGTCTTCGTCTTCGACGTCTTTGCCGACCTGATGGATCTCGAGATCATCACCACCGGAATCAAGATCCTGCTCGGCTTCATCGGTCTGCTGACGTTGGGCATTGGAGGCGTCGGCCTCATGAACATCATGCTGGTCTCGGTTACCCAGCGGACGCGCGAAATCGGCGTCGAGAAAGCTTTAGGCGCGCGCCGCTGGCACATCCTGTTCCAGTTCCTGGCAGAAGCCCTGGTGATGACCGCGATGGGCGGCCTGCTCGGCGTGGTCCTCGCCTACGTGGTCTCCTGGTCCGTAGGGTCCCTGACGTTATGGAGTGCCTTCGAGGAAAACGCCAGTGAGGGGGACATCCACCTATACATCGACGCCGCCACCCTCCTCTGGTCGACCGTCATCCTGAGTTTCGTGGGTGTGATCAGCGGCATGCTGCCCGCAATCAAAGCCGCGCGGTTAGATCCGATCGAAGCCCTGCGCTACGAGTAGTCTCCTCTTTCACAGCGTCTCATCTTCCAGTGAGTGTCATCCTGAGCGGAGTTGTTACCTCGCGTTGCGAAGTAACAACGCAGTCGAAGGACCCCTTGCAGCTAAGTACTACCGGGGACCCAAAGAGGAATTTCCGCCACTACGCCACCTGCTAAGGGCGTGTGTCGCGGCCTCTCAGTAGTGATACCGAGCCTGCAAGAAATCAATTCTATGCCCGCTCACCCGATAAACTAGCCTGTGCTCTTGCGTAATTCTTCGAGACCAGCAACCTGCCAGTACATACTTTAGCGGCTCCGGTTTTCCAATTCCCGCAAACGGATCCCGCAGCACCGCCTCGAGAAGTTCAAGAACGCGAAGGGCAACTTTACGGTCGGTTTCAACCCAGTAGCGCAAATCCTGTCTAAACTCGGGATGAAATATCGCTTCCCGGTCAGCGTTGCGCGGCAAGTCCCATCTCCCGGCGCAGTTTCTCAAGAGGTTCCGGCTTGCCTTTGCCTCCCACTGCCCGTTGCAGCGCCGTGAGCAGTCGCCGCGCATTCTTGGGCGAACGCAGCAGGTGCGCAGTCTCCATCAACGCTGCCAATTCGTCAGCCGGCACAAGCGCTACTCTTTTTTCGCCCTTCCGCCGGACGATTACTACTTCATGGTCGTTTGCCACTCGATCGAGCACGGAAGCCAGCCGCTGGCGCAGGTCGGTGTACGTGGTTTCGGTCATCGCTGGCACCTCGATTCCATTGTACAGGATTGCTGTACGTCCGCAAAGTCAGCCGCCGAGAACGCTGGCTGACCGCAGCCTAGCTCGTCTGTTTTACAATCCCTTCGTGTCGGAAACTGCCAGCGTCCGCCTCGACCGTGTCCTCGCCCAACTGCGCCTCTACGAGCATCCGCTCCTTAATTTTTCCGCGCGCGCCAAGGGCGAGGGCGTAGAAGTCATCATTAAATTCAAAGATGAAACCGTGCCCGTGCACACTTATTATTTCGCTCTTCACCCGCGCGATCTCGACGATTCCCAGTTCGAATGGAGCTTCCAGCGCCAGCTCTTCGACGCGCTGCATGACTACTTCGTCGAGATGTTCATTCGCACGCCGCAAGACCGCGCCGATCGCCGGGAGAAGGGCCTTTGAATACGCTCCGTCAAAAGATTGAGCAAGAAATTCGCGAGCGCGGCCCCATCCCCTTCGGCCGCTACATGGTGTTGTGCCTTTACGATCCGGAGCTTGGCTACTATTCGCGAAATGCCCAGCAATTCGGCAAAGCCGGGGATTTCTACACTTCCAGTGATGTGCATGCCGTCTTCGGTCGTCTGATGGCACGGCAATTCGAAGGGATGTGGCGCGCGCTGGGATCACCAGAAGAACTTTCTCTCATCGAACTCGGCCCCGGCCGCGGCCTGTTTGCGCAAGATGTGCTGGATTGGTCCGAAAGGAAGTTCCCGGATTTCTTCCGCGCCCTCCACTACGTGCTCGTCGAAACCTCACCCGCGTTGCGCCATAGAATCGCGGAAACCCTGGGGCACCACCTTGAATCCGGAAAGGCCGAACTCCCTGCGCTCCCTCTCTTGGAGATCGGCGAAAGAAGTGGGTCCACCCCAGCCGCGAAGCGGCGACAGAATCCAGCCAACTGCGCGAGGCGTGGGCCAGGCGGCTTTCGCGACCAAGCCCCAGAGGGGCGACAGAAGGGGCTTTCGATGGAAGCGCTGGCGTCAGGCTCTCCCGCGATCGTCTTCGCCAACGAATTCTTCGATGCCCTGCCCTGCGAAGTCCTCAGCCCACAAGGCGCTCTCCGCATCGATGCCCACGATGGCCGCTTCCTAGAGACTTGGGCGCCGCCTTCGCCGGAGGAACTGGAATTCCTCGACCGCTACTCAGTCCATCCCGAACCTGGGGAGCGCGTGGAAGTTCCTCTCATCGCACAACAATCCATGGACCGCATCGCTGCCAGCCTCGATCGCGGATTCATCATCGCCGTCGATTACGGCTACACCCGCGAAGAACAGCTCGCGGGCCGCCATCGCGGCACAGTGAAGGCTCTTCGTCAACATTCGGTCAGCGCTAGCCCCTACGAAGCTCCCGGCGAACAGGACATCACCGCCGATGTAAACTTCACCGCCCTCGCCGCCGCCGCGGAAAAGCACGGCATGCAGACGCAAAAACTTCGCACGCAATCGCAGTTCCTGATGGGCATCGGCGAGACCAATCAATTTGCCGACGCCTTCGAAGAATGCCGCCTGCCGCAAGAGCGCGCCAAGGTGGCCCTGCAACTGAAGCATCTGGTCACACCCGCGGGCATGGGCGAGAGCTTCCACGTTCTGGTCGCAAGCAAAGGGGTCGAGCAGAATCAGGCTGCCGCTCTGGCAGGCCTAAGTTTCGGCACAAAGCAAACTCGGGGCTGAAACCTCGCCAGGGACGAAGAGCCGGATACCAAGTGCTAGAGACAGTCCTAAAGAGGAACGCGGTCAGACTGTTTCGCTCGGTTCTTCCGTTTGGATGTGGACCAAGGTCGAGTCGTATCGACTAAGGTGCGCTCCCCGTTGCCAGCGAAGTGGACGGCCGTCATCGCCACGCAACTTGCTCACAGCCGAGCCCACGCTCAGCGATGCCCGTACCAGGTGGCCTGCCTTGAGCGGGCCAGCGATTTTCACGCCTTGGATCCAGTGCAGTGCGCTGCTGATGCTGCATCCACACTGGCTGCAATCCGGATTCCCCCCGAAAACACAGGGTTCGACGTGGGAACGCAAATCGGCGGAATAGTTCACGGACATTTTGGCGAACAGGCAGTCGTCTGGGTTCTTTGGCGGACTCACGAACGCGCGCGCGACCCCTTCCGGAATTAGAAGCTTGCGATAGGCCGATTGCAGCTGCGGCAATTCCCTCGCCACACGGTCGCGGTCTTCCGGCATGAGCCGCTCGGCGCTCTCCTCGCCCATCTGCGGGCTGTACAGGCTCACCCAAATATGATTCACCTCAGGGCGCGAATTCCAGAACGCAACGTATTCCTCCAGGTAGGAAGGCCGCGCCAGCATCGGCCGCGTGATCACCCAATGCACGTTGACTCTTCGTCTGGCGATGTTCCGCAGGATGCGTTCATAGGTCGCAGGCTTTCGCCGCACGTCATGATGCTCCGGAAGTCCATCCACAGAAATCGCCACTACGAATCGTGGAATTCCCATCCACTGAGCGGGAATCGCAATCACACCGCTGGTCACCACCATGGTGAACGTTCCCAGCTCACTTAGGGCTGGGAGAATCCGGTCGAGCTCACGATGCCGGATCATGGGCTCGCCGCCCACAAGCGAAACGTGCAGCGGCCGATGCCGTCGCACCAGCTCTAAGACGCCTTCTACCAGCGCATCGCCGCGAAAGTCGCTGAGCTCGCGCAGTGTCGTGCCGCCGCCCAGATGGCTATCTCCATAGGCGTAGCAGCCTGGGCAGGAAAGCGGACACTCGCGCGTGATCTCGATCGAAAGTAGCGGGCTATGACCGTTGAGGACACGCCACCAGGCTTGCGCCAAGTCGCGTGGAACAATACTGGAACGAGCAGCACGGAGAGGGGGCTCAACTGCAGACATGTTGCCTTAGATGCACGAAGATTCCACTCGGTGACACGAGCTGCCGCTCGGAAATTTCGACGCCCGATCGCAAGGCTGCTGTGGAATTTCCTTGATTTCGGCGAATCGAGACTCTGAGGTGAGCAAAGCCTGAGACTATTGCTAGCCTCGTGCGTTGCCAGCCGGAACCGGCTCTCCAGGATGGGCTGGAGTCTCGGGATACTCATACACGCCGCGCCCCGACTTACGTCCCAGTCGCCCAGCCTTCACGTACTGCACCAGCAGAGGCGCCGGACGATATTTCTCGCCCAGCGATTTGTGCAGGTATTCAAGAATATTCAGCCG
>WNFN01196515.1_pt2 | contig 15340 bp, 15 predicted proteins | sample 5400161 | NCBI WGS metagenome assembly WNFN01 (sample SAMN13153353, study PRJNA577476) | soil metagenome | isolation source: 80 cm saprolite on Douglas fir-dominated hillslope | place: USA:California | collected 2013-09-17
ACTTCGTCTTACTCCTGCTTTTCTTGAGCTCGACTCACCAGATGCTCGCGCAGAACACCGGCAAGACGCTTGCCGAAAAGCTTGGGTACTCCCGCGATTCGAAGCTGCTGATTGTCCACGCCGATGACGTGGGCGTAACGCATTCCGTGAACGCGGCGACTATCAAAGCCCTCGACACCGGTCTGGTCAACTCCGCCAGCATCATGGTGCCTTGCCCATGGTTCCCGGAAATCGCCGATTATGCCAAATCTCATCCCGATCTGGATTTCGGCCTTCACCTCACCCTCACGAGCGAGCGCGTCTATTACCGCTGGGGTCCCGTCGCTTCGAAAGATAGAGTTCCGAGTCTCGTCGACGTGAACGGCTATTTCCATCATGACTGGTCAGCGGCCACAAAAATAAATCCCAGAGAAGTCGAGCTGGAGCTTCGCGCCCAGATTGACCGGGCTTATTCGATGGGTCTCCGTCCCACCCACTTCGATTCCCACCAATATCGTCTTTACGATAATGGCAAAGACCTGTTTGAGGTTGTTCTGCGCCTCGCACACGAATACAAATTGCCAGTTTTCCTCGCGCGCGATTGGTTTGCGGACCGGCCCTACCTTGAATCAAGCTTAGATCCCGCCGATCTGGTTCTCGATCACACCGTCACGATCCCGACCGATGTGCGGCCAGAAAAATGGGCCGAATTCTACAAGAACGCCCTTGAGAAACTTCAGCCCGGCGTGACCGAGTTCGTCATCCACCTCGCTTTCGCCGACGACGAAATGAAAGCCGCCACGCGCGAGCGCGACACTTGGGGTGCCGCCTGGCGCCAGCGCGATTTCGATTTCTTTACCAGCCAGGAATTCCGCAGTTTGCTCCGCGAACAAAACATCAAGCTCGTCACCTGGCGCGAATTGGCCCGCGCCGCCCAGCAATGAGTTCCGCTTTGCGCCAGTCGCTGCTTTCCTCCGCGTGCCATTCCGCGCTATTTTCTAAGTGCCCACTTTCGATCGAACGGAGTGCAACATGCTGGCTCAACCGGATCCACCAAAAGAATCTGCCTTCAAAAATCCTCTTCTTTATTCCTGGGCCGCTCTCGCCTTCGTCGCTCTCGTGGTGGTCTCGATTCTCCTTTCCCGCTGGATGGAAAATCACAACTTTGAACAGCGCGCCAAGCAAGCGAAAATCCAACAGCAACGCGAGCAGGACAGCGTCGCCCTGGAGCAAATGGGTGGAAAGGAACTCGCCATCCAGAATTTCTACGCCACTCCCGGTATTATTCGCCGCGGCGAAACGGTCCAGTTATGCTATGGCGTCGCCAACGCCAAAACCGTCAAGCTCGAGCCGCAGTCCAATCCCGTCTGGCCTTCTTACTCCCGCTGCGTTAACGTAACTCCTGCCAAATCAACTACCTACACTCTGACCATCACTGACGCCGCCGGCAACACCAGATCCCAGAGCCTCGAAGTCAAGGTCCGCTAGCTCTCGCAACCTGCCTGCAATCCGTTCGAATGGAACAATTTGCAGGTCATGTCACGCTTCCCCTTGTGACTTCAATTCCCTCGCATCTATAATGTGTGCTTATGCGGGGTCCGGCAGACCATCCGATGGTCTCGGGCTCCGCCAACTTTTTTAGCGAACCGACAAATGACGACCATGTCCGACCCACTAGCCAAGATCAAGAAAAAGCTCCAGGATGAAATCGAGCAGCTCTCGCACGAACTGAACGTCGAGCTCCCCAAGGAAATCGCTGTCGCCCGCGCCCACGGCGACCTCTCTGAAAACGCCGAGTACAAGTACGCCAAGGAGCGACAGGGCTACGTCAATCTGAAGATCACCCATCTCAAGAAACGCATGGGCGATCTAAGCATGCTCAATCTCACGAACATCCCTAAGGACCGCTCTGGCTACGGCTCGCGCCTCACCGTACTGGACACGCAGCGCGACGTCAAAATCGATTATACGCTCGTCAGCAGCGAGGAGGCCGACGCCGAGAAGGGTCTCATCTCCACGACTTCTCCGATCGGCAAAGCGCTCCTCAATCGCAAAGTCGGCGACGAAATTGAAGTGGTCACTCCCGCTGGCAAAAAAGAATTCGAACTCGTCCGCCTGGTCACCATACACGACGGCGAGTAACCTTTTGGCTGTTCCGGGCGTCCTATTCCGCAAATCGTGTGGGCCGCCTGTGAGGATTTATGAATTGGGGAGCAGGCCCGGCGCTCGGGCTTTTTACCTTTTCCGGTTATCTGTTATTCATGGCTGGTGCCGCGCTCATGTGGCGCAGCCGCGGGGATTTCTTCGTGTGGTTCCAGGATGAACTTTCCTTTTTCCGCCGTAATTTCTCCCGCTATACTCCGGCCGGCCCGTTCTATGCTATTCGCGAGGATTCCCGCTTCAAAGCCATACCGGTTTCCTTCGTCCACTCCATAACACGCTTCCCGCGCCGCCGCATCAACGGCCCCGCCATTCTTCTCTTCATGGGCCTCATTCTTTTCGCCCTCGATTTCTTCATCTAGCGGGTATTTCTTCTCTGCGCTCGGCGTTTACCCCGACCCGGTCGGCGTGTGTCTGCGTTTAATTTGATTTCCTAAACAAAATTCTTGCCTTGTATTTGGTTTTTCCAATTTCCAATTTCCATTTTCTCTGCGATTCTTTGAGCATGAAACCTGCCCTCATTGTTCACGGCGGCGCGTGGGACATTCCCGACGATGCCGTCGACGCCTGCAAGTCCGGCTGCCAGCGCGCCCTCGCCGCCAGCTGGTCCATCCTCTCCCGCGGCGGCTCCGCTCTCGACGCCATCGAGGCCGCTATCATCGTCCTCGAAGACGATCCCGTTTTCGACGCCGGTTACGGTTCGCACTTGAATCTGGACGGCCACGTTGAATGTGACGCTATCGTCATGAACGGCGCCACGCTGCGCGCCGGCGCTGCCGCCACTTTGCAGCGCGTCAAAAATCCCATCCATCTCGCTCGCAAAATCCTCGAGAATTGCCCTCACATGATGCTCGTTGCCGATGGCGCCGAGCGCTTCGCCGTCGAACACGGAATCAAGCTTTGCAAACGCGAGGAAATGGTCAGCGAAGCCGAGCACGAAGCCTGGATGAAGTGCAAAGCCGACAAACACGCCGCCGAGCATCACCGTGGCCACGAGCAGGGAACCGTAGGCGCCGTGGCCCTCGATGCGAATGGCAACCTCTTCGCCGCCACTTCCACGGGCGGCACCTGCTGCAAACTTCCCGGCCGCGTCGGAGATTCACCTCTCATCGGCTGCGGCTGCTATGCAGATTCCGAGGCCGGAGGTGTCTCCTGCACCGGCTACGGTGAAGCCATCATGAAAATCGTCATGGCCAAAACGGCCGTGCCGATCTGGCCGCTCGCGAAGCCATCCATCTCTTCGCCAAACGCACCCGTGCTACCGGCGGCCTCATCCTCCTCGACCGCCACGGCAATCCCGGCTTCGCCTTCAACACTCCACGCATGGCCTACGGCTTCGTCGCCCCCGACGGGTCATTCGTTACCAGCGTCTAGACCGACCTCCTCTGCGTGCTTGCCTCGACGCTTTGGTCGAGATACCAGCTTAGCCCCGTGCTGTCCCATTTGAGAGTCTGGCCGAAAGGGCAGAGTGACCGATTGGGGGAGTACTGTACTTTTCAGGTCTCGAAGGGGACTCGGCAACGTGGCTTACTGAAGCCACAGCAAGCCCGGCCCTCGAAAGAGGCCAGCATGAAAATCAGATGGATCGTGGTTGGAGTGGTGAGCGTGTTGCTTGGCGCGTCCGGAGCAGCAGCAGGTTCCTACAATCCTCTCAAATGGATCAAAAAGAGCCCTAGTCCCACGGCCAGCGAACAGCTCGCCGCGAATAAAGAAGAAGAAAAGAAGTTATCTCTGCAGTTGCAGGCCGTGCTCCCTCCGCGAACAAACCTTAAGGATGCTTGCGCGGGATTTAAGAACCTGAACGATTGCGTCGCCTCGCTTCACGTTAGCCACAATCTCGATGTCAAATTCAACTGCCTTAAATGGGATGTGACCGGCGCGAAACCGGCGGGCGACGTCAAATCGTGCGTGGGTCCGTCGAAGGACAAGGCCATGGACCTGAGCAAAGCGATCCACGTGCTGAAGCCGACTGTCAATTCCCGCGAGCAAGCAAAATCCGCCGAGAAACGCGCGCGGGAAGACATCAAAGACGCGTCCTAGCTGGACATACGCAGCGCGGTGTCTCTTGTGGGGGCGGACTTCCGTCCGCCCTTTCCCTATCTTGTCTCTGCACGATCTGTCGGATTAATTACGGGCATTCCGATTCCACGTCTCTTTCCAACCAGCCGAAGATAGAAGTGCATAAATGTTAGAGGTCTGAGGTCTCTCTTCGGAGCCAGCACCCGACGGTGCGCGGTTTGTTGTATCATCCCTCGGCGCGGGCGCTTGGAGATTGAGGCTCTTGTGAGAGAGCGCCATCTGTGGGAAATGGGAGGGATCATGAAACGAACATTTTGGGTGCCTGACACCCTATGGGTGGCCATAGTGCTCGGGACCATCATGGCTGGTGGCACTCCGGCGCAGACGCCACCGGCGCCGGTGGTTTCGCCGGAGGTGCACGCCGATAGAAGCGTGACGTTTCGCTTGCGGGCTCCCAACAACAAGGAAGTTTCCGTTTCGATTGAAGGCGTGCCCAAGCCTATCGCCATGCAGAACGATGATAAGGGTGTGTGGAGCGTGACCACCGATCCAATGGCTCCTGATTATTACGGGTACTCGTTCGTCGCGGACGGCGTGAACATGTTCGATCCTTCCAATCATGCGGTGAAGCCCAACTTCCTCTATCGCGCGAGCGAGGTGCATGTTCCCGGAGCAGCTTCGGCTTCATGGGAGGTCGCCGCAGTGCCGCATGGGGAGATTCATCATCATTTCTACAAGTCAGGAGTGGTGGGCGACGATCGCGGCTACTACGTCTACACGCCGCCGGGCTATGACCCGCGCGGGAAGCAAGCGTATCCCGTCCTCTATTTGCTGCACGGATTCAGCGATGACGCGAGCGCCTGGACGGCAGTTGGCCGCGCCAATGTGATCCTGGACAACTTGATCGCGCAAAGCAAAGCCAAGCCCATGCTGGTGGTGATGCCGCTGGGCTACGGCGCCCCCGAGGTTCTGCTTCCCAACTCCGGAGTGTTTCGCGATCGTTCGCTGACGGATCGCAACTTCGATAAATTCCGTGAAGCCTTGATTACTGAAGTTATTCCGCGCGTGGAAGAGGAGTACTCCGTCACTAAAGACCGAAACTCTCGCGCCATCGCCGGCCTTTCCATGGGCGGCTCGGAATCTTTGCTGACCGGCCTGAATAATCTCGACAAATTCGGGTGGATCGGCGCTTTCAGCACCGGAGGCATCACGGAAGAGTTCGACAAGGAGTTTCCCGCGGTGAATCCCAAGTCCACGGAGAATCTTCACTTGCTCTGGATCGCCTGCGGTACGGATGACCGTCTGATCGATATCAACCGCAAGGTTCGTGCCTGGCTGGCCAGCAAAAATATCAAGCACGTGGACATTGAGACGCCCGGCTATCACACCTGGATGGTATGGTTTCTGGAAGAACGACACGAATAGTTCTCGGCTTTGCGCCGTTGGTAACCCTGCTCGTGGTCGGAGCCGCGTCAGTGCAGGGACAAGGACAGAACTCTCCGCACGGCATAGTCACGCCGCTCGCGAGTGCCCACCTCGTTTTCGACGGCGAACCCGCGTGCCTCAAAGTAGCCCGCGAGAACGGCGACCCAGACACAAGTGCATCCACTTTCCTTCTCGAAGCTCCTTCCGGGTGCGTTGTGCCCGCGCACTATCACACCGCGGAAGAACAATTGATGGTGGTCCGCGGCGACGTGCTCACGGGGATGGACGGCATGGCGGAAGCGACGCTTGGCCCCGGCGGCTTTGCCATGATGCCCAGCAAAGCCATGCACTGGTTCACTTGCAAATCAAAGGATACTTGCCTGATGTTCGTTACGTTCGACCGCAAGTACGACATCGTGTGGGCCCAGCCGCCGAAATAAACGGTCAATCGTCATCGTCTTTTTTTGGCCCTCGTTCATCGTCATCCAGATTGGCGATTCCTAGGCGCATCGCTTCATACGCGGGGAGGCGGGCCGATTGCGGAAGGCTTGATCCGCTTCCAGTGCATGCAAACCAAATCACCGCGTTCAACACTTTTGGATCGGCCATGTCCGCATGCGCGAAATTTTGCCGGTCCGATTTTTTCATCCACTCGGCGGCAGCCTTGTCCTTCGACTTGTGCGTTATTAAGTTGTCCGGGGCAATCACCGGCAGGATCGCTTTGTACGGCGTCAGGTCCGGAGTCTCCTGAAAAATATCCATGGGGATTGCCGAAGAATCGAGCTGGTTCATGGGCGAGATACCCAGCAGCAGTTCGATCGTTCGAATCATGCTGACGGTGTTGTGAAATTTGTGGATCAGCGCGCCCGGCTTGTTGTACGCGCTGATCGCCAGAGCTACCGACCGGTGTGAATCCACGTGGTCAGGGCCTGCCTGCGCGTCGTCTTCGACGATGAAGATCGCGGTGTCTTTCCAATACGCGCTGGCGGAAACCGCTTCGACAAGCCGGCCAACAGCGTAGTCATTGTCGGCAACCATAAATTGCGGCGTCGGGAATTTGTCTTTCAGCCCGGTCGTATGGTCGTTGGGAAAGCGCATAACGGTGAGCGCAGGCATCGAGTCAGCGCGTCCGGCTTCGCGGTCTTTAACGAAACCTTGAAATTCGGCGAGCCATTCGCCGAATCGTGAGTTGCCGCGGCAGTTGGCGTTGGAATTGTCTTGCATCACCGCGGGGTCGGAAGCGGCGGAGGGATCCAAAGCGGCTTTGTAGCAATCGACCGTCATGCTGTCCGGTGCAGTCACGTCGAAGCTCCGAAAGCTTGGGCTGTGATGATCCGCGAGAGATTGCTTCGTCGGCACGGCGCGAACGGCGTTCGAAACATCGGGATAATTCTTGTGTAGCTTTTTCACCGCTGCTTCCACGTCGTTCGCCGAAATCACGGTTACAAATTCCCCATAATTCCGGTAGGTCAGCCCCGCGCGAGCGGCAGCATCCCAAAGATATAGACTCTTGGGTTCGGCGAGATCCCTGAACCCCTGGTGAAAGGGAATATGCGTTTCGAGCATATCCGTCAAAGCCGCCAACGCATCACCTTTGAATTTGTCGAGCCGTAAATCGCCGGGCGGCTCGTAATCCGGCAAGCGATTAAATCCTTCCCAGTCGTAAGTGCGGCCGCGATCGGAGTACGCCCAGCGAAATCCCTTGTCCACGTAATCGGTGGAAAATGCAGCCGTCGCCCAGTTGTGCCCATCCGGGCTGGCCTCGGAATTTACGAAGAAGCGATCGAACAATCCGAAGCGTTGTGCCAGCGCATGATGATTGGGCGTCACGACTTGACGCGTGCCGTCCGGGCGTTGCGCGGTGGCGCCGCCCCCGAAAATAGCCAACCCCGGTTCGCCGTCCGCGGCTTGTCCGTCGCCCGACGCTTTCACATCGCCAAAAACCTGATCGTACGTGCGATTCTCCTTGATGATATAAATGACGTGCTTGATCGGGCTCTTGCCTGCAAAGAGCGCGGGCGGCGCAAAATCCAACAAGCCATCGTTCTGCATGGTCTGCTGCGTGTAATGCGCGAGCGCAGGGGCATCCGGCAGGGGAACCAGGCTGATGTTTCCCGAAACAATCGAGCCGCTGTACTGCCCGCCTTGCCGATTCTTCTTTTCATTCGGGGGAAACGCGGAGTTGGGCGCATTGGGAGTGCGGCCGCTGTTGTTCACGCGCATCGATGACGACTCAAATCCCGTGCCCTTGCCATTGCCGATAAAAAGCCTGCCATCCGCGAAAGCGACGGCGGAGGGATACTGCCCCGTGGGAATAAACCCCAGAGTTTTCGATTTCGGCGCGTCCGCCATTTTCTCCATTTTTTTTCCGCCGCGCGCCTTCTCGGAGAGCTCCACGACCGCGACGGCGTTGCTGTGGGCATTCGCCACATACAAAGCCTTCTCGTCGTCGCTGAGCGCTATTCCTTCCGGACTCGCTCCGGACAAGGCATTCTCGGCCAGCCGTACGTCGATGCGCTCGACCTCCTGGTCCATCGCGGTGTCAATCACCGAGACGCTGTCGGCATTCGAATTGGCCACAAAAAGCCGCGTCCCTGACGCATTCGGAGTCATCGCCGTCGGATGGCGATCGACTCCGATGTAGCTGCGCACCACGCTCTTGCCGTTCAGCGGGACCACTGCAACCGAAGAATCATTCCAGCAGGAGACATAGGCGCGCGCATTCTTCCCGCTGCCCAGCACCACCACGCCGTAAGGGTAAATGTTCTCGGCCGGCTTTCCGGGATGGTGCAAGTCCAATCTCTCCATTCGCCTTGTCCCTTGGAGGTCGCGCACGATCGTCACGCTGTCGCCCAAATTGTTCGCCGTTACCAGCGTGGCCCCATCGGCTGTTACCGCGAGACCTGTCGGATAAAGTGCCGCCTTTCCTTTGTTGTAGTCGGCGCGCGAAACTTCGCCAGGTTTGCTGATTTCGAACGAGGGTGCTTGCACTTTCGTGTCCGGCCCGTTCGAACCAGGCTGCACAGGCGCTGCTACCTTCGGGTCGAACCGAAAAACCCAAACCTTGTTCTCGAATCCCCCAGAAACATACATTGTAAAAGTTCCATCGGCCCCCGCAGCGTGAGAGAAAGCCAGGCCCACGTTGGCGCTTTGCGGCGTGGGAAAATACACATCTTGGATCACCAGCGGCCCGGGGCTCGCATTCAAGTCGATCACCGCAATCGATTGCTGGGCCCTATTTGTCTCTTCGCTGAATTGGACGCCGAACCCGCTGTTGACCACCAGGAGATAGCGGCCTTTACCGCCTTGGCCAAGAGCATCGGGACTGCGGAGCATTGCCATGGGCATGGCCCCGACCGCCGGCAAATGCGTGGCGGCGTCGATCACCAGCGTGCCGGCCGGCGTAATGGGCCGCCCCTCGCTGGCCGGCTCTTGCTGGCACAAAGCGCCGGCACAAAAAGCCAAACAAATCAAAAGGAAAACACCGCTCTTGGCACGTGATTTCATAGGCCTGCTTCCTTGATTCCCGAAAAGATTCTACGCAATATACTTCGCTGCCGCCCCGATAACTGAAGTTACCCGATTGTAAAGAAAAATTGTTTCACAAGTTTTACAACCTACAGTTGCCTACGTGGGGCTCCGCATGCAACGTATTTGACGCCAAACGCTTCTACTCTTAGGATGAAATTGGCGCGGTCTTACGTCACTTACAGGCCGCCAACAAGTGGCCCATGAAACCCCGATTGATCTCCATCACTCTACTCCTGTTCTTGCCGCTGTCCGCCGCCGCCCAGACCGCCGACGAAATCGTCAAAAAGGTGCTCGACGCGCGCGGAGGAGTCCAAAAAATCAAGGCCGTTCAATCGGAGCGCGTCAGCGGCCACGTCTCGTTCGCGCAGGGGATGGAAGGCACCTTCGTTGTCGAGCTCAAGCGCCCTCTGAAAATGCGCGTGGAGATCACCGTCGAAGGGCAGCACATCATCCGCGTTTACGACGGCAAGTCTTCCGGGTGGATGGTCAATCCTTTCGTGGAAAACAAAGGCGTTGAGCCGCTGCCTCCCGAAGACCTCAAGAACATTTCCGATGAATCCGACTTTGACGGCCCCCTGGTCGATTACAAAAGCAAAGGCAACCAGATCGAATTGTCTGGCAAGGAAATGCTGGATGACAAGCCCGTCTACCGCCTGAAGCTGACGAACAAGTACGGCGATGTCCGCTCTTATTTTTTTGATGCCTCCTCGTATCTGCTTTTGAAGTGGGAAGGTGTCCGCAAGTCCGGAGACCAGGAAGTCCCATGGGAATCCTTTTTCTCGGACTTCCATGAGATACACGGCCTGAAATACCCGTTCCGCGTCGACCAGGGCAGCCCGGGAACTGAAATCAAGCAGACTCTGACTGCCGAAAAAATCGAGATTGACCCCCAAATCGATGATTCGCGGTTCACCAGACCTGCTCCGCCGGAAGCTCCCTCCGCGACAACGCCGACCACGCCCACCACTCCCAACCCGCCAAGTCTCTGAGTTTGGCGGTGGCCCCTAGGGCCACGAGAATCGGTGTAGACCCTGTTGCGCGCGCGACGGGGAATGCATACCATAACTTTCACAATCATGGAACTGGCACTCAATCTCACCTGGCTTGGTCTGGCACTCGCAGGATTTGCGCTGCTGGGCAGCAACCTCTCGCGCGCCGCGGAGCACTCGGCTCGACGGACAAGTAACCGGCAAAAGATTATTGCGATGAGTTGCGCTTTGATTATCTTGTTCTTTGTCGTCTCCATGACGGACGACTTGCACGACCAGGAAGTGGCCGTGGAGGAAAGCAGGCTGCTGCGAGCCGCCAGCGCTGCAGGCTCACCCTCGCCGGCCTCTGCTCATTCCGTGGTAACTCCTGCTTTTCTGATGCTCTTGGCTTTCGCCCGCTCTTCTATTGCATTTACTTTGCCGTCGTCGAGAAGGCTCCTGGAGTTCTTGGAGGTCTCGTCCCCGGCCGCAATCTCACGGAGTTCGCTCTGCGGGCGAGCGCCACCTTCTCCCCTTATCTGAATCCACTCGTCTTCTGCCCAATCTGCACTTCACGGAGAACGTATATGAAGCCACATACCCTAGTCTGCAGATTTTTCTGCATTGGGAGAAAACCGGCCCGTGTGCAGGGGCGGCCCACCATCGCTAGCGGCGCCGACGCTCTGAGTGAGTAAGCGGCCATACCGAGCAGGGAGGATTCGATGAAATAGATGGGCTTTGAAACAATTGCCCTCGTTTTCGCGCTAGGCTCATTCCTAGGCGGGTGCGGCGAAGGCAAAAGCGATCCCAAAGCGGAGGCCCCGCCAGCCACGACGGTCGAACATGAGGAAGATGTCAACCTTATGCAAGCGGACCATCCCGAGCAACTGCTCGGTCCCACTGGACAATCGCGCGCTTTCATCCCGCGACATTGTACTAGTTCCGGCGATACGCCCTCATCCTGATTCTTGAATTTTCAGCTAGTGTCTGGGAGGCCGACGCTGGGAATGCCGCGGCGAGAAATCGGCAACAGCATAGGTGACCCCGCCAACGAAAGTGACGCTCGGAAGCTGGCCGTAAACCGCATAATAACCGCATAATAAGCCCCTCCGTCGAGCACCAATCGGGAAGAAACGTTGTACGTCGCGGCGCCAAGAAGAGTCATGGTTGCAGGCGTCATCGCGTTCGTTCTGCTGTACCCCGCAATTTCCGCTGTGTATCCCCACTTCGGCGTGAGCTGGCGCGAATAGGAAAGTGCCGTGAAATAATTGCGGTCAAATCCGCTTGCGCCAGGCCTGCCGACGAATTGCACTCCCTCGTTCACATCAAAATGGTGCTTGCCCAGATCTTTGCTGGCCAACAATTGAATCGCGTGACCCGTCGCGCCGGCGCCGAGGGCCGGTCTTGCGGTTGGGAGCGTCAAAATGTACAAAACGGAGAACCGCGGCAGCTTCTTTGTCTGCGCAATTAATTTGTACTTGATGCCCGTCCCAAAGTCGCCCAGGCCTGCTGTTCCGGCATCGCTTTCGAGGGGGATGTTCAGAAACCACAGCTCGAGGTTCTTGACGGCTCCCCATTTCAAGAGCCCATTGATGTTCTGGTGTCCTTTGGCCGCCTCAAAACCATATTCGACCTCGAAGACTCCGTGCTGCACCATCTCCGCCGTCGACGCGAACGTCGGCCGGTTCGGCACGGCAGTGATCTCGTCCGGAGCTGGCGCAGTTTGCGGAGTTTGCGGAGTGTTTTGTGGCGGATCGGCCGCTTGGCCACGCCCATTCGACCCCCAAACGAGCAGGCCTAATCCCGCCAATGCTATCTGCACTGCAATTCGCATCCGCGATTCCTTCTGGGAGACTCCCGAGCGACACTTCATTCTAACAATCACCGCGCCGCACACTGCGCTATCCTTATTTTCATGTCCAGTGCGCAGCAACAGACGAGCAATTCGATGAACGCTGGCCTCTGTGCCGATTGCCTGCATTCCCGCCGCATCGAATCCACTCATAAGTCCGTCTTCATGCTCTGCAATCTGTCTCAGACCGATCCTCGATTCCCGAAGTATCCCCGCCTCCCCGTTCTCTCCTGCGACGGCTACAAAAAGAAACCCGGATGCCAATTCGTAAAATAGCAGGCAAATATTCGGAGCACATTAAGTTAATATTATGATAAGTTATACACGGATTCAGCCTGTCGACGGGGTCTTCGCATGGCTTCCCGCTCGGAACTTGTTCTCTGCACTCTCATGGTGCTGCTTGCCTGTCCATCGCGCGGCAATGCCGACAAACTGCAAATCACCAGTACCCCACCAGGCGCCACCGTAGAACTCAATGGCGTCAGCATCGGCAACACTCCATTAGAAAAAGATTTTCCCGGCGGCTATTTTCACAAAACAAGGACGTCCATGGGTTCGCGCCTCGAGCATCCCGTTGTCGCGCGCGTCAGTCTCGTAGGCTACGCCACGAAAGAGCTCACTCTCACCGAAGGTCCCATGAATTGGATTTCCCTGAATGGCCGCAACCGCGGCGAATACTGGCTGTTCAAGTCCGATCATTTCGACGTTGAGCTGAAATCCATCTCCGAGACCTTCACTGGCGGCATCACCGCAAAAGTTTCTGAATCCAGCGTCGCTTTGGCGCCCGAACTCTCGCTCGAAGAACTCGTTCGCCAAGCCAAACCTGCCGTCGTCTATTTGAAAGGACTCGGCAAGTCCGGTTCAGGATTTTTCGTCACTGGCACCGGCGTGATTGTCACCAATGCCCATCTCGCCCGCGGCGAAGAATCGCTGCACACGCTGCTTCCCACCGGCCGCGAGCTGGAAGGCAAAGTCGTCTATATTGATGCGGATCTCGACATCGCCCTGGTCAAAGTCGCTTCCGCTCCAACGGAAATCGAACTCCCGCATTTAACTCTCGCCGATGCCTCTACCGTCCATCAGGGTGAAAGTGTCATCGCCATTGGTAATCCCGGCGATGCCATGCTCTTCAGCGTCACCAAAGGTATCGTCAGCGCCGTAGGAACATTTCCCAGCGCCGGTCCCGGCACCTGGATTCAGACCGACACGCCAATCAATCCCGGTAACAGCGGCGGCCCGCTGCTCAATTCCCGCGGCGAAGTCATCGGCATCAACACGCAAAAACTCATCAAGAAAAATGTTACTGGCATCGGCTTTGCCCTCAGTGCCACCGATCTGCTCGAAGTCCTCCACCGCTTCTATCCCAACTCCGTGCCGTTAATCGTGAAGACTTCCACAGCTGCGCCGAGTAGCCCGGCTCCCACCGAAAGCCTGGATTCCCCTGCGAATTCGAATGCCTCTTTGTTCGCCGCGCCTGAAGCCCTCGGAACCGTTTCCATTTCTTCCGAACCAGACGGCGCGGAAATATTCGTCGACGACAAATTCCACGGCAACACTCCCGCCACGCTGAAACTTCCCACCGGCTCCCACGCGGTTGTCCTGAAATTCCCCGGCCGCGCTGATTGGCGCCGCACTCTTGAGATCCTCAAATCAAGCAAGACTTCACTCAAGGCCGCTCTCGATCCAGCTTCATGAGCTTGGACCATATCGCCTGGCACACTCGCGGCACGGCCAAAAAAAACGGCAGGGCGCCGGGGTGGACGCCCTGCCGGATGGGGTTTTTCTCTCTTCTTTATTATTCCGGTTGTTTGGGAATTTCAGGATTTTGCTCGGGTGGCTCGGGGTGCGTCGCCACGGGAGTGATGTTCGCTGCACCCGTAGTGCCCGCTGCCAATTCCGAAGCCTTGTACTTTGGCGCGCTGACGTAACCGCGCACGTTGTCCTTTCCTATGCGGTTCACCACCACTTGCACCGGCTGAGCGTCATTTTCGGTGTGGATCCAGATCGGCTCGTACAAATTTACGTTCTTCTTGCTGAGCTTGTTGTCGTCCACAACCATTTCGAGGTTGTAGTTCTTGTGTTTCGTATCCGCCTTCCGCAGCGCGATCGTCAGCGGTCCAATCCGTCGGAATTCCTTGGATTTCTTGAGGTCAAATTCAAAATAGCTGCGCTCCCCGCGCTGCGCCAAAGCCACCAATTCCTCGTGCGTCTTGGCGATGGAACCGTTCAAGTCATCGCGCGTGGAATTCAAATTCCCTTCCAGGTCCGCGCGGTTCTTGGCGACCTCGTCTTGCGTGTCTTTCAACTGCTTCTGTTGGTCGTCGATTCTCGCCTGGAGTTCTTTCAGGCGCTTGTTTTCCGTTGTGGTTCTCTTGGTGGCCGCGGCCTTTGCTGCGGGTGAATGAGCCGCTGCAGCTTTCGCTTGTTCAGCCGCTGCAGCTGCTTGCTGCGCAGCGGTAACCTCGTTCAGCTTGGAAGTCAGCGCGTTCACTTGTCCTTGCATGTCGCCGATCGTGGCATTCGCCATGCTCTGTTGCGCCGTTAAATGGCCGACCAGGATTTGCTGCCGGTAGCCATAACCAAGCGCCACGCCGGCCACCACGATCAGCGCGACGAGCGCCGCCACCAGCCAGCGATTCGCGTTCGAAAGCGCCGGCCCTCTTTCATTTTCATTTCTTTCAGAATTCTCTTCCATTGTCTTTCTCCTTGAGCTGTTTCTCTCCGGTCGACTCGTCGCAGAGATTCGCTGTTGCCCGGGCCGATCCGCGAAGCTTCTGCGCTTAGGTATCCGCCCGTTGAATGCCGTAATCCATCCGACTCTTTGTAAGCACGGTGAGCACCGAGCGGCCAGAAACGCCCACGCGCGCTAAGTCCTCTGTTGTCAAGAGACAAGAAGAAGGTCACAAGAATCTCTTAAACCTATACCGGTACTAGTCCCGGTATTTTTTCCCTGCTGACGGCCTACTTTCACTGCGCCCGTAAACCACCCCCGTCTACCCCTGATTCTTTCGGCTGTGCGTTGCTCCAATCCCAACCCTGTGCTAGCATCCGCCTCGTCAGGAGACCGGACCAGGGATTGTTCTTCAAACCTTCGGCCCCGCCCCACGGGGACCCAGGTGCACAGGCCACGTTCTCCTCCCTCAGTTCCAACTTGCCAGGCGCAGGCCCGCGCCCGAATTCTTCCGGACGGACCTCGCCTTCTGGAGGTTTGCATGAAGAGCTATCTCACCAGGGACATTCGCAACGTTGGCATTGTCGGCCACGGCGGCACCGGCAAAACGCAACTGGTGTCGTCGTTGCTCTACACTGCTGGCATGACTCCGCGCTGGGGAAAAATTGCGGAGGGCAGCACCACCACCGACTGGGACGACGAGGAAATCGCCCGGAAAATCTCCATTCAAACCGG
>WNFN01049543.1_pt1 | contig 15296 bp, 16 predicted proteins | sample 5400161 | NCBI WGS metagenome assembly WNFN01 (sample SAMN13153353, study PRJNA577476) | soil metagenome | isolation source: 80 cm saprolite on Douglas fir-dominated hillslope | place: USA:California | collected 2013-09-17
CCCGCGAACGTTGCCGACTGTTATAGCATGATGATCCAGGCCTTCAACATGGCCGACCGCTATCAGATGCCGGTGCTTTTCCTGACCGACCAGTCCCTGACGGCCCGCGTGGAGAGCGTTGATCGCAACGCCTTTCAGCCCATGGAACTGCAAGGCCGCCTGGAAGTCCACCGCGCTGATCAGCAGACCAACGGCGTCTACGGGCATGTGACCGAGGCGGTGCCGGTCCCGGCTGGAGCGGGCGCGCACGACTTCGCGCGCTACGCCTACGCCGCCAGCGGTATTTCACCGATCTCGACGCCCGGCTCTGGCGCGCCGGTGTATACCGCGACTGGTCTGGAGCATAATCAGCACGGCCATCCCGACTACGAGCCGGAAGACCACGTGGCGATGATGAAGAAGCGCTATCGCAAGCTGGATACTGCCATGAAGGAACTGCCAGAGCCTGAGCGCTACGGTGACGACGATGCCACTGTTGGCCTGATCGGCTGGGGCTCGACCGAAGGGGCGATTCAGGAAGCGGTCGATCGTGCGCGCGCCAACGGTCATAAAGTTGCCTCGCTGCACCTGCGCGTCCTGTCGCCGCTGCCGGACGAGGCTTTGCATACCTTTATGACTTCGGTCAACACGTTGCTCGTGCCGGAATGCAACTATTCCGGTCAACTGGCCAATTTGCTGGGCGCGAAATACGGCGTGCAGCCAATTCGGGTGAATAAGTTCGGCGGCATTCCCTTTACCGCCGGCGAGATTCTGCGGGCTATCGAGGAGGTTTGCTAACCATGTCTCAATCAACGATCACACTTACGCCAAAAGATTTTAAAAGCGACGTTAAGCCTACCTGGTGCCCCGGCTGCGGCGACTTCGGCGTACTCAACGCCGCTTACACCGCGCTGGCCGCGCTCAAACGTCCGGTGGACGAAACGGTGGTGGTTTCTGGCATTGGCTGCTCCAGCCGTTTTCCGCATTTCGTCAGCACCTTCGGCTTCCACAGTGTGCATGGCCGCGCACTACCGGTGGCTCAGGGCATGAAGATGGCGCGCCCCGACCTGACCGTCGTGGCGGTTGGCGGCGACGGCGACTTCTTTAGCATTGGCGCGGGCCACCTGGTCCACGCTGCACTGCGTAACATCGATATTACGGTGGTGGTCATGGACAACGAAATCTATGGCCTGACCAAAGGGCAGACATCTCCCACATCTCCCACCGGCCATACCACTAAATCAACGCCCTATGGCCTGCTGGCCTCGCAGTTCAATCCGATCGCGACCGTGCTCAGCTTGAACGTTAGTTTTGTGGCGCGCGGCTTCTCGTCCAAGCCCAAAGAACTGGCTGCGCTGATCGAACAGGGAGTTCAGCACAAAGGCTTCGCGTTCATCCATGCGCTCAGTCCCTGCCCGACTTTTCACAACACTATGGATGTCTGGAAGGCCAACGTACAGCCTATGCCCTCAGACCACACTCCCGGCAATCGCTTCAAAGCCATGGAACTGGCTATGGAAACAGAGAAGCCGTATGTTGGTCTGTTTTACCAGGAAGAACGCCAGACCATGGATCAGGCCGCGCACCATCTCGTGCAGCAGGCCAAACCCTTCGATCTGGATAAATATATGTCCCGCTACGAGTAATCCCTCGCGGGGATCATAAAGGTGTTTCACCCTCCCCAGGAGGAAAAAGCAGAGCGGGCCGGGCGGCCCGCTCTGCTTTTTCCTCCTGGGGAGGGTGAAAAGTTATCTGGCGTTATAGCTTAAGGTGTGACTGGCCACAGCGGCCTGGGCAACTGTGCGCGCGAAAAGATCACCGCATTCGCGACAAAAGAGCCCGCTATCGTTATGAGAGAAGCCTCCAATAGCGGTAAGCTGAACATTGGCTGGCTTGCCACACCACTCACACTGGCTGCCTCTTGGGGCCCTATCGGATGAAACGGAGCGGCGAAATTCACTTTCGGCCATAGAGGTCCTCCTTCATTCATTTTACGCGGAATGTTCTGAAATCCTACACAAAAAACATACTGGGGTGACTCATGTTCCGCGCAACTCGAAAAAGAATTCAGCGCAAAACAGCATCTACAGAACACGCATCAATGCCCGGAAGCGACGTTGCTCCAAAAACGCTCGACAGCTAGAGGAAGTAAAAGAGGACTGTCGATATAGAGTAGAATACCATATTTTTGTAAAAAATACTAGCTCACTGGCGAATTCGGATCAGTGTCTGTACCAGGCTCCTCCAGCGCGGGAAAACGCGAGGAAAGCGCGGAACCGATCACCCAGCCAAGCGCGCCCAGCCCTACGGTCAGGCCCAGCCAGATCAGCAGATCAGTGTTAAACGGCACATTGATCAGGGCTAGTAAACTCGCCAGCACAATTCCCAGAATCAGACCAGCAGTAATCCCTATCAAACATCCAGGGTGCGCCAGACTGCGCCCCCGCAATTTATTCATCATAGAACCATGGTATCCTTTGTGACTGCAATTTCTTTTTGTAGGATCATAGCGTGTCGGGCAAAGATCGTCAAGAGAGGTTGGTGCATTGGCAAGTTCCGAATTGAAGAGACAAGCAGGCACAATTGGACGGTTCCACCGCCCAATTGTGCCTGCTTGTCTCTTCAATTCGGAACTTGCCAATGCTTGCGCTGAATCGATCGATGTATATAAATCCATTATTATTGATGACTTGCTATACTACCAGCAGATCTCGCCGCCGACCTGTTTGATGGTGAAATCTGCTATTTGTAGCTGGAGAATGTCTCTGGCGATGACCATCGCCATGTTCTGAAAGGAAATGGTGCGTTATGCCCATTGTATTGACAGAGGCCAGGGTTGATCTGGCTGGTGAGCCAGTAATCACGCTTATTCCTCCGACTCCAAGGGTCATGCCTGCGCGTGTGAAGCAGGCTCCTGTAGGGCAGCCCTTTATGGGGGAACAGGCTCCACGGGAGGAGCAGCTCCAAGGTAATGATAGCAAACTCTTCTGGATAGTCGCGCCGCTCTCGCTACTGATTGCTGGCAGTGCCACCTTCCTGGTGGTACGCCGCTGGCTGAACAGAGGCGTGAAGGACAACGATGATCTGGCCTAGTCTGCTATGGCTCTTTGCCCATGCCATTGGTGGGTTTATTGATTTTATCCGTAAACTCACCAATAGTTGGTAGAGCAGCTCATCATTCTGGCACGACCAGAATATATCGAAAAATAGGCATATCTCGCGTGGTAAACCCTACCCTTGTTTCGTGATAAAGAATCGGCTAAGATGAGATCTGTTCAGAAAAAATCCAGCCACAATCAGGAATGAAAGGGAAGGAAGCTTTTTGCCTATATTCAACCACCGCAGGCGGAGAATGGGATTCTGCTGCGGGATATGCTGGTTTTGCGTTATGATCTGGAGTGAGCACCCAGGAGAAAGAGAAACGGGCGGCTCGATGGATTGCTAACCCACTGCGGTGTACGTCGGCATAATATGATACTGCATCTTGAGTGCGATAATGCGCGTAGCTGCTTCATCAACGCGCGCCATACTTAACTGGCCGCTCTGAATGGCGTCCTTGATGGTTTGGATAGTAATCGCCGTCTGCGCGCTGTCGTTTGGACCCAGGATCATATCGTCGCCGGCCTGGAGTGCCTGTACGGCAGCGCTAAAGCGGTTCATGCCATCCATATACAGCGCGTCGGTTATAACCACACCATCATAATGGAACTGGTCGCGCAGGATGCCAGTGATAAATTTGTACGAGAGTTCCGCCGAATTTTTCGCGTCGATGGTCGGCATCAGCACATCTGTTGGCATAATCATAGCGGGATTGAGCAAAGGATTGGAGGACTGAATAAAGTATTTGAACGGCGCGAGATCGACGTTATAGATCTTCTGCGCGCTGCTATTGACCACCGGCAGCGAGGTATGTGCGTCTGTGACAGCCGCACCCAGGCCGGGGAAATGCTTGATGCAGGCGATGGTGCCGTTGCCCTGCATAGCCTGCATGTAGGGGGCCGCGTACTTCTCGACCTCCTGTGGGGTACTGCCAAAGGTACGATCGATCATATCGTAGCCGCCAACCTCATTCACATCGACATCGGGCGCGAGATCGACGTTCATGCCCAGCGCTTTGAGTTCCTGTGACGTTTTCAGACCCTGCTGCGCCGCGACTGTGGTGCTGCCGGTTGCTTCGATGTCCGTCGCCGACATCGCGTCACCGTAAATCTTATGCAAACGATTGACAATCCCGCCCTCCTGGTCAACGGAGATCAGCAGCGGGATCTGCGAGCGGGCCTGCATATGCGCGATATCGCCTTTGGTCTGGCTGAATGTATTAATCTGAATATCATACATAATCACGCCGCCTACATGCAGCGTATTGATTGCATAGTCAAGATTGTCGGAATACGATGTCTCGTTAAATTCGAGCATGATCAGTTGTCCCAGCTTATCATCCAGGCTCAGGTGGTCCACATACAGGCTGGCCAGCGCCTTATATTTCATATGCGTGCTCAGATGTTGCAGATTATTGATCTGTTGAGCGGTCAGGGGTAACTGGAAATAGGAACCATCGCCAGAAGGAAGTGGCGTCACCGGACTGCCCAGGCCGCTCTGGCCGCCGCTTAACGCACGCTGGCCCAGAAAACCCGCGCCAACCAGCAGAACCACCAGGATTGTGACCCAGACAACCAGTGGTCCACGTCGACGCCGGCGACGTATGGGAGGCAGCGCGGCTAAATCCTTCACTGGCACTGACGAGAACGAAGACATAGAGATATTCTCCTGCACAGATAGATATACATAATAAGAACGTAGGCTAAGTGCATTCAGGGAACAAACGCTGGATGAACCCTGCTTGCCAGGCACCTCCAATGCCCAAAAAGTTAGTTGATTGTACTTAGTGCTCTGTCAAGATAGAAATGATCAGTGAGAAAAGCGGGAGTGCAGAGGGCGGCAGCCCTTTGCCGGGGCCTGGGGTGTCCCCAGAAAACCTCTCTCTTCTTGGCCGCCGCAGGCGGCGCACGAATCAAACGGAGTTTGACAAAGCACTAGAGCCAGGAACTGCATAGCTTCTATGTCAATCCCTACTTACTATAAGCCGAAAAAAACAGAAAATGTCCCGCTGGCTTCGAGTATTAGGAAGATGATATCAGCAGACAACTTCTATTCTCACTGCTTATACAACGGTATCTATTGATATCAACTTCTTGCATTTCATCAATTGGCGCGAAATAGCCTTGACAGGTTACCGGGATTAATGGTACAAAATAGAAAACATGATAATGTAAATCAACTATATCATGTTAAGAAGATCGAGCGGTAAGCATACATCTCCTTCTCGTCTCTTGCTTTGTTGTTGTTTGGGATTGACTTCAGCGGGTTTGCATCTCTGGTCGGATGCAAGCCCGCTGAGGTTTTTTGGCCTCTCCCCAGGGTTGAGAGGTGAGCGCGAGCGGTACCGCTCGCGCTCACCTCTCAACCCTGGGGAGGGGCCTGCCTTTGCCTTTTGCAACCTGTACAAATCTGCCCTAAAATAGGAAGTGTAGAATAAAAAAGGCCAGTACATGAAAAGGAAGCGTATAAAACGCGAGCCTACGAGGAACAGTTATGCAAGAAGTAAAGAAGAATGAGCCTGAGATAGAGCGGAGCGTCCCGGCTAGCGTGGTCGGAGAGAGGCGCGTTGAGCGATTGCCGCATGTGGTGGTGGTAGGTGGTGGGTTTGGGGGATTGCGCGTGGCGAAGGCATTGAAGGATGCGCCAGTGCGGATGACGGTGATCGATCGTAACAATTATCACCTGTTTCAACCGCTGCTCTATTGGGTGGCGACAGCGGGTTTGTCACCGGCGGACATATCGTCGCCCATCCGGCGGGTGCTGCGCGGGCAGAAGAATACAACGGTGCTGATGGCCGAGGTGACCGCTGTGGACGTGGAGAAGCAGTGTGTGCTGATGGGCGAGCGCGAGCTGGCTTACGATTATCTCGTGCTGGCTACGGGTGCGCGGGATAACTACTTTGGCCATCACGAATGGAGCCAGCACGCGGCGGGCCTGAAGTCCATTACGGAGGCCACGGATATTCGCAGCCATGTCTTGCGTGCCTTTGAGCGGGCGGAGATGGAAAGAGATCCCAAGAAGGTTGAGGAATTACTGACCTTTGTCATGGTGGGCGCTGGCCCGACCGGTGTAGAGCGAGGCGGCCCTGCGTATTCTGCCGACATTCGCGGAAAAACTGGCGCGGAAGGCGCATAAAGCGCTGAATCATTTGGGCGTGGAAGTCAGGACGAACACGCCGGTACAGGAGATCGACGCCGGTGGGGTGACTGTCGATGGTCAGCGGATCGCCTGCCAAACGGTGGTCTGGAGCGCGGGGGTGGCGGCCTCGCCGGCTGGCCAGTGGCTGGGCGCGGAGGTGGATCGCGGCGGGCGCGTGCGGGTCAATGCCGATCTGAGCGTACCCGAGCATCCCAACATTTTTGTGATTGGCGACACCTCGTCCTTCAGTCAGGACGGGCGACCTGTCCCCGGCGTTGCGCCCGCCGCCATGCAGGAGGGTCGCTATGTGGCCGGGTTGATTAAGCAGCGCGTCACCATGGGCGGGCCAGAGCAGCCGTTTCGCTATGTTGATAAGGGTAGCCTCGCCACGGTCGGGCGCTCGTATGCCATCGTTGATCTCAAGGGGTTGCAATTTACCGGCCTGTTCGCCTGGGTGCTCTGGCTCTTTGTCCACATCTACTACCTGATCGGCTTTCGCAATCGCCTGGTCACACTTTTCCAGTGGGCCTGGACGTACTTTACCTATAACCGTGGAGCACGCCTGATTACGACGAATGACGAATACGAATGAGTCTCTTTCAGTAGCTGTTACAGTGGAAGAAAGGGGACCTGCCTGGCGATATTCCGCCTGTGAAAATTCTCTCATTGCTATGGGTCATCTCGGATTTTTCCTCTACTGGGAAAAACCCCTTTCACACGTTTTTTGAAGGTTGCGAAGCGAAAATTGGAAATTTTTCGCTTCGCAACCTTCAAAAAACGTGTAGTAATCCCCTTGGGGCGGGGTGGTGTACTCTTTGACGGACTTTTGAAAAGTTCGGGATGATTCATAGCAATGAGAGGAAACCGTTTGTAGGGAACAGGCGTGTTAGTTGAAGGGCCACTTACCGGGCGTTCGGTTCAGGTACACTCAATGTATGGTGAGATGTTTTTGTTGAGATAAGGAGAAAGAGATGGCTACCAGAACAACACCTACCAACAATAAATCTTCTGGCACGATGGAGGGCCAGCCGCGTTTGCAGCAGCGCTCGCGGGAGATCCAGGGTTTTCAGCAGTTGCGTTCACTGCCTCTTGGCATGCCCGAGGCATCGATTGGCCAGAGCGTCACACTGCTCAATCAGCTGCTGGCCGATTCGATCACCCTGTACAATTTATACAAGAAGCACCACTGGCAGCTGGCCGGTCCGACCTTTTACCAGTTGCATTTGCTTTTCGATAAGCATGCCGAAGAGGTCGAGCACACAATTGACGAGATTGCCGAGCGCATTCAGTTGCTCGGCGGAGTCACGCTGGGCATGCCTTTTGACGTAGCCGAGCGCACAAAGATCGAGCGCCCGCCCATGGGCGTCGAGAGCGTGCCGGCCCTGCTCTCACGCACAGTAGAAGCCCATGCAACGGTGATTCGCACGCTTCGCGAGGGAATTGAACTGACCGAGCGCAACAAAGATTACGGAACGAACGACCTGCTCGTCTCAGACTTGCTGCGTATGCATGAAATGCAGGTCTGGTTTGTGTCGCAGCACCTGGTAGATACGCCTCTAGCCTGTGATGTCAATACGCAGCGCTAGGGGAATATCCCATTTTTGGAGGCAAGCTCCAGGCGTGAGAAGAGCGGGGCGACGAAGCGGTGAAACCGCTTCGGCTTCGCCCCGCTCTTCTCACACCTGGAGCTTGCCTCCAAAAATAGATACAACATATCGCGCCGCGCAACGTTGCGCGATATGTTGTATCTTCTGGTCACGAACTTTTTTGCTGTAGCTATCGAGAATAGTTCTTTTTTCCTAGCCAGTCAGTAAGCGAAAAAGCACCTCGTGGAGCTTCGGAATTAGAATGAAGGGAGTTCACCGAAATTTCGGTCACTATAGTCTTTTCATCTCAACTGTTTTGTAGTACTATTAGCTACAGAACAACACCGTGAAGGAATCTCATCTTTATATAGTAAGGAGTACACAGAGCATGCCTGTTGAAACGCACGAAGTTCCATTTTCGTTCGACCAGCCTGGGGATGCACGGCATCCTCTTCTCTCGATGCTCCAGCAATTGCTGAATCGTCCACTGGCAAGAGATTCGCGGGCAGTGGCGTTATTAGGTTCGCAACGAGTCCTGATCATTGACTCCCAACAGGAACGGGCGCAGTATATTGCGCATTTGCTCACTTCTGCCGGTTACAGGCCTTTTGTTGCTCCGTCGTCTCTGGATGCGTATACGCTCTTTCTCCAGGGACAGTTTCATCCATTCGCAATTGTTTTGAGTGAAGACGGCCCGGCGAACAACCAATTCTTCCTGACGCGGCTGGCGCAGCAGTTTATCCAGCGCTATGATTGGAATGTGCCTTTTATTCGTTTGCAAATTCCGCCCTCCAGTCATCTGTTTCCGCGTTCAACGGAGCCTCTGGACCCGCATCAACTGCCGCAGAGGCGTCCGACCTTGCCACTTGGCCAGCAGCCCACATCGCCCCTCACGCAGCCGCGCCCGCCCGAACTGCCCGCGCGTCCCCAGCCGCGCTCGCCCGCGTCTGGCTATCCGAATCCGCAGTCGCAGCCGTTCCTGGGAGATTTGTCCGCGTCCCCAACTCGCCCGCAGTCGTCTCCGTTTAATCCACCCACGCCTATGCCGCCAGCCGCGCCGGCGCATTTTTCCAATGTGCCAGTGCAGAGCGGATCTCTACAGCAGCCTCCATTCTCGCAGCCTCCACAGCGTTCGCAAGCCTCGCTTCCTTCCACCTCTATGACAAAATTTGGTAAGAAGCAGGTGGAAAAGATTTCGCTTGATAACCTCAGCATCGGGCGCTACCACTTGAAATCCGTGATTGGCAGCAACCCGATTGGCGATATCTACCTCACATATGACCGTTTGCGCGAGCAGGATATTGCTCTGAAAACCATCCAGACCAATATGATCCCGGTTCAGCTGGTGGATGGCCTGGAGGAAGACCACAATCTTTTCCAGCAGGAACTGGATCTGCTCCAGCAGACCGAGCATCCCCACCTGGTGCGCGTGCTGAGCATTGGCAAATCATACATAAGTGGATTTCCATTTATCTATAAGACGATGCCGTATTATAAAGAGGGTTCACTGGAGATCTGGCTGGTTCAGTTTGCCGGCAGACCTTTCCCGCCTGGGGAAATCGCGCGGGTTGTGGCGCAGATCGCGAACGCCATTCAATTCCTGCACAATCGTGGCCTGCTGTATCAGAACTTCAAAATGACCAATGTGCTGGTAGTCAACGCCACCCAGAGCATGCGCGATTTGCATGTTGCGTTAGCTGATCTGCCGTTTGTGCAGGACGTAATCAATCTGCCCAAGACATCTGAATCCTATCGTTATTACGCGCCGGAGCAGTGGGAAAATGAGTCCTTTACCTCCTCTGATCAATACGGCCTGGCTGTGCTGGCGTATGAACTGCTGGCGGGCCGCGCGCCGTTCCAGGGCAACTCGGACGCCATCATGCGGCGTATGCATCTGACCATGCCGGTCTCAGCACCCAGCGCATTTAATAAACAGCTCTCGCCTATGATCGATAAAGTCTTGCTGCGCGCGCTCTCAAAGCGTCCCGAAGAGCGCTTTGAGAGCGTTAGCGTCTTCGCCGCTGCGCTCGAACAGGCGGCAAGATAAAGAGAGTCCAGAGAGGCGGGAAAGGTGTTCTCATTTATCGGTCCGCCCCGTAAAACCCTCCGCTTGAGCGGTAGGGAGGAAAGGGGGAAAAACCGTTGACAAACTCGTTCGGGTTCTTGTATCATATGTTCGAGTACCTGGAGAGAGCGAGAAGCCTGGAGAAGCGTTCTGGACCCTCTCTGATGTGGGAGTGTCAACGTATGTCGTCTATGAAAGCCTTCAAATATCGGCTCTACCCTACCAAAAAGCAAGCTGTCAAACTGCAAGAGACGCTTGATTGGTGCCGCCGACTGTATAACGCCGCTTTACAAGAGCGCCGAGACGCCTATGAGATCAAGGTCAAACGGCATCCGAGCTATTACGACGCAGAGACGCGCCAGCAGTTGACGCGCGAACATGGCCTCACCTACGAGCGACAGGCGAGTGAGCTTCCTGAGATCAAGGAGATTGAACCCGCCTATGCTCAGATCTATGCTCAGATCTTGCAGGATGTCTTACGCCGCCTGGACAAAGCCTTCAAGCGTTTCTTCAAGCGGGTGAGAGCAGAGCAAACTCCTGGGTATCCGCGTTACAAGGGCGAGGGGCATTATGATAGTTTCACCTATCCTCAATCCGGCTTTTCTCTGACGGAAGACCACCGCATTTGCCTTTCCAAGATTGGCACGCTCAAAGTCAAGTTTCCCAAAGGCAAGAAGGCCAACCAACCGCAGGGGAAGATCAAAACCTGCACCATCAAACGGGAAGGCACCCACTGGTATGTGGTGTTGACCTGCGAGGTAGAACCAGCACTGGTCTACCATCCCCATGAGGAGGCGGTCGGCCTGGATCTGGGGCTGCTGCATTTTGCCACCCTTTCGACTGGCGAGACGATCGACAATCCCCGCCATTTGCGCCACGCGGAAGCAAAGCTCAAGAAGCAACAACAGGCCCTGGCCCGCAAGAAACGATGCTCGACTCGTCGCCGCAAAGCGGGCCAACGGATCGGGCAAATCCATCGGCATATTCGCAACCAGCGCCGCGATTTTCACCACAAACAGGCGCGCAAATTGGTCACACGCTATGGCATCCTCTGCTTTGAAGATCTCAAAGCAGAACATATGAGCAGGCGACCCAAACCGAAACAGGACGAAACGACCGGGCAGTACCTACCCAATGGGGCCAGTCGCAAAGCTGGCCTGAATAAATCTATCCGGGATGCGGGCTGGGGGCAATTTGTGAGGATCTGCGAGGGCAAGTCTGAGAGTGCCGGTTCTCGCGTCCTCAAAGTGAATCCCAAAAATACGAGCCAGCGCTGTAGCCAATGTGGGGTGATGGTTCCCAAAGACCTGGAGGAGCGTTGGCATAGCTGCCCTTCCTGTGGGGCGGAACTCGATCGCGATCACAATTCTGCGCTGGATGTGCTCCGCCTGGGGTTACAAGCCCTGGTGTCGCCGCCTCCATCTCGGAAACGAAACAAAGCCCAGGCTCGGACGGAGCCTTCAGGGGACGCGCTCCTGAGAAGCCCCTGGCTTTAGCTGTGGGGAGTCGTCACGAAAGAGGTTAAAGCAGATAAAGCGGGCCTGGTAGTGGAGTTTCTGGTGCGGCCTGGTGAAACCATCAAGGTCGATCAGGACGTGGTAATGCTTGAGTCGATGAAAATGTACATCCCGGTGCGGGCCAGTGCTGGCGGTGTGATCAAAAGTGTGAAGGTTAAAGAGGGTGATGTTGTCAAGAATGGGGATGTATTGTTGGAATTGGAGTAATAGCTGTTTGAAGAATGTAGTGAGCGCGGAGAGACAAATCTGGCGAAGGAGCAAATTGGATGCCGCTGTGTAACTATTGTGGGCAAACCCTGTGGGGTAATTATATCAGTGCCCTGGGCGTGAACTGGCACCCGGAGCACTTTCTCTGTGCCAATTGTAACCGGCCTTTGCTAGAGTCAGAATTCCGCGTTGTTGAGGGGAAGCCATATCATCAGACCTGCTACGTGGCCTCTCAGATCCCGCACTGTGCTTATTGTAATCAGCCCATTACCGAATCCTACCTGGAATACGATGGGAAAGTCTATCATAACACGTGTTACCGCGAACATGTGGGGCCGCGCTGCAGAAATACAATGGGCGCGACTACCATAGCGAATGTTATCGCGAGCATATTGCACCGCGCTGCGTTTATTGTCACAAGCCGCTTTTGCATGAATATGTGATTGATGCCTGGGGACAAGAATTCTGTCCAGATCACCAGAACGAGTATCCGCGCTGCTCCTTCTGTGGTCGCCTGGTTCCGCCAGAGCAGCAAACGCCTGGCTGGAGCTCCTATGGTGTTACGCGCTGTGGCATCTGCCGTGGCAGTTCTATCGAGGCTGTGGAGCAGGCGTTGCCGCTGTTTCAAGAATGCAAGCAATGGATTGCCCGGCAGGGTTTTCGCTTTAACCAGCTTCCTCTGCGCCTGGAACTGCACGATCGTCCGACGCTCATGAATATGTTGCAGGGCCGGAGCATCAACCATCCGCTGGGCGTCACGCTCACCTCCCGGCAAATGCGCAACGGTTACATTGCTGGCAGCCATATTGAAGGCGTAGCTGTGCTCCAGGGCATGCCGCCCACGCTCTTCGCCGGCGTGATCCTGCACGAACTGGGCCATGTCTGGCTTACCGTCCACCAGATCGAGCAATTGCCCCTCTGGGCCGAAGAAGGTTTCTGCCAGGTGCTCTCGTACTACTATTATCGCGACCTGAACACCCCCGAGGGTCGCTTCCACCTGGAGCGCCTGGAGAGCGCCAGCGATCCCGTCTACGGCCAGGGCTTCCGCACCATCCGCGATCTGGCAGAGAAGCTGGGCTTTCAGCGCTTCGTGGAAATTTTGCAGCAGACCAGAAAGCTGCCTGCGGCATGATCGTCTCATCCTGGCCTTCTTAACCAGTCTCTATGAGAAAAGTACCATACTAGAGACGTTCTATGCAGGCAGGCGGAGTAGAGAGTGTTACACTGAATAGGCGTTCGAGAATTGAAGAATAGCCATATTCAGGAAGGCCTCTGGTTTGAAAAAAGTCTGGTGCGGATTTGTATGCCTGTTTTTGATGATCTTGCTGGCGGGATGCGGCTGTTCGGCTGCGTCTCAGGCGGTGCCGTCACATCCGTTGACGGGCGATGCACTTAACCACAATGATGCGCAGCAGATCACGCTCCCCACGCTAACGCCCACGCCACCGATGTCGATTCCCAGCCAGCAGGGGACGCCGAGTAAGACCCAGAGCCAGGGCAAGCCCTCCTCTGGCTGTGTGACCTATAGCCATGATCAGACGCTCACGCCGGCGAAGAATGGTGAGCTGGCGGCTCCCTATGGTTCCGCGCCGACCTCTGCGGCGGCGCAAACATACGCCTCAGAATTGCTCCAGTTAATTAACCACGAACGAGCCGCCTGTGGCCTGCCGGCCTTCACCTTAAACTCAACCCTGGTCCATGGCGCTCTGCTGCACAGTTGGAACATGTATCATTGTGGTTTCAGTCATACTTGCCCCGATGGCATGTCACAATGCCAGCGCATCGCCAATGAAGGTTTCGCCGGCCAGAGCGACTGCGGCGAGACCATCGGGGGCGCTGGCAACTCCTGGTCCTCGGTTTACACCATTCAGGAGAGTATGGAACACGAAGCGGCCAATGGTTGGCACCGCATCCACCTTTTCAGCACAACCCTGCACCAGATTGGCATTGGTGTCTATGTTACTTCAGGCTATGTCTGGTTTACTGAAGATATGGTCAGTTAAGTGTTTATAAGAGAGAACAGGGGATAAAAACCGCTGGGATTGAAAAATGTAATTTTTCACTCCCAGCGTTTTTTATCCCCTGTTCTCTCTTATAAACACTCTCGGCCCGCTTCCAGGCAATTGGGCAGAATTGGGCGGTCCATCCAGTGGCTTTCCGAGGCAAAGACGACCTGGAGGAAGCCGCCGCGTACATATTTGTAGCGTTCTTTGACGACCTCCTCTTCCTCAACTTTGATATAGAGTCCTTCCATGATCCCGCTGGTGTCGGTTTCTTTCAGGGAGCGCGTGTAATCGAGGCCGCGTTCCGCGCAGAGGTTCGCGAGAAGCTGCTTCTGGCTTTGCTTGATAAAATGTGAAGGGCCGATAAGGTTTTTCAGGCTTTGCAGATTGTGTACCGCGCCCTCATGAAGCACTTTAACCGAGCAAACAAAGGGCAAGGACTGCAACAGAGCATGCCGCCGGGCGGTACTGAGAAACGCGCCGCTGGTCTTGTCGAGGATATCGAATTCCATGAAGTAGTGCGGCAGATCGGTGTAAAAGACGGTGTGCTTGGCGTAGAGCCATTCGCCATACATGATATAGCGCTGGCTGAGTGCCTCTCGCAGTTCCAGTGTATAGCGGTGGGCCCAGGTTTTGAGCAAGTGGAACTGCTTCTCGCGTTCGCCGCCGCTCAGATAATGGCCTCGGCTCTGCAACTGTAGACGCCCGCCGGCATCGAAGCTCACCGCGCTATTCGCACCATCCATCTTCTCCTCGACCACCAGAAAGCGGCCAGCGAACTCGCGCAGAGGGACCACATCCAGATCTTCATCACCTTGCTGGATGCCAGAACCTTCGATATGTTGAGTGCGTGGATATTTATACAGTTCGTTCATGGATGCTCGATTCTAGCTACAACGATCAAATGGTTGTGTACATATTCAACATGCACACGGCTCACACCCTGTTCCGCCAGTAAGGCGCGCAATTGTTGCTGATCGAATAGATGAATATGTTCGGGATTATCGTCTGCTTTGGAGGGTACGGAGAAAAGCACAAAGCGCTGTGCGACTCTGCATATCTCGGCCAGCGCCTGGCGGGTTTCTGGAACATGTTCCAGCACCTCCAACATGGTCACAACATCGAAGCTCCTATCCGCAAACGGTAGAGCCGTGACATCGCTGTGGAGCGCGTTCAAACGGGCAAGACCGCCTGTGTGCATAGCCTGGAGGTCGGCAACGCGATAATCCAGGCGATCCACGCAGGTCACAGGCAAATACGGCAGCGCGTCGAGCAGTGGCCAGAGAAAGACGCCACGCCCGCTGCCGATGTCCAGCAAATTCGCCGGTTGCAGCCCCTTGAGAACGCCCAGCACCTTCTGCACGCGCGGCAGGTCCATCGAGCGCTTGAAGCGATGCAGGCGCAATTCTCGCGTCTGTGCCAGCTCCACCAGCTGAGCCAGTTCGTTGTTGCTCAGAGCCTCCAACTCCGGCTCAAAAAGCTCCGGGTATTCTCCACCGGCTATTGCATGCAGCTTGCCGCGTATATAGGCGGCGGCCAGCGGTTGGTAATAGTCGCATTGTGTTTGCATAGTAGAGCTATGATAACATATCTTACCAGATATATTTGAAGGCAAGTAGCGACAGCGTTCCTTTTTTGGCAAAATCATCTTGGAGCGGAGGTACTCACGAGACGCTCATGTATAGGTAGGCCACCCTCAATG
>WNFN01219287.1_pt1 | contig 15296 bp, 16 predicted proteins | sample 5400161 | NCBI WGS metagenome assembly WNFN01 (sample SAMN13153353, study PRJNA577476) | soil metagenome | isolation source: 80 cm saprolite on Douglas fir-dominated hillslope | place: USA:California | collected 2013-09-17
CGATCACGGTCGTCCCCGCTGCCGCCGCCCGGGGCGCTGGAAGGAGTGGCGTGCGCGCCGTGGCTTGCTGGAGGGCCGCGCGCATGCGCGAGATCACGTCCATTCGGATGGCTGAGTCAGCGTCCTTGCTGCCCGCACGCCGCGTCTCGGCCACGATCCCGGCATGGCTGTGGCGCGGGCTGCGGCGAAGGTGCGTTCGCTACCGATCGTCCAATACGGTCTACTCGCCAGCCAGCCCCGCCCACGATGGCGCGCCCGAATGAATAGTCCGGTTGTGCTCGCCAGCAGCCTGCCGTCTGCTCACAGGCGGCCTCGTGTGAAGGCCCGCTCACCCGGGTGGCCGGGATCGAGCCGAAGCCGTACGTCAGCTTGTCCATGCCGCTCGTCTGACCGAACCGAAGGGGCACATCGTGCAGGCTGTCTGCGTCCCTGGCTCAGGAAACCAGCCAAGCTCCGAATCGAGGACTCGGCGGCGGCCGACACGCACAGCACCCGCGCGAAACGAGGACCTGGCGAGAGTCCTGGGCGGTGCTGGGCTCCGCGCCCATGCCGGCCGCGGACAGATAACGGGCCAGTCCGCGCTACGGCCAACGCGCGAAAGGCGATCTGCAGAGCCGCACTAAATCGGCGGTCGGCGCGCGAAGTCTGCCGCGCCTCGGCCGATGTCCATGCGGCACCGGGGGCGCTGTTCAGCGCGGTGATCAGGGTGTTTTCTTCCGCTGCTTCTTCTTCACTCGTGCGCTGCAGGGTCGTGGCGCGGCGTCCTCCCGTGGCCGCTAACGGAGAGTGACCTGGCCCGGCGGAATCGGCGCCGGATAGTAGCTGAACCCGCGACACGTGGCCTGCGGCGGCGGCGGCGGCAGCGGTGCCGTCGGCTTCAGCGGACCGCTCGATGCGCTTGGCCGTGAAGTGGAGGCCGGCCAGCTCGGCGAGCAGGGCGCCCGCTTTGGCGAACGGCACCGCCGCGGCGACCCTGGGCCGGCAGGTTTCGCAGGCCCGGCGACATTGACGCGCCGGCCACGCCGAGGTCGCCGTCCGCGAGCGCCAGCCGTGCCAGCACTGTGCGCCGTGATGCCAGGCCCGGCCGATGCTGACCGGGCCCAGCACGGTGTGAATGTTCCCTTCGCGGGAGGAGACGAACTCCGCCTCGGGCCCGGCGCACGGCCCACGAGCCGCAGTGCCAGCAGCCGCTCCAGCAGCGAGGCGCCCAGCCTGGTCATCGCGGTGCGGATCGCCAGCTCCACCGCCGCCAGGCCGCCGCCGGTGTCCAGACGCACCCGGGGCTGCGACCCATTGTTGCCCGGACGGGCAGGCCCGATCAGCGGGACCCGGTCCATCAGCTGCGCCGCCTCCGCGGTCCGCACAGCCGGGGCGGGAGCGAGCACCTTGCACAGCGCGCTGCGCATCGCGGAGGCGAACGGTGTCACCTCGGCCCGGGACACTGCTATCGCGGCCATCTCAGCCGGCGTGAAGTTGAGCGGCGGCAGAGGCAGCGTCTTGTCGACGACATAGCCGCCGCGCCGCCCGGTCCGCGCGGCGGCCGGTGGGTTGCCTCCGCCGCCGCGGGACGGTTAAGCCGTATTGCCTGGCGCCTGGCCCTGCCCCGGGCCTTCCGCCGAGTGCCGTTCGGCTCTCCAGCGCTGGTACAGAGCGATCAGCTCGTCGCGGGCCTGCGGCGACAAGGTGTCGGGCTCCATCCGGCCGACCGCCCCGATTGTCGCCCGCATCTGCCGGAGGTACTCGGTGCAATGCGGGCAGCCCGCCAGGTGCGCCTCGAACCGGGCCCGGCCAGGGGCGGGCAGCGCGTCTTCCAGGTAGTCGGTGAACAGGTCGGCCGCTTTCCGGCAGACGATGGCTGTGCGGCCGAACCACGGCATGAGCTCAAACCCTCCCGACCTGCTGCTCCAGAGCCTGGCGGATCCGCGACCGCCCGCGGTGCAGCAGCACCCGCTGGCTGGTCTCGCTGATCCCGAGCACCTCGCAGACCTCGCGGCTGGACATGCCCTCGACGTCGCGCAGCAGCACGGCGCTGCGGGGCCCGGGCGGGAGGGCTTCGATGGCCGCCCGGATACCTTGCTGGGCGGCCGGCGCGCGGAGCCGCTCGTCAATGTCACCGGGCCAGGGTACGGGCGGCCGCACCCAGCTGCCGTCGGCAACGAACCGGGCGGGGCCGAGCGCAGCAACTGCGACCGGAATGGAGCGCCTCTCGCGCTCGCTGGCGATGCGGGCCCGGTCGACTAGGATGCCGAACAGCCAGGTCTTCAGCGACACCCGCCCGCCGAAGCGGTCAAGCCCGCGCAGCATGCCCATCCAGCTGTCCTGCACTACCTCCTCGGCGGCGGCGCGGGTTGGCACGTACGCAGCCGCCAGCCCGATCATGGTCGTGTGGTAGCGGCGGGTTAGGGTCTCGAACGCCTCCTGATCTCCGCCGCGCAGGCGCTCAACCAGCTCCGCATCACCGCCCACGAGCGAACAGTATCCGGGCCATGGAACGGTTTCGCGTGCGACCCTGCCTCCGACCGGAGGGCTAGCGCGAACGCAATGATTCTGGCCCCTTAACGGGCTGTTGCAGAATCGGGCCTGGGGCGGCGTGTCGTTTAGCTGTGTTCATTGCAGTTTGGGATGATTGAGCATGGCGAAGGGTTACCGGCCGGTGGCGCGGGATCAGCAGTTCCTGCTGCCGCCGGATATGCGGGAGTGGCTGCCGGCCGATCACGCGGTGTGGCTGGTGATCGACGCGGTGGCCGGGCACCTGGACACCGCGGCGCTGCACCGGGGGCGGCGGGCCGGCGGGGCGGGGGCGGCGGGCTATGACCCGGTGATGCTGGTGACGCTGCTGGTCTGGGCGTATGCGAATGGGGTGACCAGCTCGCGGCGGATCGAGCAGCTGTGCCGGACCGATGTGGCGTTCCGGGTGATCTGCGCGGGGGACGTGCCCGATCACTGCACGGTGGCCCGGTTCCGGGCCGGGTTCGCGGCGGCGGCGGCGGAGGTGTTCGCCGGGGTGCTGGTGCTGTGCGCGCGGCTGGGCATGGGCCAGCTGGGGGTGGTGGCGCTGGACGGGACGAAGGTGGCGGCCAGCGCGTCGCCGGCGGCGAACCGGACCGTGGAGGGGCTGCGGAAGCTGGCCGCCGCGGCGGTCGCCGCGCACGCCGCCCGGGACGCCGCCGAGGACGAGCGGTTCGGCCCGGGCGTGCGCGGCGACGAGGTGCCCGCGCGGGTGGCCAGTCCCCGGTCCGCCGCGGCGGCCGCGGAGCGGGCGGAGCGGATCAGCCGGGCGCTGGCCGGGGTGGAAGCCGGCCGGGCGGCGGCGGAGCGGGAGCGGGCGGAGCGGGACGGCAAGGCGGCCGCGTACCTGGCCGGGCTGGCGGCCGGGCAGGCCCGGGCCGGGAAGGCGCCGGCCGGGGCGGAGGTGGCCGCCGCCCGGATCCGGCTGGAGCAGGCCGAGGCCGCCCAGGCGGCCAGGGTCGCCGCGTGGGCGGCGAACCGGGCGGCCGAGGACGCGGCCGGGATCAGGCGCGGCCCCGGCGGCCGCCAGCCGTTCCCGCCCGGCGCGCACTTCACGGTGGCCCGGGCCCGGTCCGCAACCTCACCGACCCGGACTCGCGGCCGAGGCGTATACGTGTGCCTCGGCGGACTGCACGTGACGTCGTTGCCCGAGGAGGCAGCCAAGCACGCCGACACCATCTTTCTGGGGCCGGGCGAGGACACCTGGCCGCAGTTCCTGGCCGACTACCGAGCCAAGTCCCCTCGGCCCCGGTATGAGTCCAAGCGCCGCACGCTCGTCAATCTGCCGCCGATTCGGCGCGACCTGATCAAGCGTCACCTGTACCTTGTTCCCAACTCGATAGTGGTATCGCGCGGCTGCCCGCACGTGTGCGACTTTTGCTACAAGGTCGCTTTTTTCAAGGGCGGAAAGCAGTTCTATACGCAGGCTGTCGATGACGCGCTGGCAGAAATCGAGCGACTGCCCGGACGCCATCTTTACTTTCTCGACGACCACCTGTTCGGGAGTCCGAGGTTCGCCTCGTCCCTGTTCGATGGCATGCGGGGCATGGGACGCCTCTGGCAGGCGGCGGGCACTGTTAAATCGGTTCTGGAGAGCCCGCAACTACTGGACAAGGCGGTCGAGTCCGGGCTCCGGAGCTTGTTCGTGGGATTCGAGACAGTCAACAACGCGAACCTCGCTGACCAGCGCAAGTATCAGAACATTGGGCGCGACTACGACGCCGCCATTCACCACTTGCACAGCCGCGGCGTCATGGTCAACGGGAGCTTCGTGTTCGGCATGGACGACGACGGGCCTGACGTATTCGACAAGACCGTTGAGTGGGCCATCGCCCAGGGCATCGAAACGGCGACCTTTCATATTCTGACGCCGTACCCCGATACCGCCTTGCACGCAAGGATGGTGGCCGAGGGCAGGATCGTGCACAGTGACTGGGATCTCTATGACACCCGCCACGTCGTCTTCCGGCCGGCCGGCATGGACGCTCAGACGCTGGAGTCCGGCTACTGGAGGGCCTACAAGGACTTCTATCGCTGGAGATCAATCTGGGCGGGAGCCTCGACCAGGGAGACCCTTCCAGAGCGAATGCGGCACATGGCCTATTCGGCGGGCTGGAAGAAATTTGAACCGGTATGGGACCTCGCGATCAGGTCCAGGCAGGTCGTTCATGCCCTGCCCTTGCTGGAGGCCGTCTTGACCGGCTTTGGCCGGCATCGCGAGAGTGGCGTCACCGGCAATTCGCGGTCTGGATCTGGAACCTCACCAGCGATCGAGCCGGCAGCGCCGAACTGAACGCTCTACCGGACACAGTGATCGTCGCCTGGGCACCGACGTGGGACGAGGCGTCGGTCAGGAACGGAGTCACGACGGCGCCGGCCTGGATGGCTGCAATGAAGGATCTGAAGGCACTTGATGCGAAGCTCGCCGCTGACTGAGGAGCTGGAAATGCCGGGCGCCAGTCTGCTGCCCGGGCTCATTGACGCGCACACCCACGTGCTGCTGCACAGCGGCTGGAACGAGCTGGAACTGGCGCGGCAGATGGTTGAGGAGAACGGCCACCGCGCTGCCAGCGCGGTGCAGGCGATGTCGATCTCGGTCAGGCACGGATTCACCGCTATCCATGACCTCGCACCCGAAGATTGCCTACCCGCCTCCACCTGGGAGCGGAACCCATGGCTCGCCGGTACCAGGCTTGCTGCGCCACTGCTGCGAGTCGAGGTACTTCTGCCGCGAACGCTCTCGCCTTCGCCCACATCGTCCATACTTCCCATTACCGTGGCCCCATCGGAGAGATCAATACCTTGAAGAACCACGGCCATTTCAGTCTGCCACAGCGTCCGGGAAGGTCATCAGATTGAGCGCCGAAATGTAAACTGATGCGCGTTGCTAAACGTCCTGTAAACAGGAGCGTGATGCGGCATGGCAAGCAGGTGGGCACGCACCAGTGATGGCATCCTCGGGGGTTTCCGCGTAAGTGATCGCATCCGGATAGCCCCCGTGATTCAGAGCTACCGCGGCCTTGGCCCCCGGCGTCCCCCGGGCGTGAACTCGGGCACGTGGGCGTGCTACGGGGGGTCGATCTGGCTACGACTAGGCGACCCTAAGTCGTGGCCAGACGAGGACATGGATGCCAAGATGATCGACGCGGTTGAGCCCTAATTGACCGGCGAGGAGCCGCCGAGTGTCAACCGTGCGGTCCTTCTGGGGGTTTGACTCCGTCAGCTTCAAGCCCAGATCCCGGCGCAGAACCATAGCGCCTGCACCCGAGCAAGAAGACGGCGAGTCGTTCACTGCACTCAACACCACGCGGATAGCGCTGTACTGGCTAGCTCTCTGTGATGACGAACGCTTGCCGGTGCCCGGAGCTGCCGGTGTAGCCTCCGCCCGCGCTGCACATGCCCGCCGAGGTGCACGACACCGATTGGATAAAGGCAAGCCCGCCGGTGTTGAGTGCGGCGGTGCCGGGCACCTCTGTGGCGGTGCGCCAGGTGCCGTTCACCTCGTTGACCACGAACGCCTGCATGTGCTTGGAGATGTCGGTGTAGGTGCCGCCGGCGCTGCAGTTGCCTGGCGACGCGCACGACACCGAAATGGCGTATGCGATCTTGCCCTGGTTGAGGGTGGCAGTGCTGGGCGCCTGAATGGCGGCGTGCCAGATGCCGTTCACCTCGCTGGCCACGTACGCGTGGTAGTAGCTGGTGAAGTACGATCCGACAGCGCTGCAATTGCCCGCCGAGGCGCACGACAACGCGTACACGTCGGCGGCTCCGCCAGTGTTAAGGGCAGCAGTGCCGGGCATCTGTCTGGCGGTGTGCCAGGTGCCGTTCACCTGATCGATCACGAACACCTGGTCAGCCCCGAGCCTGTCGGCGTACGTCCCGCCGGCACTGCAATTGCCCGCCGAGCCGCACGACATCGAGGAGATCCACGTCCCATGCCCTTTCGGGTCGAGGGTGGTGGTGCCGGGCATCGGTATGGCGGCCTGCCAAGTTCCATTCACCTTGCCGACCACGAACGGCTGGGTGGCGTAGGTGCTGCTACCGACGTAGGTCCCGCCGGCGCTGCAGTTGCCCCCCGGCGTACACGCCACCGGCCCCAACCCTCCGCCACCCCGCGTGTCCAGAGCGGCGACGCCGGGCACCTTCCTGGCGTTGCGCCAGGTGCCGTTCACCTGGGTGACCACGAACGCGTGATACCCGGAGCCGTCCTTGTAGCTCCCGCCCGCGGTGCAGTTGCCCGCCGAGGTGCACGACACCGACCCGGTTCCCGCGTTTCGCAATGTGTTGAGGGAGGCGGTGCCGGGCACCTGGATGGCGGTATGCCAGGTGCCATTCACCTGGCTGACCACGAACGCCTCGGTGTGCCCGCCATTGTCGATGGTGTAGTAACCCCCTGCGCTGCAGTTGCCCGCCGACGTGCACGACATCGATCCAATGTTCGCCTGCCCGCCCGTGTTCAGGGCAATGACGCCGGGCACGGGTATGGCGGTGTGCCAAGTATCGTGCACCTGGCTGACCACGAACACCTGATGGTGACTGGAACCGTCGGTGTAATATCCGCCCGCACTGCAATTGCCGGCCGACGTGCACGACATCGACTGGATCTGCGCCTCCCCGCCCTTATTGAGGACGGGGACGCCCGGCACCTTCTGTGCAGTGTGCCAAGTCCCTCCGACGGCAGCGGCCCGGACACCTGCGTGCAGTTGCGTCCCGGCCTCCGCCGGGCCGACGCCGGCGGACACCAGCGAGCAGACCGCAGAACCAACTGCGATGATCACGGCGGTCGAGCGTCCTGTGGCCATCACTAACCTCTTCGTGTCCGCTCGCGGTTCCGCGACCCATCGCTCCTCCGAGCGTGCCGCGTGCGGGGCCGCAGTCTGCGAGCTTGTTCGTTCAGGCGCCCGGCCATTAGCCCGGCCCGTCCGGGACGCCATGCGCGTCAATGGGTGGGCTGCCCGGCCAGGGCCGGGTGACGGGTGACGGGGGATGTCAGGGAAGAGTCGCCGAAGGCGCTGAGTGTCGAGCCTGCCGGGACAACGAGCAGATTGTTGCCGAGCGCCATGCCGGCGGTTGGCCCGCCGTTTACGCGTACCCCGACGTTCACGGTCCATACCTGATTGCCCGTAGATGAATCAATGGCGTAGACGTCCCCGCCGCGGCTTACGGCATACACATAGCTTCCGCCGACGACAGCGGGCAGGACGAGGGTTCCGTCGCCGAACGTCCAGCGTCCCAGGGTTCCCCCGCCCGTCTGTGACGCGTCGGCAACTTTCCCACCCTGTAGCAGGTACATATCGCTAAAGAAAGCCGGCGGAGCGTCTGATACGAAGGAGCTAAGTTGGGTGCCAGAGGCCTTGTCATATATCAGCGGGTAGTCGCCGTCTCCGCGCATATACACCCTGCTGCCATGCAACGCTGGTGTGCTACCGCGCAGTCCCTCGCAGCCCGGGTCCTTGTGCCACATCACTGTGCCGTGGAAGCTGAAGCGGTAATCCTGATGGCAAGCAAAAGACAGAAACACCCCGCTGTTGTCGACGGCCGGCGAGCTGCCGTCGCCATTTTTGACGGGCGCGGTCCACCGCACGGCGCCAGATGCCTCGCTGACCGCATATAGCGTGCCGCCGTTGCCGGCGCCGCTGACATAGACGTTGGTGTTATAGGCAGTCGGCGGCGCCATGAACGAAATCTGGCCTGTCAGCCGCTTGGACCATATGACGCTGCCCGTGGCCGCCGCGTAGGCGATCAGGGTTCCGTCGCGGTTGAGGACGAAGACGCGCTGGCCGTCGTAGGCCAGCGTGGAGCTAGCCATAGTGCCGCTCACTTGCGCGCCCCAGTCTGTGCTCCCAGTCTTCGCGTCCAGGGCTTGCACACTGGTACAGCAGCCGCCGGAAGACAGCGGCTGGTTAATCGTGACGAAGACCCTGCCGCCGGCTATCAGCGGATAGGACACCTCGGTGTCTTGTCCGAAGGTGACATGCCATCTGTCGAAGAACAAGACGCTCTCCGCGTTCGGAGCGCCACTCTTCTGGAAGCCGTCATGAGCTGGGTTGATCTGATAGGCGTTCGCCACCGAGCTGAAAGATGAGACGAGAAAGCTGATGCCCGCAGACGTGCTCGCGGCGAAGGCTGTGCTGCCGTTGTAATGGGCCTGGATCTTCCTATTTCCCGGGGCCAAGGCGGCGGTTCTGAATGTAGCCGTCCCGTTCTTCAGCGCCGGGTGGCCAGGACGGAGCCGTTGCTGATGTCGGTCAGCGTCACGGACCCCGTGGGCGTGGCGCCGGGCGAAGTTACCTTGGCGGTTATGGTGACCCACGTGTCGTAGTCGCTGGACGTCACGTCGGTTGCCACGGTCGTCGTGGTTGTGGCCTTAACCAACATGGCAGAGCGAGCCGACGCCGGAATGACCATGCCAATCGCCGCCACCGCAGCACAGAGCACGTACACCAGGAGACTGCGCCGCATCCTCTTCGACCTCCCGCGTCGGTCGTGGCTGGCGCAAAATGGCAGGAACCAGCCACAAAAATGACGCTTTCTGGCTGAGCCCGCTCACCGTAGCACGAAGGTACTGACCTTCTCTCTAGGTTCGCGTTAAACAGATCGAAATCCGCTTCAAGTATCTAAAGTCTATATAACCGTCATATAGTGCTATCGCACTGTCGGAGGCGATTGCCCGATCATGCAGCCGCGGGCATCCACCTGGGTCTACGGCTCCGGGTCGAGAATCGTAATCAAAGCCTCGTAGGTCTGAAGGATCGCCCCGGCAACGATGGGCACGCCCCTGGCATCGGGCCGCCTCGACGAGTGCGATCTCGCTCAGTCGGCACAGCAGCTGGGGCAGCACAACATCGCGGCCCCCTGGCTGACAAGCTCGGCGGCGAATACGACGGCTTGGAGGCCGCTGTCTAGGCCGCTGGCGGCTGTGCTGATCGGCACGGCGCGATACATATCGAGCCGTACGCGCGCCAAATGTCAAGCAATTGGCGGTACTCAGCGTGGTCGGGCGATCCTGCGCCTCGCAACCCAGCTAGACAGCCGACAGATTCTGGATTCGGAGTCGCTCGCCTGTCCAGTGCCACTCGCATCTGCTCAGATCACAACCTGGTCCTGGTTCCATTGCCCGTGATCTCGGTCGCGGACTGCCCCCGAGGCAGCCCCAGGGGGCACCTATGGTCACCGGATAAACGTTCGAAAAATGCTCACAACTTCGAGCCCCCTTACGGAATCGAACCGTAGACCTTCTCCTTACCATGGCCACGCCGCACCGCCCTGAACGCACTGCCTGCACCAATAGCACACCGGAAGACTCAGGAAGCACAGCAAGCACCCAGTGCGCACGGCACCCGGTCCACGACCCGTTCCACGACCAGCAAGCCGCATCCGGCCCTCACATCACCCCCGGTGACGGCATCCAGGTCACGCTCAGCGAGCGCCGGACAGTCACGCACCGCCGCGCCCGAGAACGCGCCGGCCAGGACGCCAGGCAACCATTCAGAACGCGCTCCAACGGCTCGTTAGGTATCGCATGCCGAGGACAGGCGCGGGCCGTCTGCGCGACACCTAACAGTTTTTCCGTGTTCCGGCCAGTACTTGCGGACGGGCGCCCACTGATTGGCGGTCGGGTCTCGCGCCGCCGCACCGGCCAACCCTGGGTGTTCGTCCAGCGAATTGGCTATACCAAACCGGACGCTGGCAATATATGATGCGGCGAATCACCGTGCGACAAAGGGTCAGGTGGCCTCGCCGCGGCGGAGGTGCGATGCCGAAGGTCGCCCCGATGGGCATGCGCGAGCAATCCTCGGTGTGGGCGGTGCTCGCCACGGCGGTCGCGGTGATCGGTATCCCTGGCGGGTTCGCCGCACTCGTCGCGATGATGCAGATCGACAACGCGGACACGCTCGGGCACATGTCCACCGCGCAGGACTTCGTCGCGATCGCCGCCTTCGCCATTGGCCTGGCTGGCATATCCGGCGGCAGCCTGTTTCTCGCCATGCGCTGGTGGCCCCGTCCCGGCCTGGCGATCACCCCTGCCGGGGTCGTCGTCTACAACTGGCGGCCCTTGTTGGTGCCCTGGTCGATGGTGGCCGGCGTTACGACCTACCAGCGCAGGTTCGGCCCCGGCCCGGCGCTACTGCTGGCAGGCGGGGACGTCGTGGCACTCACCTGCGCACCCATAGTCGGCTCCTGGTCCACCTCGGGCGGCGCCCGGAGCCTGAGGTGCAGCGTCGATGAAATGATCAGCGCTGGGCTTGCTGAGTGCCAGCCCGAACGGCCGGACGAGCAAGAGCCCGCCTGCGCGCCCGCGCCTCGGGCCGCCTCACCGGCGCGACATGCATCTCTGCGGCGGCACCAGCTACCCGGTGCCCCGTCTTGCTATCGGCCGTCGCGCCGGTTGTCCGGGGCCTGGCGGGCCCTGCCGATCTCCCTGCCGATTCTCGCAGCGGGCCAGCTATACGCCGCGCAGCGCGGCCAGATTTTCAACCCGGCGCAGTTCGTGCTCGGCATCGGCGCCGTGTTCGGGACTGTCTGCCTGGTCGTTGGGGTTGTGTGGGCGCGGTGGGCGAGGGTGATCGCCGTTGGCCCGGACTGGCTCGCCTGAAAGCCGCTTTGGGCAAGGAAATGGCGTGTACTGCCCGTGAGCCAGCTAGCGTCCGTGGGGCGTGGTGTCGACCTGAGCCGCCGGAGCGTGAGGGGTCAGCAGGACCAGCGAACCCGCGAGCGGCCCGGTGCGCGGCTATCACGTCCACAGGCCACGGCTCGGCGGGCCATAGCGCTGCGGCGATCAGACGGGCGTGGCATCCAACTCAGGCCCGACGAACTCGACAAAGGCGTCGCCTCGGCCATACTGCAAGCCGCAGGCAGCCATCCGGCGATGACCGATGAGGCTCGGCGCGAGCTGACGCACAGCCGATATCGCGGCTGCCGGGGTCAGCCCGGCCTGAAGGCGGATCGCCACGTTCAGGAAGGCCCGGGCCGACAGCTGCGATAAGGGGCGGCCTCGGCGGTAATCGATCCTCTCACACGGGCTGCTCACGCCCCGCGAATGGGACCGCGCCCGCGCAGAAGTCGCCGGACTGGCCCGCCTGCCGGCTCCGGTTCGCGTTCCCTGCCACCACGACTACACGCCCCGGAACTGGCTGATGCACAATGACGCGCTGTACGTAATCGACTTCGAGTGGGCCGGCGTGGACGCATGGGTCGCCGATCTCGCCTGCCTGCACCTTGGCATCTGGCCGAGCAGACCAGACTTGCAGGAAGCCTTCCTGAACGGCTACGGACGGACCCTCAGCGTCACCGACCGCAACACGCTCCGCGGCTGCGCCGTGCTCACGGCCGTATGGCTTCTGGTCAAGGCACATGAAACGTGCGAGCCGTCATTCGAAGACGCAAGCCGAACAGCGCTGGGCCGCCTGATCCGAAGCGCTGCGTAGCGGCGCACAACGAGCTGCAACCCGAGCAAGGCGACTACCTGCAAGGTCCGCGCCGTCACGACGGTGAAGCTCGGCCAGAAGATCAGGGCTCCAAATATCGGCTGCTGGTTGCTCGCCTCGCGCCTTACGCTTCAGCCATGAACGAGAGGGTCATAAATGATAGGGCTCTTGCAGTCAGTGTGCCCGGCGGCAAGCTGATCGGGGTGCGATCCGGGTCGGGCCGGCCGCTGCTCGTGTTGCACGGCGGGCCGGCCGTGAACGACTACAGCGACTGGTTCGCCGACGAGCTGGCCGGCTGGGACGCGCTCCGCTACACCCAGCGTGGCGTCGCCCCGTCGGTGACCGAAGGACCTTTCACCATCGAGCAGCACGTGTCCGACGCGGTGGCCGTCCTCGACCAGCATGACGTGGCCGCCGCCACTGTGCTCGGCCACAGCTGGGGCGGCTACCTGGCCATGCAACTGGCCGCGCGGGCACCCGACCGGGTGAGCGCCCTGGTACTCGCCGACCCACTCGGCGCGGTAGGCGACGGCGGCCTTGCCGGTTTCGGTGCTGAGCTGGCGGCCAGGGCGACGCCCGAAACGCGCGCCAGGATCGCGGAACTGGACGAGCTCCACGCCACCAGTAAGGAGCAGGAGGCCGCGGTGGCGCTGGAGTATTTCCGGCTGGATTGGCCTGGCCTTTTCGCGGTTCCGGCTCAAGCGCCGCCGGTCCCGGACACCGTGCGGGTGAATCCGGAGGCATTTGAGCCGACCTCCGCGTCGGTCGCCGAGGCCGCCGAGCGCGGTGACCTGCCGGGCCTGCTGCGCGGGTTCACCGGGCCAGTCGAGGTTGTCGCAGGAGAATGCAGCCCGCTTCCGCGGCAGGCGGCCGAGTCCACGGCGGCGGTCTTCCCGGATGCGCGGCTGACGATCGCGCCGGGTGCCGGGCACCAGGTCTGGCACGAGGCACCGGGCTGCATGAATGCAGCGCTGAGCCGGGTCGCCGCCCGGCTGGCCTGATGTGCGAGCGGCGGATAGGCCAACCAGTATCAGCACCACTCCGGCCGACATCCGGCGTGATCTCGGCGGGGGTGCCGTCCATTGTTTCGCCCCCATGCTCCCGCCGACTTGCCGGCCAACTTGGCAGATGAACATGAACCCGGCCTGCACCTCGCGGCCCTGGCGGCGGCGGAGATTGTCGGCGACCGGGGCGGCGTGGGCCTGGGTGAACCACCCGATGAGCGGGCCGTGATCCGTACCGACGACTCGCGGCCGGGCTCGGCCTTGGAAGAAATAGTCGACGGTCGTTTTCGTCATGGTCAGACCTGCTCCTATTTCGCGCTGTGTGCCGCGGGGTGTGAACGCGGGCGTGCAGTGGTAGTGCCGCCACCGCGTCCTCCGGGCGGCTGCAGCGGTGTATCAGCCGGCGAACTGGTAGTTCAGGTTGCGGGCGGCGTGCTGCCTTTGCGGCGACGCGGCTCGGCTGCCCGGGAGTGGGCCGGTCTCGTCCGCCTGCCATCCGCGGCCCGCTGCGGCTCGGCGGCCAGTGTCGGGATCATCGCCCCCAGCGCGCCGTGCTGTGCTGGCGAGCGGATGGCACAGGGGGCATCGGCCCGCGTCGGCGCCATCAGCGTCCTCGCGCCGGCGGGTCCGCCGGTTGCACTCGCCGCACCACGGCGGTTGCCGCCACCAGCCCTCGCGTCCCGTCGGGCCCGGCAGCTCGTCCGGTGAAAGGCGGGCGGCGAGCACCGCGTACGGATTCCGCACGCCGCCGGTGTTGGCGCCGGTGAACGCGGCCAGCTCGGCAGGCGTCCAGCCCGCGCGGAGCGCGGCGTCGACGGCCGGGGCAAGCCGGCCCCGCTGGGCCGCAGTCAGCCGCCACGCGCTGCCAATGGCCCGACCGCATTGAGGGCAACGCCCGGTTCGTTCGTCGCTGGCGAGCCGTGTGATGCCACGCCCGGCGGGCATCGCGAACGGCTCGCCCGCGGTCACTGCAGGCCACGGCGCTACCGGGCGGCCTGGGAAGGAACAGCTCGCGTCGACCAGCACCGGCATCGAAGGCCGCTTGGCCCGCCGCGGGTGCCAGCCATCAGCGGCGGGCCGGAAGAACCGTTCACCGTAACCGGACCGGCGGAAATGGCCGCCGCCGGGGCCGAGGAACGCGTAACTGGCGTCGGGCACCAAGGAGCCTCCTGATTGCGGCAAGTGCACCGGCCGCAGGCGCCGCACCTGGGTGGCGGACCGCGTGGTCAGGCGGGCCAGCGTGTGGTGCCCGGTGGCGGCGGCGACCCACAGCCCGTCATGGGCGAACCACAGGCCGTCCACGGCGTCCGGCGGCGCTGCGCCGGGGCGGTGGCGGGTCCGGCGGGTGAAGGTGACCGTTGGCTGGCCGGCATCGGCGGGCACGTGCCCGATGGCCAGCGCCCACAGTGCCGGCCCCCGGCGGGGTCGCGGGTCAGGCCGCTCCAGCCCGCGTCGATGGAGGTGATCGGCAGCCGGGTGCTGGTCATCAGCCCGGTCAGCGACTCGTCCTGGTCGGTCACCTCGATCACGGTGCGGCCGTCCGGCTGGATCCGGAACCCGACCTGCCAGCCGCCGACCGGCAGCCGCACCCGGATCGGCGAGCCGGCCGACGCGATGGCCTGCTCCGGGGGGCTCACCGGCGGGGGCGTTCTGGTCGTGGTCATGCCGATCTCCTGGGGGTGCGGGGGCGGGCTGCTGGCGGCCGTTGCGGCGGCCACCACGCGAGAAGTGCCGGGCGGGCCCGCGGGGGGCCGGGCCGGGGCGTGCCCCGGTGCGCGGCGGCGGTGGCCAGCAGCCCGGCAGCGATGATGGCCGCCCCGGCGGCCGCGTCCAGGACGAAGTGGTTGGCGGAGGCGAGCACGACCACGGTGGTGGCCGCGGCTCTGCCGATCCCGCTCGTCGAGCCCGTGACCAGCGCGGTCTTGCCTTTTAGATCTGTCATGGCGTTGTTTGATCTCACTTGGGCCGGGGCGACCCGGCGTCCTGGGCCGGGCCAAGGGCGACGGTGCCGCCTGGCCCGGCGGCGCGCCGCAGGGCCATCATCGCGGCCGTGCCGGGCTCGGCGGGCAGGGCGGGTGGTGGTTGCGCGCCGGCGAGGTCGGTGCGGCGGACCCGGATCACGGCGAGGTTGATGATCAGGGTGAGCAGCGCGATCCCGGCGGCGACCAGGAACCCGCGGCCGAACCCGGTGGCGAGGGCGTGGTCGTAGATCGCTGCGGCCGGCGGCCCGCCGGGATGTGCCGGGTGCCCGGCCCGCGCGGCGTGGGCGGCCTGGGCGTGGATGCTGTTGGAGACGACGGTCCAGGCCACGGTGCCGAGCACCGCCAGGCCGATGGAGCCGCCGGCTTGCTGGCCG
>WNFN01004001.1_pt1 | contig 15285 bp, 18 predicted proteins | sample 5400161 | NCBI WGS metagenome assembly WNFN01 (sample SAMN13153353, study PRJNA577476) | soil metagenome | isolation source: 80 cm saprolite on Douglas fir-dominated hillslope | place: USA:California | collected 2013-09-17
TTGCGGATTGGAGACAGTTATGTCGGGGCTAGGCGCAGGAGAGACGTCTTGCGCCTGGACCGGTTTGGTCACGGCGCTATTACCCGCGGCCTGCTCCGTCTTTGCGGCCTTCAGGTCCTTAACCTTGAGCATCGACCGGACGGTCGCGACATCTACTTGGTCTGTTTCCGAAGCCGGCTGGCTCTGTGCTTCAGCACCCGGAGTAATTGCAAGCAAGAGAACGAGGAGGATTACAACTGCTAGCCCGGACGCGTGGATTGCGGATTTCGCTGAGCGCACACCTCACCCCCATACACGTTGCTCTGACGCTAGCATTCCCGTTGTGAGACTCGAACGGTACCCACGTAACTGGTGTAGCACTAAAGCTTTAAGACTTTGGATGGTGGGATTGCATGTTCCGATCGTGTGACGCTATGAGGAACTCAAGTCACACTTAAGACGTTGCTTTCGCATGCGTGCCGCGACGGGAGTAAATGCAAAGCATCTGCGTGCCTTGGTTCCCGATTATGGTAGAAGCGCAGACTGGACAAGACTCGAATTGAAAGAAGCGTCCGCAAGCGGAAGCCCGAAGGGCTGGCGACTGTCAGATGTGTAATAAACACAAGGCACGGAGCTCTTCGTTCCGTGCCTTTAGTCTTTAAGCATCAAACACACATCGTTACTGGCTATTTTGATCTTGATCGAGGTCCACGGCATCGCCGAGGTTTGAGTTGCCCTCGAGAAAGGTGATTTGGCTCACTTCATCCGCATGGGGTCCGGTGTATTTGAAAATGAACAGCCCGTTGCGGACGTCAATAACGTATATCAACCCGTTGTTGATGATCGGATAGCTCCAGAACACAGCCTTATTATTCCTGCTGTCTGTTCCCTGGCTAAGGGCGGGATCCTCGTTGGCTACCGAGGCCGGAGCCGTCGCGGGAATCGATGGAACAAAGAATCCCGCCTGAACCGGATGAGTTGGGTCGCTGGTGTCAATGATCTGCAATCCTCCCGAGTGCCAATCAATGATCGCGAGATTCTGCGTGAGTGTGGGGTTATGCGAAGAGTAGCTGCGGGTTGACTCGGTCACAGCATCGTCGGCAGGCGATCCGCAGAAAGACAGGTTGTTTTCGTCAATCATGTACTCTCCCGTGATAAAGGGCCTGGTGGGATCGGATACATCGATCAGCCGAGCCCAGCCCCACCTGCAGCCTTGGTTGTCGAAGGTGAAGGTGCCGTACACCTCGTCTGTGGTAAGCGCTAGCTGCCGCCCCGGTACCTGGACCGCAGAATGGCTGTTAGGGCAGTCCTTCGATGACGGGTTAAAAAATGGGCCTGGGCCCTGTCTCGCGCAGCCTCCGGGGAACACGCCGGGGACGGCAGTTGGATCGAGCGGATCCTGCAGCCAAACCGGCCGATTCGTCGGGTCAGTCAGCAGCGTGAGCTGGGGATTCGGCACTCCCGCTGCCACTTGGCTCGTATCGAGGACTAGGAAGTGGCCGGCCTCGAGCGCGAGGTACGCCACGCTGCCGTCAGGCTTCACGCCCATCGAGTGAACGAAAAGGTTGCAGTCATAGGGACCGCAACCATCAGTACCATTACCAAAAGGGTAATTGGGTTGGTTCGTGCCGGGAAAACGATTGTTCCAGGTGCCCTCCGTGACCTCTGTTACAGCACCACCACTTGAAACCTGGCTGATATCCACTACCATCAGGTTCGGGTTCGCATCGACAAATGGGTTTGGAGTCGAGAGAAACAGTAATGCCCTATTGTCGTCGTTGGGGTCTACCCACAGGAACATCTCGTGCGGCTTAACTTGGGCTCCGGTGACTCGCGAAGTGGGCACGAAGTGCGATATGAACTGGGGGTTCGTTGGGTTGCTCAAGTTGAAGAACTTGATGTCAAAGGGCGAGGTCGTATCGTTGGTTCGCGGACAGGCGTGGAGGGCTGAGCTGCAGCGGAAGTTCATGGTAATCAGCAGCTTCTTCTTCGGCCACACACGCACTTCCCGCGATGTGATACCGACCGGCTGTCCGGCGGGGTTCAAAGGTGCGGGGATCTCACTCACAACGGTGGGGCTGGCTGGGTTACTGATGTCGACGATGAGGATGCCCGGATGCGGATGCGGGCAGGTATCCAAGCCGTTTGCCCGGCGCGGGTCACCAACCCCGCAACGACTAGAGCCGTCCGTACGATTGCCCACGTACAAGAAATGTGTGTAGTTGGCGGCGGCCGCATTCATTCCCCGTCCGAAAAGCGGGTTTTGACCGACCAGTTGGACGTTATTTGATGTGCCTGGAGTGGTGGCATTTAACAGCCCAGTGACCGCCAATACAACACAGATACCGGCGAGCACCATCATAAATCGTGATTTCATACTTAGCCTCCGATTGGTTGGTTTTTGGGTTCTCGGACCCTACGAGGCGAAGCGGCCGCTACGGCGGAAGGCGAAGCACTTCTTCGTCTCCGGAGCGACCAATACTCTACACCCGTTTGACCCTTTAATTGTCAATTTGGCGCTGCTTCACGAGGAACTCAGATAACTTCAGCGTTGAAGACTTTCGTTCGGCGCCGAATATTCATGGGAATGTAGGTTAAAAAGGGCCCAGCTTTCGGAGCCGAGATCTGGGCCCTGATCTTGTTAAACGAAAACGATGGTTACCGAAGAGCAGCAAGCAACACATGCTCTTCGGGGCCACGCCCAGCACAGCACGAGGCAAGTTTGCCGTCAATGACGACGGCGGGTACGCTGCGAACGCCATAGTTCTTCGCCTTAGTAGCGGTCTCTAACTTTTGCATGTCGTGGACTACGACTTCATGGGAAGAGCCAGCAAGCCGCTTGACCAGTTCAATCGTTTCCTTGCAGGTTGAGCACCCTGCGCTGAAAACTTCGATTTTCTTCTTTGTGTTCATTGTGATCTCCTAAGATTTGAGTTTGACTTCAATTAACTCTTTCTGATTCGCAGTGATCGCAGATGTCCGCTTGGCTGGATACTCCTCGAATCGGCCACGCATTCCACAGCGAAGCGATAACCAACAGTCCGACCGCACCGTACATGGTCGGACCTGATTCCCATATAAACTTCCCTAAAAGGACAGCAGTTGCTGCAAGCAATCCGAGCAGAAACGGGCCATACCCATGACGGCTGTTCGCTTTGAATGCCATCGCTCCCAATGCAATCACTAGGAGCCCAGCGGTCAGAGGAAGCAGGTAGGCAGCCGATACGAGAAAGCCAAGGCCAACCGAACTCAGCAAACCTGCGTATGCGGGCCAGCACAAGGGACAGGCTAGTTTCGGAAGCAGCGAAACGCCAACACCTGGTAGTGCCAATAGGCCTTGCTTCCATCGACTCATACGCCCTCCCCGTCAAGGCTCTCGAGAATGGGGCATTGCGTAATCGGGCCACATCCGGTGCAGGATTTCGTAAGCTTCAGAAGTGTCTTTTCCATGAATTCAAGGCTTCTGATCTTGCTTCGAATATCGGCGATCTTCGACTTAGCCTTCGCCCGTATCCCTGCACTTGTTGTTGTTGGCGACACTCGCAGCGATAACAATTCCCCGATCTCTTTAAGCGAGAAACCCAGTTCCTTCGCCCGCTGAATAAACCTCAGCCGCTGCGTCGTTTCAATCGGGAACAGGCGATAGCCGGATGCGGTCCGTGGTGGTTTGGGCAGCAGGCCACGCCGTTCGTAGTAGCGGACGGTTTCCAGGTTCACCCCAGACTCCTTCGCCAGATGTCCAATGGTTAGTGAATTCATATCGCTTCATAACTCGATGAACCTAGTCTAAACCCCGTACCACGCTACGGGGTCAAGCACATTTATTGGGGGAAGTTGATGGCGTAGCCGGTTCACTTCAAAGAAAAGGCGGAGGGCACAGGGCACTCAGGCGGAAGACTAAAGTAGTTGGCCTAAACTGCTATCTTTCTTACTCCAGGTCCCGCTAATTATTGAAGCGGTGCCTGAACACCGTAAAGGCCACCAAGAAGATGATCCCAATGGAAAAGAACAAGACCGAGAAGAATATCCGCGAAACCCTCTCGCTTATCTTGCCTTGAAAGTGCGTGCCCATGATTGCGCCGATAATTGCTCCAGGCACGGCCCACACGATCAAGTTCCATGGTATGGCAGACATCCCGCCTTGCATCGCGAGTTGCACAAAGTTGGCAGCGTGGCCTCCCCCACACCCGTGGAAATCAGGCCGGCGAGAAAAGCACCGATCCCAGAAAGAACAATCTGCCCCCTCATGCCTTCGATTCAGTACTGGAAGACTTCACCGTCGGCAGTTTCGATTTTTCTCCTTCGTTCTGGGGGACAGTCTCCATACGAGCACTCTGATTCACAGACAATACATGGGCACTTGTACAACTTTGGCCGGCGTCCGCTGCTTTCACCTGTGTAAAGCAGAAGAGCCACCCCGAGCATTGCCACGCCGTACACGACCCGCAGCACGTTTGTGGGCGCATGATGTGCGGCAACGGCTCCCAATATCCCAAGCGGCACGGTCGCGGCCGCAAGTGTGCGCACGGTTCTCATATCAGCGAGCCCGCGACTCCAGTAGCGGTAGACCGCTGTCCCAAAGCCGGAGGTCTCAAGAAACAAAGAGGTACCAATTGCCGCGACCGTGGAGAGTGGAGGCACTCCCATAAGCGGAAACCCGATCAGGAAGACAGGTGTAATGAAAGCTGCGCCACTGATGCCGCTGAAGGTCGCGACGGCAGCAATAGGGCGCTTCGGGAACAGGCGATAGCCGCATGCGTTACGCGGTGGTGTGGACAGCAGGCCACGCCGTTCGTAGTAGCGGACGATTTCCAGGTTCACCTCGGACTCCTTCGCCAGATGTCCAATGGTTACTGCATTCATGTCGACAATTCCTGCATCAACCAGTACACCGATGGCGATGGCGATGCCCGCCAGCGACATCACGTTTGAGGTCACATGTGCGTAGTGCATTAAGAGGAACGAGCACAGTACAGCCAGGGGCAGCGGCAGAGTCACCACCAGGATGCTGCGGAAGTGCATGAGGAAGATGACATGGGCGAGTGTGACGAGAGTGATCTCCTCATCAACGCATGGCGCAGAGTATCAACGGTAGCTTCTATCAGTTGTGAGCGGTCATAGAAGGGCACGATGTGGACGCCGTGTGGCAGGCCAGGCTGGATCTCCTCGATCTTTTGCTTAACCCGGTCGATGAGCTCTTTGGTGTTCTCGCCTTGTCTCGCCACGATCACACCGCCCACTGCTTCGGAGCTGTTCTTCACCAGCGCGGCGTTGCGGAACGCGTCTCCTATTTGCACGGTTCCCAGGTCTTTGACAAAGACCGGAGTGCCGTTGTGCGAGCCAACCACGATGTTGCGAATGTCATCGAGATTCTCGATCAGGCCGAGTCCTCGCACAATTGACCAGGAACCATTCTCAGAGATGACATTGCCGCCCACGTTGGAATTGCTTGCCATCACTGCCCGCATGACGATGCTGAGAGGGATGCCATAAGAGCGCAGGCGGTTGGGATCGACATCGATCTGATATTGCTGCACCGTGCCGCCCACACTCGCAACTTCCGCCACTCCGGGCACCGAGTTCAATTGGTAGCGAACATACCAATCTTGCAAAGAACGAAGGTCGCGCAGGCTCTTACCACCACCCTCGACGGTGTACCAAAAGACGTGGCCTACACCAGTCGCATCCGGTCCCAGTGTCGGCACAACGCCTGGGGGCAGTGATTTGGTGACAAGATTCAACCTTTCGAGCACACGAGTGCGAGCGAAATAGGGATCGACATCATCATTGAAGATGACGAAGATCATCGAGAAGCCAAAGGCTGAGGATGAACGCACGACCTTCACACCGGGCAATCCCTGAAGGTTGGTCGTGAGCGGATAGGTGATCTGGTCTTCCACCTCTTGAGGGCTACGCCCCTGCCAATCGGTGAAGACGATTACCTGGTTGTCGCTCAGGTCTGGAATTGCGTCGACGGGTGCACGCAGCATGGCCCAGAGTCCCCAAGCCGCGACGCCAATCCAAAGGGCGACAACAAGGAACCGATTGCGTAGCGAAATCTCGATTAGACGGTCGATCATGACAAACGCCTCAGACAGTCAGGCGAAACTCCGCGGCCGCCCTCGAACTGTGACACGGCAAAGCATGAAAACGTGGTGCGTACAAATCCCATATCTCTCCTCCAAGCAGGAACACTTCAACTAAAGACCCCGAGGGGTAGTTCTGAAAAGGAATGGAGAGGAGAGCTAAATTCTTAGGGGAGCCGAGGCGCCAATCGCCTCACCGGGCGGCGAGTGGGGGTGCGACCACCAACCGACAAATGAACCGGATTGTTCGGCCAACGGGAATACACCCGGAAGTTCTTCGGCGCTGACGGCGACGGTCGGCCCGGGAAGGGAAGGGGGCGAAGAAGGCCGGAAATCCCTATGAGGTTGAACCACGGACTTACAACAGGAATGAGACTGAGACATGCCAGATCCGTTTTGGTGGCAAGCACCGCCCATCTGTTTGCAGCATTCCTTCTCGTCGGCCGATAGCCGCGCTCCTGGAACGGTGCAAGCTATCAACGGCCCTCCGAACAGGAGCACAGTCAGAATAGACACGAAAATGGAACAACGGTTCATTAGGTTAATCTGATATTTGAGATTCTAACGCACAAAAAAAGTTTCATCTCACTTCTGTCTATTGCAATCACTGGGCCAATATCCAAAGTCCTTCTTTTCCTGGTGTCAGACCACGTTTATTGGTCGGAGGATGCGTTGAGTACCTGTCAAAACGGATGTCGAACGGAGGTCTCCGTGTCGCTACAGCGACGCCACGAATTCAACCCAAGACCGCTATGTCTGCACCTCGTCGCAAAGACTCAGGCGCGCGGTCAGGGAGCAGCGTTCAGCATTCCAGGGAGGCAACTGGAGCCAGTTCGTGACATTCCTCAATACTGAGCATCATGAAGCCAGAAAAAGCAACAGATCGTGAGAATTAGCGGAGATCCAAAGACAACGACGAGTGTGGCCGCGCCAATTACCTCACAGATACTTTGTCTGGTCGTGCACGCACGACTGCTTTTGTCGCCCTGGCGGCAGGCGAAAACGCCCAGTAGGTAGCGTCCGCGGGTGCCGGGACAGTTCGAGCTAGATTGCCGCACGCTGCAATTTCAATCGGCGGAGCAATTGCGCATTCACGGCCACAATAATGGTGGACAAGCTCATGGCCACTGCTCCCACACTCATGGGCAGATCCACTCCCCAGCGGACCAACAGTCCTGCAGCGACCGGGATGGCAACAATGTTGTACGCAGTCGCCCAAACGAGATTTTGAATCATCTTTCGGTAGGTCGCTCGGGATAACTCGATCGCTCCCACGAGTTACATGCCGGATGGACTTGGTCAAACGATGGGGCTGCCGCGGCAAGAGCGCCCACGCCGATCAGCAGCCGCAAACCGCTGATAGCCATAAATGCGGTACACGCGCTTTGCAGGCAGGATAAAAAGCAAACTGATGAGTCCGACCGCGAGGCTGCGGCCCTCACTGTGCTTCGCCTCTGCCAGGCTAACTTCCACATCTTGTTCGGGCATCGCGTCCTCAGTGTATCGAAGCGACCGCGGAAGGGGCGACCGGGGCGCTGCAAAAAGGAGCACAGGCCATCGGCAAATCACGCAGTGGACTATCGGACCGAGGAAGCAGCTCACAGCCAGATTATGAGATCGCTCCAACACAGCATAAGGACGATGGGCCTCCGTGCATGCCCATCGCCTTATGTGTTCTTTCTCAGTAAGAAAGAGGTCTGCAATATTGCTATTGACTCTCGCGGCGGTCAGCGGGGTTGATATAGGCGATTCCCATGACTCCACCAGTCTGCGGCAATCCCGTCGACATCTGCTGCAGAAGCGTCAATGGCGAGTCCGGCGAGGAAATCCGATAAACGTCCACTTTTCCTGTGCCGCTTTCCAGATCGTAGAGGAAATCACTATCCGCTGCGCGGCTGTCGATCTCTTCCACTGAACCATCTTCATTCAATCGGAAGCTCGAGATAATTGACGAAGAGGCACTGACCACCCAGAATGTTTGACCATCCTTATCAAACGAGATCCAGCAGGAACTGGTTGAAGTGTTCGTCGGGCCTGTTGTGATTTGGCTACTGGTCGGTACATCCAAAGATATGGGGCGAAGGAAACCCAATTCATTCAGATCAAACGTCGAAACGGATCCGGTCTGGAATTGGCTGAGCGACGCCGGCTGGCCATTTGCGAGAAACTCTCGAGATTCCGTGACGACGACTACTTCATGCCCAGGCAGCTCGCGAATCGCGATGCCAATCGCCCCAGGGAGATTGCGGTCCTGGTCATTGTTCCGCTGCGTGGATGTGACGGCCGAGACCGGTAAAGGTGTGAGAAAGCCTGGCCGAACGATGGCAAAGCTTTCAAGCTCGGAAGCAGCGGCACTATCTGAGATCGCAGTTGAGCCAGCGTTGTAGATCGACACGACAAGAGAACGGCCACTTGCCGCTACGGCCAGGTCAGAGGGACGGCCAACAAGTTGCCGTTTCGAGCCCGGAATTTCCTGAAGATGCCCTGTCTCGCGGTCCAATTCAAAGGCGTCAATATCGCCTACCTGGTCCGGCGGTCCGGTATAAACACCGTCGCTGTCGACATTGGCAACATAGACGACCCCATCGCGCTCAGCAATGGTGTCAGGTCCAAAACCACCGCTTGGAACCACGCTGACGAGTGTCAGACTGAAGTTTTTGTTTACCCTGAATGAAGAAACCGTATTAGAGCCGGCGTTGACCTGTAAGACGAAGCGATTGTCGACGTTTAAGACTGAATGAGCTGCGATCAGCGGGTCGATGGGGCCACCAGTGTTGAGTCGGCCTCCAGCCCCACCTGACAGATACTCGCCGATATAAGCCAGGGTGCCATCGGCTTTGCGACCGTAGGCCACCAGACCATTCTTCTGTCCGTCGTCTGTTCCTGCATAAACCGCTCCCGTATAGTTCTGGGCCAGCGCAGTCTTCGCGAAGGTTGCGAAGCACATTGCAGTGAGGGCGAGGAGTGGCAATGCACTCCGGGAAATCTTTGACAGCTTCATAATCCGTATTTTTCCTTTTCTATCCCGAAAGGTCGGGAATGTGCTTTTGGAATTAATCCCCGTGTGATCGACCTCGCGTTTTTCCGCGGGTTTGACCACCGGGACTCGTTCTTCCAAACAGACGCTGGTTGTGGCGAAGAAGTTTCAGGCGGGGGACATTTTCATGATTTCTGGCACATCCTCCTTGGGCAGCAACCGCTTGTAATGTTTCGTTGCTGCACTGTGTAACTTTTCACGAATCGAAGACATCGTACAGATCGATAGAACCCTGCAGACTGAAGTAGGACCGCGAGCGCCAAATTGCGCTCGCGCGTGTCCTTAACATGCGGTCCCGCAAGGAGCTTATCGTTAAAGTCCTACATAAGCAGGAGAGCTTGGCTTGAGTTCTTTTTCGGAAATACCAGAGGTGAGCGCTTCCCCGTTATTGCATACGCAAAGGGAACGTATTCGGGTCTTAGTGGCCGAACCTGACATTGCTAGCCGACGTCTAATTTCTTCGCTGCTTGCCTGCGAATCAGAAATCACTGCGAAGTACATCGATGGCTCTCGCTTGGTCTCCTCGGTTCGAGAGAGCTTCCCGGATCTCGTGATACTAGACGCAAATACGCCTGCGATCCGGCAGGCCGGAGGTTGGAGCGGTTTGGGGATTCAGGCACCAGTTGTAACGATCGTTACAGCTTACGACTATGCCGCGCTGACCCCGTTTGCTGCTTTTGCAACTGACTTGCTTGTTAAGCCGTTTGATGTCGAGCGCTTCGAGACTGCGCTGGATCTGGCTACTTCGACCATCCTTCGCGCCAGACAGAACCTGACGACGATTTATGGGACGAACCCACTGAAGACCACCACATCCGGTCTCCAGTTTTTGCAGAGATTGGCGGTTGAGATAAACGAGAAGATCGTGCTGGTACGCGACGTTTGGCATCTTCGATACCTTCAACGACGAACAGGGAAGAAGCGCCCACGTCAATGGGGAAGTGGCCAAGGCACTCTTCGCTCGCGCCGAAGAGCTGCTCGTTACCGCTCCCCAGATTCAGATGGTAGACATCGTCGCGGAAAAACTCTAGGCTCAGGCCCTTAGTCAAAGCAAATGAGCATCGTTTCGGGGTACAGCAGCGCTGATCAACTGGGATAGCCGATGGGACTGTGACCGTCGTCTGGCTGCACCTCCTGATTGGCTCGGTTGCTCTACCAGCGGAATCCTCGCTGGAGGTTCGCTGTCGCCGGTTGGTGAAAGGTGTTCCGTGTCGAAAAACGCTCTGTGTCTGGGGACTCAGTTCGCAACTCGGGAGTCCACTACTAAGAAATAACCACAACAGGAGAGATTGCAATGTATGACATCAAGAATCTTGCCAAGCTGAAGCGGCTAGACGAGAAGAATCCGGAAACGATGAAGGCTTTCTGGGCCTTCGATAAAGCAGCATTCGCTCCCGGAGCTATCGATGTATTAAACAAACAACTGATGGCTGTGGCTGTCGCCCTTACGACGCAGTGTCCATACTGTATCGAATTGCACGTGAAATCTGCCCGGGATGCGGGAGCAACGGACCAGATGCTGGCCGAAACGGCAACCGTTGCGGCGGCCATGCGTGCGGGAGCGGTGATCACCCATGCTACTCATCTGTTCAAGGACTAACGAGCAGTACCAATATCGCGTCCATCTCGACACTCGGTACGTTGTGGAGGCGAAAAGCGGCCTACATTGTGGTCCATTGTCTGGCTTTAACAATCGAAGGATGAAGTCGCTGGCTACTACGACTGTTTGTGTCGACTCATCCGAGCCAAGAATCGCATGTATTGTTGCAGCGTTCGGCCGCTAGCGCGACTGTTGACGAATGGACCCTCGCGCTGACACTTGATCAGACCAGCGTCGGCAAGGACTTTAAGATGATGCGAAACGGTCGCTGGCGTGATGCCCTGAAGGCTCGCAATATCACCACACGTCACCTCTTTCCTGGCAGAGATAGCTTCAAGAATGGAAAGCACTGTTGCATCTGCCAGCGCTCTTGAAACCTTCTCGGCGCGCCTTCGGTTCATAACAGGATCTTCGGCCAGTGTAGCCGATAAATCGACGACCACAACTGATTGACGACCACGATGTTTCGGGTCCTGTGAGCGGGTTGCAGTTTTCACATTAGGAGGAGAGATGAAGCGGCTGGACGGGAAAGTGGCAGTAGTGACTGGCGGGAACAGCGGTATCGGCCTGGCGACGGCGAAGCGTCTTCAGCAAGAAGGGGCGAGGGTGGCTATCTCGGGTCGAAGCAAAAAGACCTTGGATGAAGCAGTCAAAGCGATTGGCAACGGAGTCTTGGCTGTCCAGGCAGACGTTGCGAAGCTCGCAGACTTGGACAAGCTCTATACGGAAGTCTCGCAAAAGCTTGGCAAGATTGATGTCCTGTTTGTTAACGCTGGAATTGCGAAGTTCGCGCCTCTGGCTGAGACATCGGAAGGCACCTATGACGAACAATTTGAGATCAATACGAAAGGCGCATATTTCACGATTCAGAAAGCAATTCCTCTCTTGAACGATGGTGCTTCGATCATTCTGAACACTAGTGTGGCCGATATTCAAGGTCAAATCGGTACTAGCGCCTATTCAGCAACCAAGGCAGCGTTGCGCTCATTCGCGCGAACGGCGGCCGCGGAACTCGCCGAGCGAGGCATCCGCGTGAACACGGTCGCTCCGGGGCCAATCGTCACTCCGATTTTCGGGAAGATCGGATTGCCAAAAGAAGCTGTCGATGAGTTCGCGAAGCAAATCGGGGCGAAAGTACCGCTGAAGCGATTCGGGCAGCCCGAGGAAGTTGCAGCCACCGTGGCGTTTCTTGCGTCCCAGGACGCCTCGTACATCACCGGTATTGAGATCAACGTGGACGGCGGACTCGGACAGATCTAACGGATTCTACATATTCAGAAAGAAAAGAAGCCACAAGGAGAATTACGGTTGAAGAAATTAGAGGGCGAGGTTAGGGAATCACATGCAACGATCTAACCTCGCCCGTTATGCCAGCCTCCCAGTACGCCTCCTTGTCGGCTACGGATTCGTCGAACACGGTTTCGCGAAGCTATCGCGAAGCCCCGATGCATTTGCGGGCATTTTGCAGCAACTGGGTGTCCCACTGCCACATCTGGCGGCCTGGCTAACAGTCGGCACCGAGATACTTGGTGGCTTGGCAATGCTGCTCGGAGTCTTGGTGTTCTGGGCGAGCATTCCCATGGCTGTCGTTCTGCTGGTTGCGATGATCAGTGTTCACTTGCCGTACGGATTCAGTTCAGTGAAGTTAGTAGGCATTTCCGCGTCTGGGGCCAGGTTCGGACCTGTTGGTTATGAAATCGATCTTCTATACCTCGCCGCGCTTTTGATGCTTGCGGTTCAAGGTCCTGGACCATTCGCGCTTGAGAACGTGCTGCAAGGTAGGAGAATCCCCTCGGCATCGAGCGAAAAGAAGGTTCTCCGCACCTTCCGCCACTCTGATCGAACAAAAGATTGATGAGCTAGAAGAACCGAAAGCGTTTTTCGCCTGCCTACTAGGAATGGAGGACAGTGAGAAACAATGAACGGTTAGTAACCAAAATCACATATATCGGTGGTCCCACCGCTCTCATTGAGATTGGTGGGTTGCGACTTCTCACCGATCCAACATTTGATCCGGCTGGCACAGACTACAAGTCAACCAAGAAACTCATTGGTCCGGCGATCAGTGCGCAGCAAATCGGACGCATTGATGTTGTGCTGCTCAGCCACGATGAGCATCCGGACAACCTAGATGCAGCTGGCCGTTCCCTGTTAGGTAAAGCACGCACGATTCTAACGACGCCTGCGGGAGCCAAACGGCTCGGACGGAATGCTGTGGGTTTGAAAAACTGGCAGGATTTCGAACTGAAAGATAACGACAGCGACACTGTCACGATTACAGGAACTCCCGCGCGCCATGGTCCTGAGGGTTGTGAGTCGAAACTGGGCGAAGTAACCGGCTTCGTAGTGTCGCCGAAACGCCAGGACCACGTCGCAATCTATTTTTCAGGCGATACTGTTTGGTACGAGGGAGTAGCTGAAGTCGGCCGCAGATTTCGAATTGGCATCGCCCTGATCAATCTCGGCGCAGTGCAAGTCGACCACTTTGGCCCCGAACGGCTCACAATGAGCGCCGACGAGGCTGTTCAGCTTGCAAGAGCCTTTGGCCTCCATATGCTGATTCCACTCCACTATGAAGGTTGGGCACACTATCGCGAGTCTCGCGAGAAAGTGAAGAAGACATTTACATCCACAGGTCTCGATGAACGCGTGCACTGGCTTGCCCCAGGAGTAAGCGCGAGAATCTCGTAAACGCAGTCAGTTTTCCAACTATATACCATGGCTCGTCAGTTCAAGTCGGGCGACGCCATGGTTCTCCAGAATGGGCGCGAGGGGAAACTTCAAATATCTGGCGTTCGAAATGGATTGAACTCGATCATGAAGCCCTGGCATGCCTCGATCATCGTTCCGTGCCGCTGCGGCGCTCCTGTTCAACGGTACGGGGCCGCGATTATTGCGGTCGCGATGTCGGCAGCTGGCGCACTTTTTCTGCGGCATTATGGTTTGCCGACTAGTGTACGGTTTGTCCGATCAGAGTGTCGAACTCGGTCATCCAAGAAAAATACCATCGGAAACGCGGCCAACCAGTCTAGTCTCCGGAAGGCTCCAGAAAGATCCGAAGGGTTCCGATGATAGGTAACAGAGTATCTCTGTGCCCTGGAGACAGAGGTGAAGGCATGCCGGAACAGGTCTTGAAATCACACGTGCTAGCCGGCCCGGTGACGACGGAATGGGCTGGGTCCGAGGCTGGCCAGAACGAGGCCCTTCGTCGTGTTTCTCGAGCCATCAGTTCCTATCGTGAACCGGCAGCCTTGTTCCGCGCTCTCGCCGACGAGCTCCAGAAGGCGGTGAGGTTTGATTACTTAGGCCTCATCTTGTATGACGAACTCCTGAATAAAATTGAGATTCCTGTGCTCCATGTCGTGAATGGACCCGGCGTGGCCGTTCCCGCGGATTTGCGTCCAGAAGACACCATTACGTGGTGGGTTTATCACAACCAGAAACCGGCGGTAATTTCCTCCGCTTCCGAGGAGACTCGTTTCCCGCGGATAATGGAGATTTACAAGAGATGCGGGGTTCAATCCACAGTCGTGCTTCCTCTGACCACAGCACATCGCCGCCTCGGTGGGATAACGCTGGGGTCAGAGCAAGCTGACGCCTATTCGGAGGAAGAGGTTCGATATTTAGAGCTCGTGGCGGATCATGTTGCATTGGCGGTGGACAGTGTTCTGCGAGATGAAGAGCAACGACGCAGCGAGGAAACCCTCCGCAAACAAAAGGCGCACTTCGAGAATCTGTTCGCACTAGCGCCCGAGGCGATTGTCCTGCGTGACATCAAAAATCGAGTTCTCAGAGTCAACGACGAATTCACGAAGCTCTTTGGCTATACGGTTGATGAAGCACTCGGCCAGAACATCAGCCCCCTCATTGTGCCCGATGATCGGAAGGAAGAATGTGAGAAATTGCGGGAAGCATTGAAGAGGGGCGAAAAAGTGAATGTCGAGACGATTCGGCGAAGGAAGGATGGAAAACTCCTTACCGTATCGCTTGTAGCCGCGCCGGTATCAGTGGAGGGCGACGAGAGGGAGATTTACGCGATTTACCGGGACGTCACCGGGCGCAAGCAGGCCGAAGAGAGACTCCGGCGGAGCGAAGCGTATCTGGCCGAAGGCCAGCGCTTAAGTCATACCGGGAGCTGGGCGCGCTGTGTTTCAACCGGAGATTTGTATTGGAGCCGGGAGAGCTTTCTCATCTTTGGCTTGGACCCTGAGGGACCCAGCCCGACATTTCAAACTCTTCTACGTCGAGTTCACCCTGAAGACCAAGGCTTGGTTCGGGATACGCTCGAAAACTCAACGGTCCGAAGGAGCGATTTTGAGATCGACTACCGGATCATTATGGACGAGGGAACGGTACGTCACATTCATGTGCTCGGGCATCCCGTCATCAACGCGTCAGGCGAGCTGACTGAGTTCGTCGGTACCCACATGGACGTCACTCAGCAGGTCGAATCACAGGCAGCTCTGAAGAGGGCGATGGAGGAAATCAAGCAACTGAAGGACCAGCTCTACCAGGAGAATATTGCACTGCGGGAAGAGATTGACGAAACCTCGATGTTTGAGGAAATCGTCGGTAAGAGTGAC
>WNFN01219470.1_pt1 | contig 15281 bp, 16 predicted proteins | sample 5400161 | NCBI WGS metagenome assembly WNFN01 (sample SAMN13153353, study PRJNA577476) | soil metagenome | isolation source: 80 cm saprolite on Douglas fir-dominated hillslope | place: USA:California | collected 2013-09-17
CTGGTGACCTGCATGTGGTGAGGATCGATGAAACTGGCCATCCCGGTGTGAACGTCGATGCCATTGCGGGAAAGTTGCGCGCGGATCACATCGATTTCGGTCTTGATGACGTTGAGGGCGCGGAAGGAGAGATCCGCCATGGTGATCTGTTCCTTCACGCGATAGTTGACGCCGTAGATGCTTTGATACTGATAGCCAGAAAGGTGGAGGACGGCTTCGCGGATGGTTTTGCTGGGGATGGTGCCGGTGTTGATGGCGGTGCCGCCGATGACTTCGAGTTTCTCGACAAGAGCGGCGCGCTTGCCGAACTTGGCCGCTTGAATGGCGGCGCGCTGGCCGCCCGGTCCGGACCCCACCACGATGAGATCGTACTTTTCCATGGTTTGCCGCGGGAGTATATCACTGTTGGAATCGTGGAGTCCTTATTGACGAGCGCTTGGCGCTCTGCCATCATGCTGAAAATTCGATTTGCAGCGCTCAGGCCTTGAGGCCTGAGGTTTTTCAGGCGAGGAGTGAGCGATCGGCTTGCGGGTATCCATACTGGCGTCGGGTAGCTCGGGCAACATCACATTGCTCGAGACCGAGCGGACCCGCCTCCTCATTGACGCCGGTCTGGGCAAGCGCGAGACGCTGGCGCGTCTTGCGGCTGTCGAAAGAACCGTCGAGCACATCGACGGCATCCTGATTACCCACGAACACACCGACCACTGTAACGGACTTCCGCAGATGCTGGGGTTGTGGAAGGCGCCACTCTATGTCACCGAACCGACCTTAGGTGCGATGCAGCGGATGCTTCCGGAAACGTTTGGGAAGCGGCTCAAGCGCGTGGAAGCCATCCAGCCCGGACAGCATTTCACGGTTGGGGATATTGACGTGCACGCCTTCGCGATTCCGCACGACGCTGCCGATCCCATCGGGTTTACGTTTCGTTCCAATGGCGCGAAGATGGCGATCGTTACGGATCTCGGCTACATGCCCGAACTGGTGAAAGTCCATCTGCGCGGGGCGGATTGTCTGGTACTGGAATCCAATCATGATTTGGACATGCTCAAGGTGGGGCCGTATCCGTGGGTGGTGAAGCAGCGCGTGCTGAGCCGCACGGGCCATCTTTCGAATCACGCGGTGAGCGAATATCTCAGTGACCCAGATGGATTCGACGCGGTCGCGCGTTATCTTGTGCTCGCGCACGTATCGCAGGAAAACAACAATCCTGATCTCGTGCGGATCTCCGCCGAAGAAGCCCTCAAGCGCCGCCCGGCCGAGTCGGCGTTCACGGGCGAACTCCTGGTCGCGTCCCAGCAAGTGCCTCTCAAGCCGCTTGAACTATAAGGCGAGAATCCAACTCCCCGTACCGCGAGTTAACGATGCTTAAATGACTCTGCCGATCACTCCACGCCAGCTTTCTTTTTTACTTGGCTGAGGCCTCGCAATTCGGGCAGGACATACAGATCTCGTGGCCGACCAGCCGCGATTTTAGATTTGATCAGTCCTTCAAGAGAAAGAACTCTGCAATCGACCACGCCAACGGTTCTTACATCGGATTCCGCCAGGACCTCCTGAAAGGAGCCGAGGCCAGATACTTCGCCGAGGAAATCGAGATCACCTAGATCAGTGCTCAATGTGAAATTTAATCCCTGCGCGATCGTCTTGGCGTCAAAGCGGAAGGGCAGATCCGCGGGCGCTCCACGCAAGACCGGGTGGAATGGTTGGAGAGCATTCGCAAGCCGCTCGATGTTCGCGGGAGTGCGTGCATAACAAAAATCGATGTCTTTGGTCAGGTAAGCGGAACCCTGAAGCCCCATCGCGGCCCCGCCGATGACCACGAACTCAACGTCCGCGTCATAAAGAATTCGGATCGTTTCTTCGAGCTTCATTTCTTACTTGCGTTGGATTTGTTTTGCGACCTGAAAGATGCGAGCGCCCTCGGAAAGGCTGCGGGCCCGCTCCGTTGGGGTGCGCCGCAAAGTTGCAATGAACAGAGTCAGATCAATGCCGAATTCCTTGGCCTTGGCCAAATCGCTCCCTAGCGGAGGATTGGTGACTAGATCCAAAACGGTTTTCTCTTGATCTTGCGTCATAGAGTTATAAGCCTATGTTCTCACACCGCCAGGAATGATTCAATTTCATGTGCTCAGCACTTCGAATCCTTGCCTGCTTTGGAAGGAATTCGTCTCACCTTGCGGTTAAGCCGGTTCATTTGTTTCAAAATTCAATCTGGCCCGGAATTTTGTTGCCATCGCGAGCCTCACTCCGCTAAGCTTAATGTTTCTTGGTAGAGGTGCGGAAGCCACGAGTAGCGGGGCACGTAGTTCCGAGCAGCTTCGGAGGCTCGCGCGAAAAGGGCAGTTGAATTGTAGTTATTGTCCGCCGAAATCGCTGCGGTAGCTGAAACCGCGGTGGTTGGGGAATAGGTCCAAGGCCTGTTCACTGTCGTCCGAGTAATCGGATGAAGCGCTATCGAGAGGCGGCAGCCCGATTGGTATCCTCGCGGTTCCTTCCTTTCGTTACGTTCATCCAGAAAAATTAGATTCGAATGAATGCTTTTGAACTGACACGCGCGCTCGTCGATATTGAGTCGACCACCAACCACGAGAAAAATGTGGGCAACTACCTGTTCACGCATTTGTCGGCGCTGACCGCGCGATACAAAGGAGGAATCGAGCGCATCCCTGCCGAGCCCAATCGAGACAATATTTTTGCGTACTGGGGCGAGCCGGTAGTTACGTTCTCCACGCACATGGACACGGTGCCGCCGTTCTTTGGTTCTCGCGAGGATGGGGAGTTTATCTGGGGGCGCGGTTCGTGCGACGCGAAGGGCATTATTGCGGCGATGATCGCGGCGGCGGAGAAACTGCTTGCGGCAGGCACGCGCAATCTCGGGTTGCTCTTTGTGGTTGGGGAAGAACGCAACAGCGCCGGGGCAATCGCCGCGGCGGCAACTCCGCGTGGGTCGCGATTCCTCATCAACGGCGAGCCCACTGAAAATCGGCTTGCTCTTGGATCGAAAGGCGCGCTGCGGTACGAAATCACCGTTCACGGAAAACTCGCGCACTCGGCTTATCCGGAGCTTGGCCATTCCGCGATTCACACGCTGCTGGAGGTTCTCAACGATATTCGCCAAATCCCACTGCCGCAAGACGCGTTGCTGGGGCAGGGCACGCTGAATATCGGCACAATTGATGGAGGCCGCGCGGCGAACGTGGTCGCCGACCTGGCGGAAGCGGAACTCATGTTTCGAACGGTGGGCGATCCGGCGAAGACTCGTGAAGGGGTGCTGGCGGCGGCCGCGGGACGTGCGGAGGCGCGGGAGGTTTTTTACACGCCGTCGGTGCAATTGGCGAAGCTCGATGGATTGCCGACAACGGTGGTGGCGTTTACGACGGACATTCCCAGTTTTGGCGGGACCTGGGGGCAACCTTTCCTCATTGGTCCGGGAAGCATCCACGTTGCGCATACCGCGGAAGAGCACATCCCGAAGAAAGAATTGTTAGCAGCGGTGGACATTTACGCGCGCATGGCGGCGCAACTCCTTGCGACTGGAGGGAGCGGCGCATGAGCCTCGGCCTTGCCATTGTCGGTCACGGGAAAATGGGCAAGCTTATCGAGCGGCTTGCGCCGGAGCATGGATTTGAGGTACGCGCGAAATTCGACGGCCGCAACAACGGGAATGCTCAGGCGCTCTCGCGTGAAACGCTGCGAGGCGTCGATGTGGCTGTCGAGTTCACGGCTCCGCAAGCGGCACTGGAAAACATCCGGCGGCTTGCCGTGCTGGGTGTCAACGCCGTCGTTGGGACTACTGGCTGGCTCGAGCAACTTGCGAGTGCACGCGAAGCTGTGGAGCAAGGCAAGACGGGATTGGTTTGGGCGCCGAATTTTTCGGTGGGGGTGAATCTATTTTTCGACGTGGTTGCGCATGCGGCGGCGCTATTCGCCGGACATTCCGAGTATGAAGCGTGGGGCTGGGAGATTCACCACGGAGCAAAAAAAGACGAGCTTTCCGGGACGCTCAAGAAACTTGCCGAAGAAATGCGCGCCGCTGGTTATCTCAGGCCCGTTGGTCTGAGCGCGAATCGCGCTGGCGCGCACCCCGGGACGCACGAAATCGGATTTGACTCGGCTGCGGATACGATCACTCTGCGGCATACGGCGCGAAGCCGAGAAGGGTTTGCGCATGGCGCACTGCGAGCGGCGCGTTGGATTGCAGGCAAAAAAGGATTCTTTGAGTTCAAAGAGATCCTGGGCGAGCTGGGTTGACGGATTTCAAGAGAGGGTATCCCGGCAGGCGAAATTGAATTCGGGCAGTAAGACGTCTGGGTAAAAGGAGAAAGGCAATGTTTACAGGAACTGGAACTGCGCTGGTCACACCGTTTCGCGTGGATGGCTCGTTGGACGAAGCGACGCTGAGGTCTTTGATCAAGCGGCAGATTGACGGGGGCATCGACTTTCTGGTGCCGTGCGGCACAACGGGTGAGAGCCCCACGCTTACACACGAAGAGCATCTGCGCGTTGTTGAGATTACTGTTGAACTCGCGAAGGGGCGTGTTCCCGTGCTGGCCGGCGCGGGCGGATACAACACTGCGGAGGTCATTGCTCTCGCAAGCGAACTCGCCGCTCTTGGCGCGGATGGAATCCTCTCCGTTACGCCCTACTACAACAAACCGACACAAGAGGGGCTCTTCCAGCACTACCGCGCTATCGCGGGAGCGGTGCGGCTGCCCATTATTCTTTACAGCGTGCAGGGGCGAACCGGCGTGAACATCGAGCCCGGGACGGTGAAGCGCCTCGCGGAAGTTGAAAACATTGTTGGGATTAAGGAAGCTTCCGGCAACGTGCCGCAGATGGCCGCGATTCTCAATGTAGTTCCGGATGATTTCATCGTGTTGTCTGGGGATGATGCGATCACGCTCCCCGTGGTTTCGCTTGGGGGGCGCGGCGTGATTTCCGTGGTTTCCAACGAAATTCCGGCGGCAATGGCCCAATTGACAAGGCTCGCGCTTCAGGGCGACTTCTCCGGCGCCCGCGCGACTCATCGCCGTTATCATGCGCTGATGGAAATCAACTTCATCGAATCCAATCCCATTCCGGTGAAAGCGGCGATGGCGGAGATGGGGTTGCTCGAACCGCTGTGGCGCTTGCCACTTGTGGCGCCCAAGGCGGAGAATCAAGCGCGTATCCGCGCGGTGCTCGAAGCGCTCGAACTCGTCGAGCGAAATCCGGACGCGCGTGGCGTCCAGAGGGTTCATGCTGCCGTCGCAAATTGAGCGGCTGTTTGACGAAGCTCCTGGGCACTACGAAGAAGAGCATCAATGGTTGTTCCGGGATTTCAAGGCGGCGATGAATCGCGGGGAGATTCGTGCTGCGGAACCTGACGCTTCCACGAAATCCGGCTGGCGAGCGAACGCCTGGGTGAAAAAGGGAATCCTGCTCGGGTTTCGAATGGGGGCAATCGCCGACATGTCGATCGATGGGGCGAAGCAGCCGTTCTTCGACAAATCCACTTACCCGGTTCGCGCGTTTACGGTCTCTGACGGAGTTCGGATCGTTCCCGGCGGCTCCAGCATTCGCGATGGGAGTTACATCGGCCGCGGTGTGATTTGCATGCCGCCATCTCCGCGGGCGCGCAGATCGGTGGAGTTCTTGAGCCTGTCGGCGCGCTGCCGGTGATCATCGAAGATGAAGTTTTGGTTGGCGGGAATTCCGGCGTATATGAGGGGACCGTGGTGAAGCGCCGATCCGTACTTGGAACCGGCACAATTCTCAATCGTTCCATCCCGGTTTACGATCTCGTTCGCGACAAAGTTTACACAGCCACCGATACCGAGCCGCTGATTATTCCCGAAGAAGCGATCGTGGTGCCCGGGTCGCGCGCTGTTTCGCATCCTTCGGGCGCAAAATGGGGGCTTTCACTGCAAGCTGCGGTTATCGTGAAGTATCGCGATTCGAAGACGGATGCCCGCGTTCAGCTCGAAGACCTTTTGCGTTAACGCTTATTGCGTCAGGATTTTCTCAAAAAACTGGAGCGCGCGAGGATCGTTGGATTGTCCCAGCCAGAACATGGCCTGCTTGCGTACCGCCGCGTTCCGATTCGTCTGCGCAACTTCGATCAGTTTAGGCACGCCTTCGTCCTTCGGCAATTGGCTGAGAGCGAAAACCGCTTTTTTCTTTACGTCGGTGTCGGGATCGTTCTCGATCGCCCCGGTGATCGTGCCCACGGCTTTCTTACCGGCTTTTTGAGCGAGCCAGAAAAGGGCCTGGCCTCGCACGTGAGAACTTGCGTCATCATGCGCCATGCGAATCATTTCATCCAGCGCTCCCGCTTCGTGACTCACGGAAAGCGCGAACGCTACATGCGCGCGCACGTCTGAACTCGGATCCGTTTTCGCCATGCGCTGCAATGCTGCCAATCCCGCTTTGCCTCGAGCGGCGCCCATCCAGAAAGCTGCTTGCCTGCGCAAGCCTTCGCGCTGATCAGGCTTCACAAATGAATCGAGGGCCTGGTCGGCTGATCCATCGGCGTGCAACGCGATCGCTGTCAACGTTCCGCTGCCGATTCCATGGTCACCGTGATCTTCAAAGTCCACGCCGCGCAGATAGGCAGCGAGCAGCGCCACGCTCTCCGAAGCTTTGACTCCAGTGAGCCATACAAACGGCAGCCCACCCGCATCCAGCGTGCAATCCTCTGAAGCTACTCGAATTTCAACGACGCGCTTACCCTCGAGGCGGAAGAGCACGACGAGTTGCCGTTCGCTTTCCAGTTTAATGTTTCCGTTTGTGTGCGCCGTGCCGCTAGTCCCGCTGCTCTCCTTCTCGAGCCGGCAGGTACCGCAATTCCCGTCATTCCAGTTGTTGTTGCAGCAGACGCCATGTTCCCCAGCAATTTCGCCGATGCTATAGCCGACCCACTCGGGCTGTTCGGCTCTTGCAGCAAGCTCGCGGATCGTTGTTTCGAGGGTTGCGCCGGCAGTTCGTGTCTCAAGCTTTGCATTTTCGATGCGCGGAGCTTCCGACGCTTGCGCGCTGGCCGGGTTTGCTTGCAATGGCCTGGCCGGAGTGCCACCACTCGCCAGTCGCACGGCGGTGCAACTAATCACCGCAGCAATCAACGATAGACCGAATATTTTGCATAGCATTGAGACAGTCCGTTCTTCTCGCATGGTTCCCCTCACTTTTGCAGCAGTTCCATCAGATAATCGTTCGCTTCTTTGGACCCCATTATTGACAGCTTCTCCACTGCCTTCTTTTTCAGTTCGTGGTCTTTCTCGTTCCTGGCGATGGCCACCAGGCCGCTCGCATTTCCCCCCAGGAAATAGGCGTTCAGGACTTCTTCCTTCACGCTGCGGTCTGTCTCTTTTTCATAAATGGAACGCAACTCGGGTTCTTTCCCGCCCATCAAGCCCATGTTCCGAATTGCTGTGCGCCGCAGTTCCGGATTCTTTTCTTCCAGCGCGACTTGGGCCAGTTTCTGGGAATCCCCCGAAAGGAATAATGCTTGCAAGAGCTCTTTCTTTGCCTCTAGGGAGCTTTCGCTTTGGTAGAGCTGCTGCAACTCACTACGGCCACCGGTCAGGCCCAGATTCCGGATCGCTTCCCGCTTCAAGTCCTCGTTCTTTTCGCTCTTCGCCAGACTGAGGAATCACGGCCCGTTTTGCGCTCGGATCATTGCTGTTCGCATAAATCTGCGCCAATAAATCCCCCGAGTGCTTTCCTCCAAAGGTACCCAGATATTCGATCGCTTTCCGTTGCAGCTCTGGATTACTCTGTCCGCTCGCTATCCTGCCAAGGACTTCCATCGCTTGGGACGATCCGCTCTGGGCCAGCACAAACAGCGCCTTTGATTTTTCCTTGGGGGTGCCTGGCCCGTTCAACACTTTCTCAAGCAACGGCATGGCGCGCTCAGGGTCGCTGTTCATCAGTCCGTGAATCGCCAGAATCTTCAAGTCTTCGCCGCCCTGTTCCGCCGGCTTTGCAGGCTGATCAGTGGACTGCCGCACTTCGATTTCCAGGGCGCTGGCGTCCTTTTGCCAGCGGCTTTGGGGAAAGCGCCGCTTCAGATCGGCGATGGCCGCGAGCGCCGCGTCGCGCTTGCCGCGCCTGTTCTCCGCGTAGGCTATCCAGTAAAGGGCCGCATCCGTTTGCGGGCCGTTCATGTCTGCCAGTTGCTTGAACTTGACTGCCGCCTGGTCGTAGCGGTCCTCATCCAAATCTTCGCGGCCGTCGTCGTACAATTCCTGAAGCTGTTCGGCCTTTTCCTGAGCGCGGTCGCGTGCTTCCTGCTCCCGCTCGCGCTTTTCGTCTTCACGTTCCCTGGCTTCCTGCTCGCGTTCGCGGCGTTCCTGTTCCTTGTCCTGGGCCTCTTGCGGATCCTGCAGCGAGTCTGTAGACGGGGCCGGGATGGCCTTGAGCGCACGCGCGCGGGTAGCAGCCGGCGCCAGCATCAGGGCCGCAGTTGCGATCCAGGCCATGCCTGTCTTTCGAAATGGATTGCCGATGGTCATACTTTGTTCCTCTCTCCCTTTTTTGAATCGTTTTTTGCCGGCGCGGGCTCACTGGCCTCCTGCCGTTGTTGCAATTCCTTGTTGACCACTCGAACTTTGAACAGAATTCCGCGCGCCTCGATCTTCTTCTGGATAGCTTCGAGCTGTGCCGGCGTCACCTGATCGGGGCTGTGAGCCACATCGAGAAGCACGCGCTCGAGTTCGTCAAGCACGCTGGCGAGGCCCGCGTCGCCTTCTTGCAGAGCGGTCTGCCGGTACAAGCGATTTTCTTGCAGCAAATCTTCAGCGCGCCGCTGCTCGGCGGAGATGTTTACTTCTCTCTGCTTCGGATCGTTGGGGGCCGCGTTCGAAAGCTCCACAAGCATTCTTTCGGAGTGGCCCAGGTGATCGCCAACGGCAACTACCAGAATGCGTTCTCGCACCTGTTCCTTGCTGGCGGTGTTATCACCGGGGTTGCTTCGGTTTGTGACACGCCCAGCAACGAACGCCCCGACAATCAGTGCCACGACCGCGCCCGCCGCCGCGAGCCGTCTTGGTTCCAGCCATGCCTGCCACCACCGCCCCGGTTTCTCCGCCAGACGCGGTGCAATTTCCTTCCACACCTGCCGCCCGTAATCAGCACCAGGATCCGGCACCGGCAGGGTATCGAGCGCGGCAAGCACTGCTTCGATTCGCTCAAGCTCCGCGCGGCACTCTTTGCAAGCCGCCAGATGCTCCGAAATTGGCAGTCGCTGTTCGGCGATTCCTTCGCGATAGGCAATCAACTCTTCTTCCGTCATGTGTTTCATGATTCCGTTCCCATCGCGCGTGCCTGCGCCCTTGTCTCCACAACGGGCTGCAGTGCCCGCCGCAATTTCTGCACCGCGCGAAAGACAGTGTTCTTCGTCGCGTTGGAACTTGATTTCAAGACTCCTGCGATTTCTTCGATCCCGCAGCCTTCCCAATGCCGCATCACGAAAGCTGTTCGCTCCGCTTCCGAGAGAGCTGCGAGCGCCTGCTCCATTTGTTTTCGCAGCTCGATGCTCTGCGTCAACCGTTCCGGCGGTCAATCGCATAGTTCGCCGCGATGCGATAGACCCACGTCCCGAAATTCGAGCGCGCCGCGAACTGCCCCAGTTTTTGGTACCCGCGCAAAAAGGCCTCCTGAACCACCTCTTCGGCATCGTGCCGGTTCCCGGTCATGCGGTAGGCCAGCCGGAAAACGTTGTGGCTGTGCCGCTCGACAAGAACGCGATAGGCATCGCGATCCCCCGCGAGCGTGCGCTCCACGGCGATGGCGTCGCTCTCGGCGATGGCCTGGGTGCTTGCGACGCTCTGCTGCATCCGATTCATTAGACAGGATTTGAGGCTTGCGGTTAGGTCAGGCTTAGACCCTTATTCGCCAACAACATAGGGCATCTTGGGACCCGTTAGGGTACTACGGAAAGGAAGGCGTAGTCTGGCTCCGCGGAGACGCCGCTCCTAAGTCGCGGCTCCTGGCGGTTCACGTTTTTCATTCGTATCGCAGCGCCACAATCGGGTCGACACGCATGGCCCTTCTCACCGGCACGAGACACGCCGCCAAAGCCACGCCGGCCAAGATAATTCCCACGCCGGCAAACGTCAGCGGGTCCGTCGCGCTCACGCCAAACAGCAGATTGGTCATCAACCGGGTGAGCCCAAATGCAGCCAAGAGACCGATAACCACTCCAGCGAAGGTCATCTTCATGCTTTCGCCCAAGACCTCGCGCAGTACATCGCTCTGTTTTGCCCCGAGCGCCATGCGGATGCCAATTTCGCGCGTGCGCTGCCCAACCAGGTAGGAGATCACGCCGTAGATCCCCATGCTGGCAAGTCCCAACGCCAGCGCCGCGAAGACGCAAAGCACGAACATCGACACCCGCCGCGCCGCCAGCGAGTCCGCAATGATCTCTTCAATGGTCTGCACGGTGACCATAAGGTGCTCGCTGGCCCTGCAAGTAGGAGGAATACATCTGCGCCCGGAGTGCTTGCTTGTCGTCCGAATCGAGCCCCCACTGTTTTACGTGTCCGACGACACCTACGATCTCCGCCAGCCCTCCCAGGGAAACGAGATTCAAGCGCTTCCCGATAGGGTCTTGATCGCCAAAAAACTTTCGCGCAAAAATATCGTCAATGACGACTACATGCTGCGAGCGCTCACGATCTTGAGTCGTGAAAAACCGCCCGCGCTCCAGGGGAATTCCCATTACCTTCAAATAGTCTTCTTGAACGACGTAACTGATAGCCCAGCTCATGTCGCTCTCGCTCGCCGGTTTAGACTGGCCTTCCAGCCAGAAGAGTTCCTCATCGTCGCTCGAAAGAGGCACAGCCGCCCAGGAAAGGGATACCGCCTTCACTCCTGGAGTCGTGCCTAGCTTGCCCTGAATCTCCCGCAGGGCCGCGCGAATCGCGTCGGCGCTGGCATCTCGCATCGAGGTTGGGAGGGCAACTCCGAACGTCAATACGTTGTGCGAATCGAAGCCGGGATCCACGCTCCAGAGCGCGTTCAGGCTGCGGATCATCAAGCCTGCCGCAATCAGCAGCACCAGCGCCATGGCCATTTCCACGACGACGAAAACTCCCTGCGCGCGCTGTTTTCCGCCACCGGACCCGCGGCCGCCTTCTTTCAACGTATCCTGCAAATTCGGCTTCGAAATTCGCAGCGCCGGCGCCAGACCAAACAAAATTCCGCAGAGCAGCACGATCCCCGCCGTAAACAGCAAAACTTTCCAATCCATCCCGACTTCGCTCGCGCGCGGCAATCCGGCGGGCAGATGTTGCAGCGCCACTTTCGTTCCCCACGCCGCCAGCATCAAGCCGAATCCGCCTCCCGCAATTGCGAGCAACATGCTCTCCGTCAAGAGTTGACGTACGATTCTGCCCCGGCCCGCGCCCAGTGCCGCGCGGACAGCAAATTCACGGTCGCGCCCCATCGAACGCGCCATCATCAGGTTGGCCACGTTCACGCAAGCGATCAGGAGAACAAATCCGACGGCAGCGAGCAACACCAGCAGCAATCGCTGCACATTTCCAACCATCTGTTCCTTGAGAGGGAAGAGTGTTGCGCCAATCCCTTTGTCGGCGTCTGGATAGGCTTCTGCAAGGTATCCAGTAACTCGCGCCATATCGGACCGCGCCTGCTGAATCGTCACGTTTGGTTTCAGCCGGCCAATTCCGTGGATTGACAGGCCGGCCATACGGAGATGTACTGCCGGATTCGACCATTGGCCGATGGGCACGTAGAGCTCGCTGGCGCGAAATAGTCCGATCTGCAGATTGAAATTCGCCGGCACCACGCCAACGATGCTGTAGCTCCGGCCTTCCAGGTTGAGGCCTTTTCCCAGCACATCTGGTGCGGACGCAAACTTTCGGTTCCAGAATCCCTCGCTAATAAGCACCATGGGGCTCGCGCCGAATTCGTCTTCACCCTCTTCGAACAGCCGTCCGATCACCGGCTTCACTCCCAGCATGGGAAGAAAATCCGTGGAGACCAACTGTGCCTGCACCTGCTCAGGTTCGCCCGCACCCGTCAGATTGAACGAATAGCCGCGCGCGATTCCCATCATGGAAAACGTGGTATTTTGCTTGCGCCAATCTTGAAAGTTCGGGAACGAAATCGATCCCGAATCAAAGTTCGGCTTGCTCTCGTGGAGCGTCACTAATTGCTCTGGCTGGGGATACGGCAGGGGATTGAACAGTACTCCGTTCACGACCGAAAACAACGCGGTGTTTGCGCCGATTCCCAGCGCCAGAGTCAGGATCGCCACGACTGTGAATCCCGGAGACTTCACGAGCATTCGTAAGCCAAATTGCAGATCTTGCATCAGCCGGTCAAGCGTTCCCCAGCCCCACATCTCCCGCGCGGTCTCTTTAACCAATCCCACATTTCCAAACTCTCGCCGCGCCGCATGCTCCGCATCTGTGGAGGTCTCCCCCCTTTCGACGTGCTCCTGTGCCGCCATTTTCAAATGGTTTTGCACTTCCTCTTCTAGTTCTGCTTCCTGCTTGCGCTTTCCAAGAAGCCGGCCAAGCCAACTCATCGCGGCACCTCTTCTTCCAATTTCCAATGTCTGATTTCCAGTTTCTACTCGTACTTCAGCGCCACCATTGGATCCACCCTCATCGCTCTTCGCGCGGGCACATAGCACGCAGTCAAGGCTACGAATCCAACAAGGATTGCTACGGTGAAGAAGGTCAGTGGATCCGTCGCATTCACGCCATACAATTCACCCGACAAGATGCGCATCAGCGCGAAGGCGCCCGCCAAGCCCAACGCAATCCCCGCCAAAGTTAACCTCACACCTTCTCCGATCACGGACCGCAGCACGTCCCCTCCCTGCGCACCCAGCGCCATGCGAATGCCGATCTCTCGCGTGCGATTCGATACCAGAAAAGAAAGCACGCCGTAAATTCCGATCGTGCCCAGGACTAATGCTAGAGCGGCGAAAACCACCATGAGGGCCGTTGTGGATGCTGGCGTGGATACGACTTCCGAGATCACTTCACCCATGGTCTTCACTTCACTGACCGGCACTTCCTGGTTCAGGGCGGCAACGGTGCCGCGAAGCATCGTCGCGATTTGCGAGCCGTCCGAAGCGGTTCGAATGGCAATGGTCATCTCTGCGGGGATTCGCCGGTCTTCGAGTGTAGCCGTCGAGTTGTACGGCACATATGCTGTGCCGCCGATCCAATCGGGCGCGTTTCGCTGAAGATCGTAAGCGCGCACATTGGGAATCACTCCAACTATGGTGCGCCAGTCTTTGTCGTCGAGTAGCCGGATATGTTTCCCGATGGCGCTCCGATTCGGCCAGAAACGGCGTGCGGTCTCGTCGGTGACAATGGCTACTGGAGCTCCGGAGAGATCGGAATCGGTAAATGACCTGCCCATCAGGAGAGGGATACCCATCACGCGAAAGTATTCGGGGCTGACGACGGTCAGCCAGAACAGGGGCACGTCCTCACCGGCGGGAACGTCGAAGCCTTCGACATTAAGAGAGCGCTTGCTCACCCTTCCTCCGAGAGGAAGAGTGTTCACAAGCGCGGCCCCGCTCGTTCCAGGAAAGGCTTGAACCTGATCCTGTACGTTGCGATAAAAAGACAGGCAACGCTCTGCATCGCTGCAGAACGATTCATTCGGCGTGATGCGTGCGGTCAGGATGTGCTCCGGCCGGAAGCCCGGGTTCACATGCGATATCGCCCAAAAGCTCCGGATCATCAATCCAGCGGCGGTCACCAAGAGCACGGCAAAGGCAACTTCGGCGACCACCAATCCGCTACGCAAGCGCTGAGACACGGATAGCGACGTGCCGCGTCCGCCGGAGTTCAGAGATTCCGTCAGCACCCCGCCTGCGGAATGAAGCGCTGGAGCAAGTCCGAACACGACGCCTGTGAGCATGGCGAGCGCGCCCGTAAATGCCAGCACATGCCAATCCATGTTCGCTTCAGCCAAACGTGGCGTGTCCGCGGGCAGCACCGTTTTGAGGAGAGCAAGTCCCTCCTTCGCAAGTGCTAATCCTAGCAATCCCCCGAACAGAGCTTGCATTACGCTCTCGGTGAGAAGTTGCCGGGTAATTCGATGCCGTCCGGCGCCTAGCGCCGAACGGATGCTGATCTCCTTCTCTCGCGTCGCCGCGCGCGAAAGCGTCAGGTTGGCGACGTTGGAGCAAGCAATCAGCAGAATCAGTCCCACAGCTCCAAGCAAAATTAAGAGTCTCGCACGCACGTCGGCAACCATGCCGTTCTGCAGCGGCACAACGCTCACATTGGCATTCCAGCTAGCCGGCATCGGCCAGGGAAACAGGCTTCCAACATGCGACTGAAACATTCGTATCTCGGCTTGCGCCTGCTGGATCGTCGAGCCTGGACGTACCCGCCCAATTCCTGGCATGAAATCGCCGGCCCAAAAGTTCACCGTGTTTCGCGAATCATTGTGCAAAGGGATCCACACTTGCGTTTTGGTCGATGGAAAACGAAACTCGGCGGGCATCACGCCAATCACCTGGCGGCTCACTCCTCCCAACTCGATCGACCTCCCAAGGATGTTCGTATCGCCGCCAAAGCGCTCCTCCCAAAGCGCGCGGCTCAAAATTACGAAGTTGTCCTGACCGGGGATGTCCTCTCCCGGATAGAATGTTCGTCCCAACTCCGCGCGTGCGCCGAGGATGGAGAACAATTCCGCGGATACTGAAGTTCCGTTCAGGCGAACAGGCTCGCCGAGTCCCGTCAAGTTAAGTTCCTGGCCTTCAACGTAAGACCCCACATCCATCGTGCGCATTTGCGCTCTCATCGCCACAAACGCGCCTTTGGGATAGGTGCCCGTTACGCTGACGAGTTGATCTGGGTTGGGATAGGGCAGTGGCGCGAGCAGAATTCCATTCACCAGGCTGAAAATGGCAGCGTTGGCTCCGATGCCCAACGCCAGCGTCAATATCGCAATCGCGGTAAATCCGGGAGCCTTGCGCATCCTTCTCAAGCCATAGCGGGCGTCCTCGACAAACTCCTCCAGCCATCGCCATCGCCTCATGTCTCGCGCGACTTCCTTCACTAATCCCACGTTCCCGAATTCTTGTCGGGCGGCACGCGCCGCGTCGCCCGCATCGGCGCCTCTTTCCACCCGCTCCCGCGCCGCCATTTCAAGATGGCTCCGCACCTCTTCCTCCAATTCCTCTTCCCTCTTCCGTTTGCCAAAGAGTCCACTCATCCAGCTCATCGCAGAATCCTCTTCTTCCAATTTCTAGTTTCCACTTTCTATTCGTATCTCAGCGCCACCATCGGATCGACGCGCGT
>WNFN01205218.1_pt1 | contig 15279 bp, 13 predicted proteins | sample 5400161 | NCBI WGS metagenome assembly WNFN01 (sample SAMN13153353, study PRJNA577476) | soil metagenome | isolation source: 80 cm saprolite on Douglas fir-dominated hillslope | place: USA:California | collected 2013-09-17
ATTCAGCACAGCGGTGCGCGCGTGGTGTGCGCGCACTCGGATTATTTCGAAGCAGTCGATCGCATCCGCCGCCAGGTGCCGCAGGTCGAGCACTTTGTGGCCCTGGATGGAGCTCGAGAAGGATGGCTTGATTACGAGGCGACTCTGAGATCATCTCCAACCGAGTTTGCGCGTCCCACCATCCGCGAGAGCGATCTGGCTACCATCAACTACACCAGCGGGACCACTTCCAGGCCTAAGGGCGTAATGATTACCCATCGCAACGCTTATATGAATGTGGTAGGCACGCTCATCCACTTTCATATGACGTCTGCCGACCGCTATTTGTGGTCCCTGCCTATGTTCCACGCCAACGGATGGACATTCGTGTGGATAGTCACGGCAGTGGGAGGAACTCACGTTTGCCTGGGTAAAGTTGAGGCTAAGACGGCATTTGAAAAGATCAACAGCGAGCGGATCACTGCGATGTGCGCCGCTCCCACGGTTTTGATTTTTCTGGCCAACGCTCCCGAAGAAATGCGGCGCGGGGTGCGCGCAGGGGTGCGGGTGGTCACGGCCGGCGCTCCTCCGGCGGCAGCAACCATCGAGCGCATCGAAAGCGAATTTGGCTGGTCGATGACCCACGTTTATGGCCTGACGGAGACCTCGCCCTTTATCTCCATCTGCGAGCCGCGCCCGGAACACGAGACTCTTCCCGTTCGTGCCCGGTGTGTCATCAAGGCGCGTCAGGGTGTCGAACTGGTGACTTCGGGTGAGCTGCGGGTGGTGGACGAGCAAGGCCGCGAGGTTCCGCACGACGGAGAGACCCTCGGCGAAATCGCCGCTTCCGGAAACGTAATCATGCTGGGATACTACAAAGACCCTGAAGCGACCGCCAAAGTGATCCGCGATGGCTGGTTTTACACCGGCGATGCCGCTGTGGTGCATCCTGATGGTTACATCGAGGTGCGTGACCGTCTGAAAGATGTCATCATCAGCGGTGGCGAAAACATTTCTTCCGTCGAGGTCGAAGGCATACTGCTGCGCCATCCCGCTGTACAGGAAGTTGCCGTGGTGGGCTTCCCGCATGAAAAATGGGGTGAGGCAGCACGGGCATTCCTGGTGCTGAAAGCAGGCGCACAAGCCACGGAAGATGAACTCAAGGAGTTTGCGCGGTCCCGTATGGCCCATTTCAAAGTTCCGCATGGCTTCGTTTTTGTGCCGGAACTTCCGAAAACCGCTACCGGGAAGATTCAGAAATACGTTTTGCGGGGGAAAAACCCAGCGATTCACAAACAGTGAACGCATCCTCAGATTACGATTTCTTGGGGATATACAGCAAAACATTCGGGAGAGAATCGATCATGGCATTCACGTTGAACCAAGGCGCGAAGATATATTGGGACGAAGAGGGGACAGGAGATCCTCTCTTGCTGATCATGGGGCTGGGGTATCCTTCCTACGCGTGGTATCGCACGCGGCCCGTTCTGTCCAAACAATTCAGGACCATCGCTTTTGACAACCGTGGTGTCGGGCAAAGTGACAGGCCCGCCGGCCCGTACCCCATTGCCCTGATGGCATCGGACGCCGCTGCCGTGCTCGATGCCGCGGACGTAGAAAGCGCGCATGTGTTCGGCATCTCCATGGGAGGCATGATCGCGCAGGAGTTCGCTCTGCAATATCCCAAACGCGTGCGTTCGTTGATTCTAGGCTGCACCGCTGCGGGCGGTCCGCATGCGGTCCGCTCCGAGCCGGAAGCCGCGCAGATGCTCATGGCCCGAGGCAGCATGACTCGCGAGGAAGCGGCCCAGGCCGCACTGCCCTTTATCTATCATCCCGGCACGCCGCAAAAGCTGATTGATGAGGACATGGAAGTGCGGAAGCCGTGGTTTCCCCATCCCGACGCATACACGGCGCAATTGCAGGGGATCCTCGCGTGGGAAGCATACAGCCGCCTCGCTCAGATCGTCGCGCCCACGCTGGTCATTCACGGCGATTCCGACCGGCTGGTCCCCGCGGGCAACGGGAAACTGATCGCGGAGAAAATCCCCGGGGCAAAGCTGGTAACGCTGGCGCGTGCCAGCCACATCTTTACCACTGACCAGCCGGAGGCGGCGCATCGGTCCATCCTGGACTTCTTAGCAAGCCGGCAACGGGCGGCTGGCAATTGAGGATTTCGAACTCATGCAGCGCTTTCTTCCAAGTTGTAGCTTTCTCCTCTATCTGTACATCAAGGAGGAAGTCCTGGTTCAGGGCGTCCTTGAGGCCAGCAGTGCGCCGCCGTCCACCACAATCGTCTGGCCGGTCATATACGATGCGCGATCGCTGGCCAGCAGCAATGCGACTTCGGCCACCTCGATCGGCTGGCCCAGGTGCTGTATAGGTTGCTTGGCGACAATCTGGGCCTTGAGCTTCTCGTCCTTCCAGTAGTATTCGCTGAGCACGGTCTGGATCAGTCCCGGGGCGATGGCGTTGACACGGACGCCCTTCGGCCCAAGTTCCAGCGCGTACGATTGCGTCATCATGATCAGCGCGGCCTTGGTCATACTGTAGAGGAGACCTTCAAGCTGCGGACGCAGCCCGGAAATGGACGCAATATTAATAATGGAACCCGAACCGCGCTGGCACATGCCGGGAGCCACCTGCTTGATGAGGCGAAACGAGCTCTTTAGATTGATCTCCACCATCTTATCGAACTTGCCTTCGTCAATCACCAAGCATGGTTCCTGGGCGATGTTGGTGGCGGCATTGTTCACCAGGATATCGATGCGGCCGAATTCACGAGTGGTCCCATCAACCAGAGCCTGGATCTGGTCAGCCTTGCCCACGTGGCAGGCGACTGCCTTCACACCTCTCCCGATCTCGCCGGCCACCTGGTCAAGCGTCTCCTGCTTGCGGCCGCAGATCACGACCTTGGCGCCCTCGCGGGCAAACACCTCCGCAATGGATCTGCCGATGCCGCGGCTGGCGCCGGTCACGATGGCAACTTTGTCCTTAAGGATCCCCATGGATTTCGCCTCCGGCTTGGATTGTACGGAATAGAGATTCACGATCATACCAGTGACTTGGTTATAATCTGGGACATCCAACGCCGCGCTTTCATTCTCGCAGTGGTCTTGGTGATCAGTGTGGTCGCGCAGTCGCCGGCGCCACCCGTCGCGCCTGTGAACGCCGGCCAAACCGACTCTCCAGTAGACTTCGTGTGCCCAATGCATCCGGATGTCCGCTCTTCCCAGCCCGGGCATTGTCCCCGCTGCGGCATGGCGCTGGTGGCCAATCTCCCGGATCGCGCGGAATATCCAGTTACGCTTGCGCTGCGTCCCTCCGCGCCCCGGCCGGGCAAGAACGTGCAACTCGCTTTTACCGTTCTAGATCCCAAGACAGGGAAACAGGTCACCGATTTTCAGCTGATGCACGAAAGGCTGTACCATCTGTTCATCGTCAGCCAGGACCTGCGGTTCTTTCTTCACGACCATCCCGAAAAAGGATCCGATGGCGAGTTTCGATTCAACACAATTCTTCCCAGGCCGGGCATGTATCGCATCCTCAGCGACTTCTATCCCACCGGCGGCACGCCGCAACTGATCGTGAAGACGCTGGTTCTTCCGGGCGCTCCCATTACACCCGGCGCTGCGCTTAAGGCCGATCTCTCGCCGAAGAATGCAACCAACCTGCGCGTTTCCTTGACCATGCGCCCGGCGCAACCGATCGCGGGAATGAAGACGCTGCTGTTCTTTCAGTTGGATCCGGGAGAGGATCTCGAACCGTATCTTGGCTCCTGGAGCCACATGCTGGCAGCCAGCGATGACCTGATCGACATGATCCACGACCATCCGTTCCTTGCCGACGGCGGTCCGCAGATGCAATTCAATGTGATTTTCCCTCGTGCCCGCACCTATCGTGTGTGGGTGCAGTTCCAGCGCAAAGGTGTGGTCAACACCGCGGTGTTTGACGTTCCTGTATCAGAATTGAAGTGAATTACTTCACCAGCAGGGCGATGCTCCCCTGCCGTGGGGAGATTTCGATTTTGGTGCCGGCTGGGAAGATCAAAGGCCGGCGGAAGTAGTAAGTCTTGTTGTAATCGGAGTTAACCTTCGCAATCCAGATCAGCGGCTCGATGGCGCCATCCGGCCTTCGCGCAACTACCTGGAGCACGCCGGTGGCGGGAACGAGATTAGGCTCGATCCCGATGGCTTCGACCGGATGCCGCATGACTTTCATTCCGGAAACTGCCAGGCGCTGTCCCTGGTCATGTTCTTCGGCTTCACCAGGGCTGAAGTCCGGCGGCGGGGGCAGGTACAGCGGGTTCCCCTCAGGCGCGCCGCCTTCCACCCATTCTGCGATGATCTCCAGGTCTTCCTGCGTTAGCCCGTGATCGTCTTGGAACTCGCCAAATCCTTTGACGGCGTTCCAGGGAGGCATGCGGCGTGTGAGCACCTGTTGCTTGATGGCCTCGGCCCAAGGTCTCGCTTCCTTATAGGTCATGAGTGAGAACGAGGGTCCATCCGGTCGATGGCAGGAAGCACAGCTTCGATACGCAATCCGCGATACATCCTTCGACCAAGTGATCTTGGTGGTGTAAAACGTATGCCCCTGAAGCAAAAGCAGCATGCCCAACAGAGAGACCATGATGATGACCGTGCGGCGCATGAGAAGAATATTTTACCTTCTCTCGCCTATTTCCCCGTCATTTGGTTATAGTGTGTGCCCACAACTTTCTCAGGGGATTCAGATGACTTCTATTTCCGTGCCGTGCCGGCGCTTGACGAGTTGGATGATTGTTGTTCTGTGTGCTTCATCTTGGATGCTGGCGCAACAACCCGAGGGCGCTGTGATTTACAAGGAGCAATGCGCCCTATGCCACGAGAATTCCGCCAAGACGCGGGCCCAGTCGCCGACAGCGCTGCGGCTGATGTCGCCGGAGAACATCCTGCGCTCGCTGGAGTCTGGCCGGATGAAAGACCAAGGCAGCCTGCTTACTCCCGCGCAAAGACGCGTAGTTTCTGAATATCTTGCAGGCAGGCCTTTCGGCCAGGACCAAAGCAAAGTCGTGCCGCCGACCCAAGCTGGTTTGTGCGCCAATCCCAAAGCGCCCTTTGCGCCGTCGGCCACGGACTGGAACGGCTGGGGGGCCGATCTCAGCAACGCCCGCTTTCAAACCGCCGAGCGCGCCGGGCTTACTGCTGATCAAGTCCCGCGGCTGAAATTGAAATGGGCCTTTGCGTTTCCCAACGCCCCCATGTCCTGGGGGCCGCCCACTGTGGTCGGCGGGCGCATTTTTGTGCCCAGCGCGAACCGTCTTGTCTATTCGCTCAACGCCGCCTCGGGATGCCAGTACTGGACGTTTGAAAGCGAAGCCCCGGCGCGGACGGCCATTTTCGTCGCGCAGCTTCCTGGCGAACCTAAGCGTTATGCCGCATTTTTCGGCGACCAGAAAGCCAATGCCTACGCCGTGGATGCCACCACCGGGGAACTGCTGTGGAAAGTACACATCGATCCGCATCCGAAAGCCAAGATCGTGGGCTCGCTTGAATATTACGACGGGCGCGTGTTCGTGCCCCTGACCGGCGGGGAAGAAGTTGGCTTGGTCAACAAGTACGAGTGCTGTTCTTCACGCGGAGGGTTGGTGGCTCTGGACGCCGTCACGGGAAAACAAATCTGGAAGACCTATACTATCGCTGAGGACCCGCACCCCACCACCAAGACCGCGGCCGGCCTGCAGAACTGGGGGCCCTCCGGCGCCAGCATCTGGTCGGCGCCGACGATCGATACCAAGCGGAAGATCATCTACGCTGGAACCGGGGACAATTTCTCCGAGCCGGACACCAAGACCAGCGACGCGGTCCTGGCATTCGACATGGATTCGGGCAAGCCGCTGTGGTCGCAACAACTCACCGAGCATGACATCTTCAACATCGTTTGCATGGACAAAGGGTGCGGAGAACACCAGGGACCCGATGTTGACATCGGCGCGTCGCCAATTCTGGTGACGTTGACCGGCGGCAAACGCGCGCTCCTGGTGAGCGCGAAGTCGGGTGTGGCCTCCGCTCTTGATCCTGACCAGGGCGGCAAGATTCTTTGGCAGACCAAGGTTGGCCGTGGCGGCCGTCTCGGCGGCATTCAATGGGGCTCGGCTTATGACGGGCAGAACATGTATGTCGCCGTCTCCGACATTGCCCATACTCAGTCTTCCGGAATCGGCCGCATGACGGTTGATCCCAAAGCTGGCGGAGGGCTCTTCGCCCTGAACCCGGAAACCGGCGCGAAGGTCTGGGCGGCGCCTCCCGCCGTCTGCGGCGACCGCCCGTCGTGCAGTCCGGCCCAATCAGCGGCCGTCTCGGTGATTCCCGGCGTGGTGTTCTCCGGCGCCGTGGATGGCCGCTTGCGCGCCTACTCCACGGCCGACGGCAAAGTCATCTGGGAGTTTGATACCGAGCAGGAGTTTACCGGGGTGAACGGGACCAAAGGAAAGGGCGGGGCCATGGACGGCGCCGGCCCAACCATCTCCGGCGGAATGCTGTTCGTCGGCTCTGGTTACGGCGTTTGGGGCGGACTGCCGGGGAATGTGCTGCTGGCGTTTTCAGTGGATGGGAAGTGAGTTTTCTTCTTCGCGCTTTGCGCGAAGAAGACGGTGGAAGAACAGCCCCCAGCCCTAGGCTTCAGCCTTGGGTGAGCATAGCAATTGGCCGTGAAAAGTATGTTCTAGAAAATGGGCTTCAGCCCTGGTGGCCGGGGAATTGGCGCGCGGCCAAAAAAGCGCACAAGAGCATTAGCAGAAAGGTCAAGACAAAGCACATCCGCCACGGACTGCGCGGATAAAAACGACGGTGTACCCCCCAAGCCGGTCGAGCTTTCCGAAGTACCACCCGAAATAAGAGAACTTCTGCGGTCCTTCGAGTTGGCTGTTAACATCTGACACCATCTTCCAAATGGCACTGCTACTCACCAGCGCAATATGCACCATGCATAAAAATATAACCGTCAGGGGCGACGGCGTCTTTGCCACCAGCGCTAAGCGCGTCTTCTAAATCAACTCTACGCGGCCCTAAAGGGCCGCTCTTCCACCGGCCGCTGTTCTACCAACCCTTACTGGGTCGGGCTCGAGCCTGCCGCTGGCGCGCTTGCCGGCTTGGCCTCAGGCTGTCCCGGCGGCGTCCGGGTCCCGGGCTTCTCAAACTTGATGAGCCGGGCCGTGCTCGCCTTGGGGTCCACAGCCACACCAAACCATCCGATCATCATCTCTTGCCAGGTCTGGTCACCCCACTTCACTTCCTTGGCGGGATCCGGGTTGTGCGGGTTATTCACGGAGTTGTCAAAGTGGGCGGTGCACTCGATTCGCGTACCTTTGGGCAGGACGATCGGCTTCTCGAGCTCATATCCCATTTGCCAGTTGAAGTCGTATTTCGGGACCGAAAGCAGCGTCTCGGTTTCGCCCGTAGGATAGATGACTTTGTAGAGGAAATCCTTGCCGCGGAAATGCATGTGCGGCATCAGGTCGGTCAGCGTGACCGTTTCCTCCAGCAGCACCTGCGATTTCACTTCATAGTTATCGGCGTTCGGCGGAATGATAAAACCCCGGTTCGGAGCCAGCAGGGTGATGTGGCGGTAGTGCGGCTGGCTTTTGCCAAAAATCAGTCCGATCTTGGTTTTGTCCGTGCCTTCCGTTCCGCTGGCGGTGTAGTGCATTTGCAGAACCAGGTCAGACCCAGCTCGGATCAGCGTGGCCGAATCATGCAGCACCGTGGGCTGGAGCCCCGGCGCGTATCCGACAAGGAGTTCCTGGTCGTTGCCGCCGCTGCCTTCGTCAGCGCGCCTTCTCGGCTGTTGCGAGCTTTGCCCATCTTCAGATTTCCTGTCCTCGGATTTCTTGGGCACGTAAGGCACGCCCGGCTGTGCATCTTGTAGCCACCTCGATCCCGGAGGCCGGACGAAAGCGATAACGTGATGCACCACGGTGTGGTTGCCGGGACGAATCTCAGCGGCCGTGACCCACGTGTCCTGAGTGAAACCGCCGGGGATCACGATGTACTGATAGTCGATGGTCCCTTCCGCGGGCACGTGAAATGCCGTAGGCATTTCAATCACGCGATCCGGCTGGCCGATGTTCCAGCCGTCCAGGAATTTCACCGGCGTCGGCCGGTCCTTGGGATCGCCGGCCTGCGCGCCGCTCTCGGCCCAACTTACCAGTGTTCTGGCTTCCAGGGGAGTGAGCTGCCGCGCATTGGAAAAGTGGCCGTACTGCGGATCGGCATACCATGGCGGCATCGTCTTGGTCAGTACAACCCGCTTGATGTTAGCAGCCAAGGGCCGGGTTTCCTCATAGGTCATGAACGACCAGGGCGCGATTTCGCCCGCGCGATGGCAGCTCTGACAATTGTTCTGCAAGATGGGTAGCACGTCTTTATAGAACGTAACCCTGTCCGGCGAGGGCGAAGAGGTGCCAGTTGTTGCCGCAGCGCCCATCAGCAGAGCGCACAAGGAAAGCCCAACCACTGCCAGAAAGCTCTTCAAGAGCCGTCCCTTCATGATGTAAATCTCCGTTGTCTTAAATATGGATGATCGCCGGATAAGAAAAGCCGGATAAGAATAAGGAAGATGTCCGGCCCCTGAGTCCACCGATTCATCACCCTGCAAAGCGGCAGGTACAGCCCAGTTATGATACTCAGCCTGCCCACGCAATTGCAATGAATAATATTCAGTGTTTTCTGGGGCCTTTTCCGGCTGAGTTCCGTGCCGTGGGGTTTTTGTATAATGCGTGTCCATGTTCAGCAAAGGTCTCCGCTTACTTTCAGTCTTGATCTTGGTCGGTGCCGTGACCAGTTTCGGGCAACAACCTGCGCCGCCTGTGTCCCTGGCACATTTCCACCACGTCCAACTCAACTCGACCGACCCTGCGGCCGCCATCGATTTCTACACCAGCAAGTTCGATTGTGAGAAGGCGCGCTTCGCAGGAAAGATCGATGCGGTCTGGGCGCAGAAGTCCTGGCTGTTCTTCAACAAGGTCAAGCAGCCGCCCAAGCCGGAGATCACCTCAGCCATCTGGCACATCGGCTGGGGCGCCGAGGACATGAAGGCGACCTACCAGAAACAGCTGGATAGCGGGACCAAGTTTGCGACGCCCATCACCGACATCAGCGACATCGGCGGCGGCAACGCCACCGGGCTCTTCTTTTTTGCCTATGTTGACGGGCCGGACCACCAGCTGATCGAGTTGAACACCGCCAACCATCATCACTTCGGCCATATCCATCTGCTCAGCAAAGATCCCATCGCCGCCGGCGAATGGTACATCAAAGAATTCGGCTTAATCCGCCGCGGCGCCGGTCCGCCCTCGCGCGAGCCACGGTTCTATCGCGGGTTTCAAATCGGCCCAGCCGCGAGCCTCATGATGGACAACGTCAACTTCATCATCTTCCCCATGGAATATGCCAAAACGCAATGGCCGGAGCTGTGGAAAGACCGCACTGATTTTGAATCCACCAAAGGCCACGTTACCGACCACATCGGCTTCAGTGTCGACAATCTCGACCAGACGCTCGATCGCCTGAAGAAAGACGGCGTCAAAGTGACTGACGGCCCCCACTCCAGCCCTGGCGGCAAATACGCTTTTATCGAAGGCCCAGACCACGTCCGCATCGAGTTGGTGGAAGGCAACGCGCACAAGAATTAAAGTGTAATCTGTCGATTCATCATGGGCGTGACAATCCATTTCGAAGGTCAACTTGACGATGAAGCTGCGTATCGCAGATTAATTGACGTTGCAACTGCATGCGCTCAAAAACAAGGCTGGTTGACCGAACCTATCGAATCCGAACAGAAGACTCTCCTTCGCGTTCGCGACGAGGAGGATTGGGACTATTGCGGACCCGTCAAAGGCGTCTTGATTTATCCGCATGAGGACTGCGACCCTGTCCGTTTGGAATTTGACCGTGACTTCTATATACAAGAGTTCACGAAGACTCAATTCGCCGGCGCCCCGGTTCATCTTAGGGTCCTAGAGTTCCTAACCGCCATCAAGCCCTTTTTCTCGAAATTCAGAGTTGAGGACGAAGGCGAGTACTGGGAAACCGGAGACGTGCAGGTTCTGATGGAACACATGAATCGGGTACAACACGTCATCGACGCAGAGTTGAGAAAGAATCCCTCAGCTCGAATGAAAGTGAAGGAACCAGACGGCAGGATCATAGACTTGATCACTTAGAAGGTTTTCCGAACACGCGATCACAGGATCTCCGATCACCCGATCTTGCCTCTGGCGCGGCAAGGCCCAGGGCTGATACGATGTTCTCCGCTATGCAACAACCTATCTGGAATTTCGAGCAAGAGCCCTTTGTGGACGAGCGTCCAGACGAGACCAGCATCAACCTGCGCGCCTATTTTGACCGCATGCCGGACGAGAAGATGCGCCAGTATTCGCCGGGCTGGAGCGACGAGCAGGTCATCGAGTGGTGCGGTGACTTCCGTGACGACGGCGCCCTCATGATCGCCTGCTGCGAACGTGATGTCGACGTCGCCGAGTTTCGCCGCGCCCTGGCCCAGGCCATCGCCTATCGTGATCGCGTGCGGCCCACGCTGGCGGCAGCAGGCAAGTAGAGGTTCTCACGTTGCCGTGGAAATAGTGCCCTCCCCGGGCGTTTTCTGTCCCATGAGCAAAAAGGAGACAAGCTGATGCGTTTGAAGAACCCGCGCATTCCACCTTTGCCGCGGTCGGAGTGGAACAGTGACGTGCAAGATCTGATGGGAAGCCTGGAGCGAGAAGGTCACCTCTACAACATTTTTACGACTTTCGCGAGGCATCCAGATCTGTTGCGAAGATGGCTGGTGTTTGCCACGCATGTGCTTTTGAAATCTACACTACCGGCGCGAGAACGGGAGTTGGCCATTCTGCGCACGGGATGGTTGTGCCAGGCACAATATGAATGGGGCCATCACGTGGCCATTGGGAAAGAGGCCGGACTCACGGCAGACGAAGTAAAACGAGTTGCGCGAGGTCCGGACGCGCCGGGCTGGGACCCGTTTGAAGCAACGCTGCTGCGCGCGGTGGATGAACTGCATGCGGATTCGTTCATCGGCGACACCACCTGGAAGACGCTGGCAAAACGCTATAGCGACCAGCAGCTTCTCGACCTGGTCTTCACCGCCGGCCAATACAAGCTGGTGTGCATGGCGCTCAACTCAGTGGGCGTCCAGTTGGAAGAAGGATACGAAGGACTGCCGGCAAAGACTTAAATGTTCCTACACTTTGATGTTCGCCTCGGCGAGGTATCTGATTTATTTGTCGTTTCTGTGACCGAGCGCGGCCACGACTTACCTTGAACAGAACATATCTGGCACGATCTTTTCCTTTACAAGGGACGAAAGTCCAACCCTCTAATATTGGCAGGTCTCACTGCGCACCTTGGCCGGCGCCGCGCTTTTGGCGGGAAGGTCGTCGCAATCGATGCAGTAGACCCGCTTGAGATCGGGACGGCCGTGGACGCGATGACATTCCAGGCAAGTCTGCGTCGACCCGCGCTCCACCACGTTGCGGGTATAGGTGTAAGCGTGGCGGTCGGCGGGATTCATTTGCGTGTCGTACTCGCGCTTGAGATCGACCTTGAAGTCGGCAAAAAGATCGTCGCCGGCGATGAAGTTGTTAGGGTAGGGAAGGCCGGTGGATTGCGAGCGTCCGCCACGCAAGTGGCACTGGCCGCAGATGGCCACGATTTCGCGCGGCTGGCGCGGACGTTTGGTTCCCAGCCAGGCCGTCTCGGGTTTGGTGGTGTGGTCGGTGGTGAGATCGCCGTGACAGGCGTAGCAATCAAAGGCGTAAGCGGAGAAGGCGTGCGTAGTGGGGTCGACGCCGGTGGTGTGGCATCCGGCGCACTGCGTGGCGAAGACGTCTGGCTGCCAGGTTTTGCCGTCAGCGGCGAGAACGGCGAACTTGCCGTAGCCGATGAGCTTGAGTGCGCGATAGTGCTTGGCGCTGCCGATAACGTGCGTCGCGTCTTTCGGAAGCTGCAAGACGCTCGGCTCCACGCCCACGGGACGGATGGTCCAGGCATGCGGCTCCTGCTGCCAGGTGGGCCCGACCACGTTGCGATGACAGAACAGGCAACTGTCGCCGGTCATGTAGTCGGGCTGCGCAGAGACTTGGCCAGCTTTGTCGCCGCCGTGACCCTGCACTGCGAAGAGCAGGGCCACAGCCAGCAAGATATTTTTTCGGCGCGGAGAGTGGTCGCTTCGCGCCGCGCTAATCATCCGCCCGGACCCAGCCATAGGCGAAGTTGTCGGGCAGAAGAGCTGCGTTCTCATACGACGTTCTTGCCTGGGCGACGATGTCGGGGCTGAGCGGGTTGCGTTTTTCCTTGACGTTCACGCCGTAAATTTTCGCGGCGTTCAGGCCGAAGATCTTGGCCTTGTCTTCTTTGGTGATCTTGGAATAGCCGAACTTCTCGCAGAACTCGTCGCTGATCTGGAAGCGCTTGAAGGCCTCAATGGACCACTTCGGCGACCCCCACCACAGGCAATCGGTGCCCCAGATCACGTGATCGGCGCCGTAGGTCTTGATGTTCTTGCCAATCCCGTGCATGCACTGTTTGGGATCGGCGACTGCCAGCAAGTTGAAGAAGCTGCCGATCTCGGGATAGACGTTGTTCATCTTGGGATTGCGCTTCTTGATGTCCATCAGGATGTTGTGCCAGGCAAAGTCGCCGGTCACCGGATCGACGGAAGCAGCGTACTCCGGCTCATTGGGGCCGTGCTGCAGGGCCGAGTGATAAATGATGAAAGTGAGGTCGGGGTTGTTGAGCGCGGCCTTCTCCACGTCCTTGGGGTTGGCCAGGTGGCCGAGAATGCGCGATTGATACGAGAAGCCTTTATGGACGGAGAAAATCTTCATGCCGCGTTTGCGCGACTCCTGATAGAACCACGCTGCGTTGTCGTCGTCGAGCTGGAAGCCGCCGCCGGAGCGCCCGGGATCGGAGTGGCAGTACCACTTCCAGGAATTGATCTTGTACTGGTTGAGCTCGCGGTCCATCTGCTCCAGGATGGCGGCCTTGTCCGGCGCGTTCGCAGTTTTGTCCCAATAATGATTGGGCGCGAGATTGCCCTGGCTTAGAGCGCGGCGCGACTTGGCAAATTCGTTGATCTTGTCGCGCGACTGGGCCATCAGCCAGCTGGGCAGGATGCCGCCGCCACGGGCTTTGCCTTCCAGCACCTTGCCAGCATCGTCCTTGTTGAGTTCGCGGCCGGGTACGCCGGAGATTACGATCATCTCGGTCTCGGAATCGAAGAAGATCTCCTTCAGGTAGGTGCTGAAGCTGTAGGACTCGACGTCGTCCTTCAGCTTGAAGCCCATGTTCTGCACGAACTCATTGCTCCGGAAGTTGAGCGCAATGCCGTTGGTGAAGTGGGTCTGCACGTCCAGGATGAAGTACTCGCCCTTGGGCAGATGCTCGGCGTAGGCGGCTTGCTCCATGGTTTCAGCTTCATCCACTTCCCACACTCTGCCCCAGACCTTGTTGGAAGCCACGAAGCACGTGGCCAGCCCCATGGCGCTGGCCATGAAGGTGCGGCGGTCCATGCCGAGCTTCTTGGATTTTTCATCGGCCATCTCGCCGATCAGGTGTTCCACCTGCTTCTGCTTCTGGTTTTGCGGACGAGGGATGAACTCCTCGTTGGACAAAACTTGCGTCGGCATTGGCGAGTCGACGCCCTTCTTACGGTCACGCTGAAATTTGCGAATCCACATGGTGTGCGTCCTCTATCAGAGCGATTTTCGGCAATAGTGTACAACAAGTCGAAAAAGAAAGCAGTCAGTTCATTTTACTGTCACGACCCCTGGCCCGGCTCCCGCAGTTGCAAGCGACCGAGGCTGACCAGAAACGGCTTCATGCACGACCAGAGCAGCGCGGCGCCCAGCAAGCACGCCGTCGCCGCGACGATAACCATGGAATATTTGAGCGCATCATCGCGGTGGAAGATGTGCTGCGTGCAGAGTGCCACCGCGGTAGGCCCCAGTCCCAGTCCGATCAGGTTGAGGATAAACAGATACACGGCCGAAGCCTGGCCGCGCATGTTCGGGGGCATCATCTGCTGGATCGCCGCCGGGGCAACGCCGAAGGGCGCGGCCGCCAGCGTGGCCGCGGGAACCAGCCACACTGTTGCCCAGCCTCCGGAGGGCGCCAGGAACATCAGGAAATGAATCGGCGTCCAGATAATTCCGATCCACATGCCGACAAACACATTTGCGTTGGCGCGGCCGCGGGCGCGCAGGTAGTCGGCTGCGCGGCCGGCCCCAATGATCCCCAGCGAGCCGCACACCATTACAATGCAGCCGTACACCCAGCCGACGTCCTTAATGTTCCAGTGAAAGGTGCGCACATAAAATTCCGGGACCCAGGCGGCGCTGGCGTAAGAAGCTAGCGAAAGCAGGCCGAAGCCAATGTTGTGCAGCAGAAAGGTCTTGCCGTTGGCAAAGATATAGGCGAAGACCTGGCGGATGGGAACGGTTGGGTGCACGCTGCCGCCGCGGGTCAGAGGCTCGCGGATGGTGTAAAGCAGCGGTGCCAGCAAAATCCCCGGCACGCCAACCGCGAAAAACAGGAGTTGCCAGGGATGGATTTGCCCAACCAGGGGAAGACTCGAGACACCGCGGGTCGCCGCATAGCCCCTGATCAATCCGCCCAGCAAGAAGGAAAGGCCGGAGCCAATGTAGATTCCCGCGCCATAGATGCCAATGGCGGTGGACATCCGGTGAGGAGGAACATAGTCGGCCACCAGCGAATAGGCGGCGGGCGAGAGCGCGGCTTCGCCCACGCCTACTCCCATGCGCAGCAACAGCATTTGCGGAAACGTTGTGGCGATCCCACAGCCGGTGGTGAACAAGCTCCACAGCACCAGGCCGATAGCGATGATGGTCCGCCGGCTGTAGATATCTACCAGGCGCCCGATGAGGATGCCAAAAAAGGTGTAGAACACAACGAAGCTCAACCCTTGCAGCAGGCTGACCTGGGTGTCACTGATGTGCAGATCGCGGCGCAGCGGTCCCACCACCATGCTGAAGATCTGGCGGTCGATGAACGAGAATACGTACGCTACCATCAACACGCCGACGACGTACCAGATGTAAAGCGAAGAGTGGTGCGATTCCGATTCCAGCGGAGCGATGACGGGCTGGGCTTTCGCGGACAAAATTTCCTCCCCGGGCATTTTCACAAGTTTCTACTGCGAGGATCAGCGCACTGCTTCGAACAGTCCGGCCGCGCCCTGGCCACCACCGATGCACATGGTCACGACGCCGTAGCGGGCTTTGCGGCG
>WNFN01218219.1_pt2 | contig 15279 bp, 13 predicted proteins | sample 5400161 | NCBI WGS metagenome assembly WNFN01 (sample SAMN13153353, study PRJNA577476) | soil metagenome | isolation source: 80 cm saprolite on Douglas fir-dominated hillslope | place: USA:California | collected 2013-09-17
CCCGCCTCACCGACATCTTTAAGACCCGCGCGGAGCGCGTGATGTTTGTGCAAGGCGACAATGATATCGAATTCCAGTACGTGGCCCAGGTGATTGATACGGCCCGTGGCACACAGGTGGTGGACCGGGTTGGCCTAATCACGGCAAAGATTTTGGAAGGCCAGTGATTCTTTGACTCCTTAGCATGGGGCCCGCAACAAGCGGTGTCCTGTGCAGTTGTCCTCCGCAGGACCCAAAAATTCTCTAACTCCGGCAAGGAGCCAGAAAAATGAACCGAGGCACACGACTCGCGGCGCTGTTGGCCATCGCAGCCGCCCTGTTGAGCACAGCGGGGTGCAACAAACTGAGGGCGCGCGACCAGCTCAATAAGGGCGTCCATGCCTACAAGAGCGCAAACTACGAGCAAGCCATCAATCACTTCCAGAATGCCGTCAACTATGACGAGGACCTCAAAGTGGCCAAGCTGTATTTGGCTACGGCCTATGCCCAGCAGTACGTGCCCGGCGTGGACACGACGGAAAACAACCGCATGGCCCAGCAGGCGATTGAAGAGTATCAAAGAGTGCTTGAGAAAGACCCGGAAAGCGTCAATAGCATGAAAGGAATCGCCTACCTTTACATGAACATGAAGAAGTTCGACGATGCCCGGGAATACTACAAAAAGGCCAGTGCGGTCGATCCTAATGACCCCGAGCTCTACTACTCGATCGGCTTCATTGACTGGTCCGCGGCCTACAGAGACGCGGCGCAGCTGAAATCCAATGCCGGCCTTAGAGTGGAAGATGAATTGAAGAGCAAACAGGACCAGAAGCTCTGTGAACAGTTGCGGGCCAAGGACGGCCCCATCATCGATGAGGGCATGAAGATGCTGCAGACGGCGATCGACAAGCGTCAGGATTATGACGACGCCATGGCATATCTGAACCTGCTCTATCGCCGTAAGGCCAATGACGTAACCTGCGAAGACCCGCAGGCCCGCGCCGACTACACCAAAATGGCCAACGACTGGGCTGAGAATGCCATGCGCGCGCGCAAAAAGAAGGCGGACGAAGCGGCCAAAAAGAACGTCGGCGGCATCATTCTGGAACAGGCCACGCCGACGCCGACACCTTCCGGAAAATAAGGTTTTTTCACTGACCAAGCCCCTCTCTCGGGAGGGGCTTTGCTTTTTCCGTCCACGCGGGATCAAGTACAATCGTAGGCTCGAATCTCAGCTCTCTCATGTTCAAAAAAGTCCTTATCGCGAACCGCGGCGAAATAGCTGTCCGTGTTATTCGCGCCTGCCGGGAAATGGACATTGCGTCGGTCGCGGTGTTCTCCGACGTTGACCGCGCTGCCCTGCACGTGAGCCAGGCGGACGAGGCCTACTCCATTGGACCGTCCGCGGCGCGCACGTCGTATCTGAACATGGCCGCGATTTTGGACGTCGCCAAGCGCAGCGGGGCTGAGGCCATTCATCCCGGTTACGGATTTCTTTCTGAGAATTTCCAGTTTGCCCGCGCCTGCGCGGATGCAGGACTCAAGTTCATCGGTCCGCCACCGCAGGCCATGGAACTGATGGGTTCCAAGACTCGCGCACGCCAAGCCATGCAGGCGGCTGGCGTGCCGTTGGTTCCAGGATCGGCCCGCGGACTGTCGCTGGTCCAGGCGGAAGAACTGGCTGCGCAGATCGGCTTCCCGGTAATGATCAAAGCCGCGGCCGGCGGTGGCGGCAAAGGAATGCGTCTGGTGCGCTCCGCCGGGGAACTCAATCCGGCCTTTGCAGCCGCGCAAAGCGAGGCCCTGCGCGCCTTCAACGATGGTGAAGTTTATCTCGAGAAGTTCATCGAAAATCCGCGCCACATTGAAATTCAGGTGCTGGCCGACGAGCACGGCAACGTAGTGTATCTGGGCGAACGTGAGTGCTCGGTGCAGCGCCGCCACCAGAAGGTGATTGAAGAAGCCCCTTCCGCCATTGTTGGCGAAGACATGCGCCGGCGCATGGGCGCGGTGGCGGTGCAGGCCGCCAAGTCTGCGGGATACACCAATGCCGGGACCGTCGAGTTCCTGGTAGATCGCGACCACAACTTCTCCTTTCTGGAGATGAACACCCGCTTGCAAGTGGAGCATCCGGTCACGGAGCTGGTCAGCGGCCTGGACCTGGTCCATCTGCAACTGCACATCGCCGCCGGAGAAAAACTCGCTTTTCGCCAGGACGATGTCAAGCTTCGCGGCCACGCCATCGAGTGCCGCATCTACGCCGAAGATCCGGAGAACAACTTTTTTCCTTCGCCGGGAAAAATCACCCGGCTGCTGCGGCCTTCGGGACCCGGCGTCCGCGAAGACAGCGGCGTCTACGAAGGCTGGACCGTCCCGCTGGACTACGATCCCATGCTTTCGAAGTTAATCGTCCACGCTCCTGACCGGGCATCCGCCATCGCCCGCATGCGGCGCGCGCTGGATGAATACTTCATCGGCGGCATCAAGACCAACCTGCCATTGTTGCGGCGTATCCTGGAGCAGCCGGATTTTGCAGCGGCGCGCATCGACACCGGTTTTCTCGACCGCCTGCTGGCTGCTTCATCAGTAACCCAGCCAGCAACTACGGCTGCGGGCGTGGTTACGGGCGATGGGCTTTCTGAAATCGCGGCCGTTTCAGCGGCTCTCTTTACGGCCACGGCCGCGCCGCTGACCAACAGCGGCAATGGGGGCGTAAATGGCAGCAGCGGTGGCAAACGGCAGGACCAGAAGAAGGCCGAGACGGCCTCAGCCTGGAAGCGCGCGGCCCGCAGCGAAGGGACGCAGCGGCGATGATCTTTAATCTTTAAATTCATGGCCTTTCATCTACGATCTTTAAATTTATGACCTATGAAGTCACCATCGGAGAAAAAACTTTTCGCGTAGAGCTGGTCCGCGCCGGGCCTGCTTGGCGCTGCAAGCTGGACGGAAAAGAATTCCCCGTAGACGTGGTTTCTCCGCACAGCGGCGTTCTTTCTCTGCTGATCGGCGGCAAGTCCTATGAAGTTCGGCAGGAGAACGCAGCCGCGGAGACAAACATCGTTATCGGCCACGAATGCTTCCGCGTCGCCGTCCGCGATCCGCGGTCGCTGCGCTCGCGGCGCAGCAGCGGCGATGAAGGCCATGGAGTCAGAAAAATTACCGCGCCGATGCCGGGCAAGATCGTCCGCATTCTTGCCCCGGCGGGGAGCGAAGTTGAGGCCGGCCAGGCCGTGCTGGTGATTGAGGCCATGAAGATGCAAAACGAACTTAAGTCGCCCAAGAAGGGCAAGATCCGTAAGCTCAACGTGAGCGAAGGCGCGGCGGTAGAGGCCGGCCAGGCCCTGGCCGAGGTGGAGTGAACCTAACTGCTTACCGCGGGTTTGCACGGATGACTGCAGATCAGCTCAAACCGGTTTCTCTAATATTCAATTGTCGGCGGGAATGCAAATGGGGTTTGGTGGAAGAGCGGCTATTACAGCCTTCGCCTTCCAGGCGGGGGAGCAAAGCGAATTAGTGAAAATCAGGCTCCGTTTCAGGAAGCGCCTTCGGCAGAGTGGGAGAGATTCCTTTCCGCGGCGAACCGGGCGTGTACCCCATCGGCCTCACCTGACGCCGAACTCTTGCGCGCCAGCGCACTTCGAACTGCGCGGCTGAGGGTTTCGGGGGCAAAAGGCTTGCGCAGGAAGACAGCGCCTTCTTCAATCTTGGAACTCAATAAGGCTGACTCCGCTGAGTGGCCGGTGGTGAAGACCACGGGGAGGTCAGGCCGGATGACGCACATCTGAGTGTGGGCTTCGGGTCCATTTAAGAGGGGCATCCCAACGTCCAGAATAACCACCTGAATCTCTTTCGAGTTAACTTCAAACAGGCGCACGGCTTCCTGCCCGTCGCCTGCCGGAATTACGTTGTAACCGTGGGTGGACAGGATCTGGCGAGCGATTTCCCGAATTGTCTCGTCATCGTCAGCGAATAGAATGGTTTCGGTCCCATTCTCTGCAAGTTCATTGACTACAGGTGCACGCTCGTCAGCAACTCCACTGCTGGCAGGAAAATAGATGCGGAAAGTCGTGCCGCATCCAAGTTCGCTCTCCACATTCACAAAGCCATCGTGCTGTTTCACAATGCCGTATACGGCGGCCAACCCCATCCCGGTCCCTCTTCCCATCTCCTTAGTGGTAAAAAAGGGTTCGAAGATACGGTCACAGGTTGCCGCGTTCATACCGGCGCCGGTATCGGACACTGAGAGCAGGACATATTGGCCCGGCCTGGAGTAGGGAAGAATGCGGCTAAGTTCCTGGCTGATCTCCATGTTCTGGGTCTTGATGACGATACGTCCTCCTTGCGGCATCGCCTCGCTGGCGTTGAGACAGAGATTGATCAGGACTTGCTCGATCTGTGATGAATCTGCCCGAACCATATGAAGGTTGGCGGCAGCAGTGATTTCGAATTCAGTTTTCTCACCCTTGACGCTCAGCAGGAGGCTTGTTGTTTCTGATATCAAGTCATTCAGGTTGAGATTGCGCTGCAGCAAAACTTGGCGGCGCGCAAAAGCCAGCAGTTGGGCAGTCAGTCCACCCGCGTATCGTGCCTGGTCGCAGATTTTCTTAAACTTATCGAAGGCCGGGCTGTCTGCGGGTACCTGGTCGCATCCCAATTCCGCCCACCCGAGCATGATGCAGAGAGCGTTGTTGAAATTGTGGGCAATCCCCCCCGCAAGCCGGCCGACGGCCTCAAACCTTTGTAGTTGGTGGACTTGCTGTTTTAGGCGCTTCACTTCCCGCCGCTGCTCGGCCTCATGAAGTTCCCTCTCAACCGCCGGAAGCAAGCGCTTCAAGTTGTCCTTCATGATGTAGTCTTGCGCGCCCTGTTTCAACGCGGCCACTGCCGTCTCTTCCCCGATGGTTCCGGAGACGAAGATGAAGGGTATCTCCGCGGCCTGGTCATGGACACGCAGCAGTCTGAGCGCGTCCGTTCCTGAGAAGTGGGGCATGGAGTAGTCACCGATGACAAGATTCCATTCCTTCTTGCCGAGGGCTGCGCTCATGGCCGCAGATGTATCGACTCGTTCAAATGTCGGGCTCGTTCAAAATCAGCCAGTACAGACCGAGCTGCTGGACAGCATCGATGAACTGGCCGAAATCGATAGGTTTGCGCACGTAGCTGTTCGCGCCTAGCCCGTAACCATCGATTCGGTCCTGCTCTTCGTTTGAGGATGTCAAAATGACAACTGGAAGGAGACGCGTGAGCTGGTTCGCTCGCAGTTGCCGTAGGACCTGTAAACCATCAACCTTGGGCAACTTCAGGTCGAGAAGAATGACCTGGGGCATGACTGTCAAATCGCGCCGAGCGTGCGGTCCGGTGCCGAAGAGATAATCCAGGGCTTCAGCCCCGTCGCGGGCCACAACGACTTCATTCATTATGTTGTTTTTCTTGAGTGCGCGCAGTGTCAAGGCTTCGTCGTCAGAACTGTCCTCGACCAACAAAATCGTCTTATCCTTCGTGTTCATGCGGACCTCTCGCCGGCTTGTGCCTTTTCAGCGGCTGCTTCCAAGACAAAATAGAACATTGCCCCATGTCCTACTGTGCTCTCAGCCCACACCCGGCCTCCGTGGCGGTGAATAATGCGCTGCACAGTTGCCAATCCCACCCCGCTTCCTGGGAACTCCTTTGCATCGTGGAGGCGTTGGAAGGGCCCGAAGAGCTTGTCGGCATATTTCATGTCGAAGCCAACGCCATTGTCCTGTACAAAGTAGACCTCTTGCGCATCGCTGCGGCGGCGCCCGAATTCGACGCGGGCGTCGGGCTCCCGGGAGGGAAACTTCCACGCATTACCGAGCAGGTTCTCCAGCACAACTCCTAACAAGGCTCGGTCCCCTTCTGCGGTCAAGCCGGGCGCGATCACGAACTGCGCTCTACGCTTCGGCTCTGACTGCTGAAGCCGGGAAGCGATTTTCTGTGCCAAGCCGCTCAAGTCAACCCTCTGGTGAACCATTTCACTGCGGGTGGTGCGTGCCAGCGTCAGCATATCGTCGATCAGCTGGCCCATTCGCGTTGTGGCTGCGCGAATGCGCTGCAGGTGCGCTTTGTCCCCTGGTTCAAGTTTGTCCTGGCAATCTTCCTGCAAAGCCAAACTGAAACCATCGATCGCCCGCAGCGGGGCCCGGAGATCATGGGAGACTGAATAGCTAAAGCTCTCCAATTCCTTGTTGACAGCCTCAAGCTCCATCGTTCTCCGCTTGAGTTCCTCACTTATCCGCTTGCGCACGGTGGTATCGCGGATAGCACTGGAAACCAGCACGCCCTCCTCGGTCTCCAGCGGGCTAAGGCTGATTTCTACCGGAAACTCTCGGCCATCTTTGTGCAAACCATATAGTTCCAGACCGGCCCCCATGGGCCGCACTCGGGGGTCGGCGAAGAAACCGCTGCGATGCCCGGGGTGCTTGCCGCGGAAGCGTTCCGGCACCAGCATCTCGATTTCCTGCTCCAGCAGCTCTTCCCGGCGATACCCAAACAATTTCTCCACCTGGGCGTTGACCAGCACAATTTTGCCCTCCTGGTTCACTACCACCACGGCATCCGGAGCTGCTTCCAAGAGGCCGCGGAACTTTTTTTCTGTATGTTCGGAAGCTCTCGCCTTTTGACCGAGAGTAAGTATTTTCGGAACTGTGAAAGGAAGTAGCACGGCCGTGGCCACTGATACCAGCGCCGTGAAAACTTTGACGACTGCAGAGACCACGTAAACTGGAATCCAGATTGTGAGCACTTCCATGAAATGGGTGCCGCCGCAGGCGACTATGAACAGGCCGAAGGCCAGAAACATCCAGTGAAAAGGTATGTGACCACGATCCTTGTAGATCAGGTACGCCAGTGTTCCTGAAATCGCCAAGTAGGCAAGACCAATGAGAGAGTCGGCGACCACATGAGTCCAAACCAATCCCGGTTTGCCCAGATAGCAATACCAGTGCGGCAAGAAATCTGAAGAGAGAACGCGGCCGGCGAGCGCCGGCCAGACTAGGAAGGACCCGACTGCGACTGTCAACAGAGCCGCAATCGCAGAGAGCAGTTGACGTTTCGGGAATTGTGACGGCTCAAGCACACCAGGTGTTATGGCGGGCGTTGACATAAGCCTCCTTGTGACAAAAAGATCGAGACGATTTTCGGAATGTACCGAGCTCCCAATGGTCCTTTCTTTGCGTCCATGTGATTTCGCGAATGAGTTCGATCAGACTGGCTGACCTCACATCAACAGGGGCTTCGGGGGGCTTGGCTCCTGTATAGCATGATTCCATGCTGTCAAAGGAGCGCAGAATTCAGTTAGGATTCATTAATGAGCGAACTCTTACTATTCCGACAACCGGAACGCTTTTAAATTGTGGGCATGACCAAGGCCAGGGGGCCGATCTTCCGCCATCTCTGCAGGCCTGGCGCGGTTGGGCTACTTCTGTCCGGCGGCGTTTTTCAGGATCTGTTCGATGAAGTAATTATGGATTTCGGCGTTGTCGCGCAGGTTTTCATCGTAGGCGGCGCGCAAAAACTGCTCTCTCTGGTTGCGCAGTTGGTTGCGGATCAACTGCTGCACGGCGGGATCGCTGAGATCGCGCTGTCCGGCGGCTTCTTTTCCCAGAAGCTTCATAATGCGGAAGGCAAGCACTTTTTGCGTGGCCGGGTTGGTGATCTGGATCACTTCGCTGTACTGGCCGGGCTTTAATTTGGCGATGGCGTCGCGGGTGGCGGGGTCCGCATTTTTCAATTGCGATTCCGGGACCGCCCCGAGTTCGCCGCCAGAGCCTGCGGTATCAGGATCTTCAGAGTATTTGGCGGCCAGCGCGGCAAAATCTTCCCCACTCTCCAGGCGGTTATAGATCATGCGGATCTTTTCGCGGGCTTGGGCCTCATTTTGCGCCTTGTTTGGAGTTGACGCTGACGCCGTAGGCACATTGGGCTGGGCGCTTACAAAAATGTGGGCGTGGTAATACTGAGGCTCAATGACGTTGAACTGGGCCTTGTGCTCGTTGTAATAATTTTGAATGTCGGAATCGGAAATGGTGACCTTGGAGGCAATCTCTTTGTTAAACAGTTTGTCGATGATCAAGTTCCGGCGAATCCCCAGCTTATAGTCGTCCTCGGTCATTCCTTTTTCTTCCAGCCTCTTGGCAAATTCATCTTTGGTGGACGAAATCTTGACCTGGTTCACGCGGCTTTCAATTTCTTCATCGGTGGCCACGATGCCGAGCTTCTCGGCTTTTTGCAGGTAGAGCTGGAGGGTAATGATTTGATGCAAGAGCTGCAGGCGCACCGCTTGTTCCTGTTCTGTGGTCAGCTTCTGCGGCGAGCCGGCAATTTGCTGTTTGAAGCTCTTGTCGACTTCAGAACGGAGGACTTTGTACCCGTTGACCTTGGCCATGACGTCGCCACTGGAGCTGTTGCGGTTGCAACCATTGCAGCCGGCCAGGGCCAGCGCCAAGCCTGCTCCGGCTATAGATAAATTTCGCCAGCCATTACGCACTTGAATCAACAGTACCTCCCCCAAAATAATTCAGATGACGGTAACCATACCCGAGTTTGCTCCACGGCGCTACTTTTTCGCATCAGAAGAAGAAGGCGCCGGATGCCCGTTTTCCGCTAGGATGCGGTCCAGGATTATATGCAACTCCTGTTCAGGCACGGCGCCGGAAAGTCTTTCCCCATTGATAAACAAGGTGGGGGTTGAATCCACACCTAGCTTGTCGGCCTCTGCCATCGAGGCCCGGACGGCGGTTTCATCCTGCTTCTGTATACAAGCTTGCAGCTTCTGCTGGTCAAGCTGGTGCTTTTGCGCCTGATCGTTGGCCGCCTTGTCCAGGTTGAGGTTGGCTTCGGCGCGTGTTGTGCCGGCGATTGCCTTCTGGTTGGCGTGGGCGTAATCGGCAAACCCCCAGTAAGCCTCGTTGTTTTGGTCGGCCAGACAATTGGCGTCAACAGCCGCACGCATGGCCCAGGGATGGATCTCCAGCAGTGGATAGTCCCTGTAAATAATCTTTATCTTGTCACCGTATGCCTGGAGCAGCCCAGGAAAAAGCGTGGCGTGCATCCGCGAGCAAAAAGGGCATTGGAAATCATCAAAGTTGATGATGGTGACCGTGGCGTTGGCGCCGCCGCGCACCGGCCGGCCTTTGACGTTAATCTTCGACATCAGGTCCTGGGAGATATCAATTGTTTCCAGGTGGGCCAGGGTCTTGCGGTCCTTGGAGAGCAAGAAATTGTGGGTGGTGGTATGCGTTCCGCCGATGAAAGAGACCACAATCTGATCGTAGCCGGGCACATCGCCGGGCTTGGGATCGCCAACAGAGATGTTGATCTGCGAAGGAACGCTGTATTTTGACCGGATCTCGGTCTGAATTCTGTGCACGGTCTCCGGCGACATAGCTCCGGAAGCGCTAGAGCTCTGCGCTTTGCAGCCGGGGCCGATCAGTACCAGAAACAAAACGATATTCAGGGAAATGCCGTAAATTCTTGCCAAATGAGACCGCCTTATCCCGAAAGAGTGCTTTTGAAATTATCTCATGAGGGCCGCCTGGGGCGGCTAAGATAGAAGCTTTATAAGCGGTTGGACAGCGGCCGCGGTATTCAACGACCCGGAGCGGAATCCCTCAGTATCCACGCTGACAAAGGTAAAGCCAAGGGCTTTGAATATCCGGGTAAACTCGGAAAACATCTTGCTGCTGAGGGCCCGTTCCAGTTCTTCCGGGGCAATCTCAATCCTGACCATGTCGCCGTGATGGCGCACGCGAAACTGGCGAAAGCCAAGGGCCCGCAGGGCATCCTCTCCTTGCTCCACGGCCGCGAGCGCTTCACGCGTGACCGGCCTGCCGTATTCGATGCGAGACGATAAGCAGGCAGAAGCAGGCTTCTCCCAGACGCGCAGCCCCGCCTGCCGCGCCAATTCGCGGATTTCCGCCTTGGTGAGCTCCGCGTCCAGCAAGGGAGCGGCGATATGATGTCGGCTGGCGGCTGCCTGCCCGGGACGGAAGTCGCCCTGATCGTCCACGTTCACCCCATAGGCAATGGAACGGAAATCGTGCTGCTGCGCGAAATTGCGCATCACCTGGAATAGTTCGTCCTTGCACTGAAAGCAGCGTCCCGGATCGTTACGAACATATTCCGGACGATCCATTTCTGCGGTCTGGATGATCTCAAGCGGAATTCCGTGCTCCTGGGCGAAAGCCACCGCGTCCTGGAGGTGGGTGCGGGCCAGGCTGGGTGAGTCTGCGATTACCGCCAGCATGTCCGTCTTCAGCACCTGCCAGGCGGCCCAAGCCAGATAGGCCGAATCCACCCCGCCGGAATAGGCGACGAGAGTGCGCCCCAGCCCGGAGAGGCCGTCTTCAAGCCGCTTTTGCTTGGCTGACAGCTGCATGTCTAAATTCTAACCATAAAGGATGCAAAGGAACCCGGATTATCGCCCAAATCTCTGCACGATCACACCGATGATCGTTCCACCTATCGCCCCCAGCGCGAGGATGGGCACATAGGTCTTAGTAATGATGGCATCGGCAAGGCTGAGCAAGGTACCGAGCACCAGTCCCGCCACCCATCCCGGCCACGGCAGGTTTACAGCGCCAATCACAAAGCCAATGCTGAAGCGATTGATAAAAGCCCCGAGGAGCGCCGCCCGTTTGTCAGCAAACGAGAGCGGAATCATTGAGGCAGCGGAAAGCCCGCCATAAACCAGTCCACAGGTAATACCCAAGGTTAAACGTGGCATTGTCTTCTCCTCCAAATTAAGGTCGAGAGCTAAAAAAGCCGTTCCTGGCGTTTCAGATTGCCGAACGATCCAATATTGGCCAGGGTAAAAACAAAGCGGTATTGGTTTTCCCGGCGCACCTGTCCCAGCGAGAAGCGCCGGTATTCGAAGCTCAGGCCGCAACAGTCCCAGTTGTAGGCGGTCTGGGCGGCGGAGTATTGCAGCAGCTTGAATTCTGAATCAAAGCCGATGTTGGTGGCGGCGCTCCAGCCCCGCTTGTCAGGACTGCCATACCCCAGCAGGCCGCGCACCTGGTTGAACTCCGGAGGCACGCAAGCAGTAGGATTGCGGCCGCCGGGAATGCAGGGCGGAAGCTGGGTGGCCGTACCCGGGCTGAAGACAATTTCTCCAGGCACTTGCAAATAGGCGTGGCTGGCGCCGACAAAGAAAGCGCCAAAGTGCAGCGTGCTGTAGATGGTGCTGGAATTAATGCGGCCTTTTTTTGTGTCGTAGTCAAGCTGCCATTCCAGGTCGCTGGTCCCGCTGCTGCGCAGGCGCAGGCGGGAAACGATGGGAGAAAAACGCCTCGGGTCGGTCAGGAACGCGATACCGGCAAAATCGACCGTGGTGGCCAGCACGTTGCGCCTGCCATTCACCAGGGCGCCGCCAAAATTTGGGTCGAGGAAATATTTCTGTTTCACTTCCCAGGTAAGGAATTCATCGGCCCCAGCGGGAGCGCAGTTCGCCTTCGCTGCGGCCTGGGCGCCGGGCGCCGCGGCTTGGTCTTTTTTCCCTTGATTGCAGTCGTCCCGGACGCGCTTGAAGTACAAGCGCTGGACCAGGCCATACTCCGCCTCATTGGTGTTGCTGAGAATGTCACGAAAATCGAAACGAATAATGGAGGCAAAACTCTCCAAACCGTTGGTGTAGCGATAGATCAGGCGCGGCTCAATGGTGTGCTTGATCTTTCTGCCGGCCAAGGTGTGGTCGAACACTTTTTCCAGCGCCGGCGGCCGGAACTCAAGGCTGGATTCAATCGCCCGGCGGTTGAGAACGTTGTGCATGGGCACAGGGCCGGTGGGCCCCGAGACGTCCTGCTGCGTGTACACGGTGTCGTGCAGAGCAACTTCCGGGCGGATGGTCCAACCCCGGAAGAAGAGGGGCAGAGAGATGTCAGGATCGATATCAAACCGGCCCACCACGCCGGGCGTCACAAATCCGGGTTCGCTACGACGCAGCCCCTCAGCCGCCAGACCGTAAGACCAATAAAACGGCGACCCGAAAATCCTTTGGTCCACGCTCGAAAGTTCGAGTCCGGGCGCATGCACAATGGTAATAACGTCGCCGGCATCGGTGCTCTGAAAATTCTGGTAGCGCGATGCAAAAGTGTTAAACGAAAATCCCTGCCAGTTCTTGGTGAGGAACGCTGTTGATCTCACCTCAGAATCCACGGCCTGGGAAAAGTTTTCCGCAAACGCCAGCCGGAAGACAAACGAACTGAGGTATTCCAGTGAGGCCACACCGCGCACGCTATGGCCGAACAGCGCTCCACCGTTGATCTTGATGTCTTGCCCGCCCTGGTCCACTGTCTTGGGCACAGCCAGGGGGCTCAGCTGGGTTCCGATTTGTACGTTTTGCACAATCCCGCGGTCGAGCACCTGAAAATAGTTGACGTTCAGATAGGAGTTTTGACTTGGCTTGGCCCGGAAGTCTTCATGGAGCAACCAGCCGCGCCGGGACAGATACTCCGCGCCCAGAGTGGCGTCCATGCTGCGATTGATGGCCCAGTAAAAAGAATCGCCCACAATGGTTCCCTTGGAGTTCGAAGTGCCGATGGTGGGAATCAGAAACCCGCTCTGGCGGCCCAGCCTCTCCACCGGCGGAGCGGCATAAGGCAGGTACAGGACCGGCACTCCCTTGATCCTGAAGGTAGTGTTGTAGACCTTGGCCGAATCGCCCACGCGCAAAATGATTTTGGCTGCATGGAACCTCCACTTGGGATGAGGCAGTTCGCATGAAGTCACCGATCCATGATGCAGGATGTATTCATCCGGCCCGGTTTGCTCCACCATTTCGCCGGCAAAAGAGATGGGGCTGGACGAGGTCAGCGTGACGTTTCTGCCCCGGAAGCGGGCGCCGGTGGTCCCGGCCACGTCATAGAACTTTCCCGTCCGTTTCCGGTGACACTGGCATCTCCAGACGCGCGGTCGTAGGTGACGGTATCGCCGTGAAAGATGTAGTCGCCGAATTTGATCTCGACTTCGCCGCGAAGAGTGTAGAGCTCGCCCGCCTTCTCGCATTCCCGGGCGGTGACGTCAACCGGCTGGTTTGGACTGATGAGAACCTTCGGCTTCGCGCTGGTCTGACCACGCGGCTTCTGGCTGCTCTCTTGGCTCGCCGCTTGGGGCTGTGATGCATGCATTGCCGGCGGTGTGGTAAGCACAGCATGACAAGGTCCGCTCTCCTCCGGGACATTCTGCACCATTCCGTTTTGGGGAAGCGCCTGGCTTGCCACTGGGGGTACGCCCAGAAACAAGTGACAAACCACGCCCGCTGTGATAACAAACTGAAGTTGGGAACGCATGCCGTAGAAGATCAGCCATGGCAAGGTACCATGGCCAGTTTTCCAAAAGCAAAGCCTGGCTGTCTCTAGGGCTGCTTCCCCGCTTCTCTGGCGAACTCACAACCCGACCTATGACCTGCCCCGTCTGCGGTAAGCCATATCCGTGCGCGCACAGCCGAAGGAACACGGCTGCCCTGCTCGATCCTGAAATTCCTGATGATGCTGGATGCGTCCCGGTCCCGTCCTCCCAGAACCTTGCGCGCGGGTTCCTCGCAGCCTTGGAAGCCCGCAGCCGCGCCGAAGGTCAGCCTTGGCGCCAGGAGGTAATCTCACGGGTGGAGCAGCATCGCGCCCGGCGGCGCAGGCGCTTTGACCCCAGCGCTTCGCTCGATCTGGATTTCCCGGCGGAAACGCCGCTGGCGATCGCCCATGGTCTAACGGAATCGCAGCCGGACCTGCCCCAGGGTGAAGATGAACTTACGCAGATCGGCCAGCGTGAATGGCCTGCAAAAGTAACGCCGCGACTGGACCCACCCAAAGTCATTCGCTTTCCCCGGCATGCGCGGGTTGAGGCTACAAGGCCGCCCGTGGTTGATCTGGACTCAGAGCTGAACCCAGACTTGGAACTGGCTGGGCCAGTGGAAATGCCGCGCATTCTGTACGCGCCCGAAGCCGAACAGATGGAGTTACTGCCCAGCTTCGCCGATATTCGCCTGGAAGAAGCCGAAGCGCCGGAAGAAAACTACCATAGCCAAGAGATGGATTTGCCTCCGCAGCCGGCCCCACTGCGCCGGCGCCTCGTTTCCGGACTGGTGGACGCTGGGACCGTGCTGATGGCGGGGACGATCTTTGCCGCAACTTTTACGAAATTGGCTGACAACATGCCGCCGGCGCGGCTAGCGCTGCTTGGCGCACTGGCGGTTGCCGGAGCGCTGTGGCTGCTGTTCCAGTACCTCTTTCTGGTCCACGGCCAGGGAACGCCGGGAATGCGCGCCGCCCGCCTGGAACTCTGCTCCTTCGCGGGGCGGCGACCGTCACGGTTTGCGCGCCGCGGCCGCGCGCTGGCCACCACCTTGTCAGGGTTCTCTCTGGGGCTGGGCTTTGTCTGGTCCCTGGTGGACGAAGACACTTTGGGATGGCACGACCGGATCAGCCAGACGTATCTGAAAAGCAGCATTCATCAAGCAGCAGTCAGCACTCAGCCCTTGTGATATTCATGTGGGGTGTGCGGGAACCTTCCTCTCTGACGTCGCTGATTCGATTGCCCAACGCCATCGTTTTGTTACCATCAAAGTGATGGCTGAGAAAGAGAAAGTCCGCGTCCGCTTTGCCCCTTCGCCCACCGGGCAGCTGCACATCGGCAACGTGCGCACCGCGTTGTTCAACTGGCTGTTTGCCCGGCAGAAGGGCGGCGCGTTCATTCTCCGCATCGAAGACACCGACGTGGAGCGCAGCGAGGCGCGCTATGAAACCCAGCTCCTGGAAGATTTGAAATGGATGGGCCTGGACTGGGACGAAGGGCCGGACGTGGGCGGTCCCTATCCGCCTTACCGTCAGTCTGACAAAATGGAGATTTATCGCGGTTATGCGGAACGGCTGATTAAAGAGCAGAAGGCCTACTACTGCTTTTGCACCGCGGAGGAGCTGGAGCGTGAGCGCCAGCAGGCGCTGGCGGAGCAGCGTCCGCCGATTTATTCCGGGAAATGCCGAAAGCTCGATCCGGCTGAAACTGAACGCCGCCGCGCTGCGGGCGAGCCGGCCGCGATTCGCCTGAAGATCCCCGAGCATCCCATCAAGTTCCACGACATTGTGCGCGGCGACGTAGAGTTTTCCAACGAAGTGGTCAGCGATCCCATCATCGTCCGCTCCAGCGGCATGCCGGTGTACAACTACGTGGTGGTGATTGACGATGTGGGCATGAAGATTACCCACGTAATTCGGGGTGATGACCACATCTCCAACACTCCCAAGCAGGTGGCCGTGTATGAAGCTCTGGGCCTGCCCGTGCCCGAGT
>WNFN01189453.1_pt2 | contig 15276 bp, 9 predicted proteins | sample 5400161 | NCBI WGS metagenome assembly WNFN01 (sample SAMN13153353, study PRJNA577476) | soil metagenome | isolation source: 80 cm saprolite on Douglas fir-dominated hillslope | place: USA:California | collected 2013-09-17
GAGCGGCCCCGAAGACCCGGTCGTGGTCCTCAACGGCGACGTGCTGTCCGGCCACGATCTCGGCGCGCAGATCGACCTGCACCGCAAGGCCGACGCCGCCGTCACGCTGCACCTGGTCGAGGTTCCCGATCCGGCCAGGTTCGGCTGCGTGCCGACTGACTTCGACGGCCGGGTGACGGCGTTCCTCGAGAAGACCCCGCACCCGGTGACCAGCCAGATCAACGCCGGATGTTACGTCTTCACCAGGCGCTTTATCGACGCGATGCCGGCCGGCCGGGTGCTCTCCGTCGAACGGGAGGTCTTCCCTGACCTAATCGCGGCGGGCGAGACCGTCATGGGCTACCTCGAGACTGCCTACTGGCTGGATGTCGGGACGCCGGAGGCATTCGTCCGCGGCTCCTGTGATCTGGTGCTCGGCGAGCTCGCCTCGCCTGCGCTACCGGGCGACTGCGGGGATGCGCTGCTGCTAGCTGGCGCTTCCGCCGACCCGTCGGCCGAGCTTTCCGGCGGTACCTCGGTCGGCGCGGGGTGCGTCATCGGTGCCGGCGCCGCCGTCGAGGGCTCTGTGCTCTTCGACGGGGTCAGCATCGGTGCTCGTGCCAGCGTGACGGCGAGCGTCGTCGGGACTGGCGCGCGGATCGGGGATGGCGCGGTGCTCAACGGCGCCGTTGTCGGGGCCGGTGCCGATGTAGGCGGCGGCAACGAGCTGCTGCGCGGCGTGCGAGTCTGGCCGGGCGTCCGGCTGGACGGCACCGCGATCAGGTTCTCCACCGATGCCTGAACGGCCTGGACCGGCCGAGGCCACGGCCAGCTCGCCACGCGACAGCTCGTAACCGGGCGGGCCATGCAACGGCGGTCGGATCGTCACTGGCGGGCGCCTTTCGCCGTCGACGTCAGCGGCGTTCTATCCGTCCATCGCAGGGGATTCGGTGATCCGGCGTTCGCCAGGGACGCCGACGGCGCGGTCTGGCGAGGCTGTCGAACTCCAGACGGTCCAGGCACGATCCGCATTGCATCCCGGACGGAGGTTTCCGATGACCCAATCAGGTCTGCCCGGGTAACTGTCGTCCGCGCGCAGGCCTGGGGACCAGGTGCCGGCTGGCTACTCGACGCCATGCCCGGGCTCCTCGGTGCCGATGACCGGCCAGAGGAGTTCGTTCCCGCCCATCCGGTGCTGCGCGAAGCGGCCAGGCGTCACGCCGCAGTAAGGATCGGGCGGTCTGGCCTGGTCATGGAGTCGCTCGTTCCGGCCGTGCTTGAGCAGAAGGTCGTCGGCAAAGAGGCAACCAGGTCCTGGCGGCTATTGCTCAGGCGCTTCGGCTACCCGGCCCCAGGCCCCGCCCCGCCTGGCATGCGCGTCCCCCCGGCACCCGCCACCTGGGCTTCGATCCCCTCCTGGGACTGGCACCGCGCCGGCGTAGAGGCAGTACGCGGCCGCACGATCGGGGCCGCAGCGCGAGTCGCCAGCCGGATCGAAGAGATCACGCAGCTCCCATCCGACGAGGCTGACCGCAGGCTCCAAGCGCTGCCCGGCATCGGCGTATGGACATCCGCGGAGGTCAGGCAGCGCGCCTGCGGCGACCCAGACGCCGTCTCCGTAGGCGACTACCACCTGCCCGCAGTCGTCGGCTGGGCGCTGGCAGGCCGACCGGTAGACGACGCAGAGATGCTCGAACTACTCGCGCCCTACCGCGGACACCGGCACCGCGCCTCGATCCTGGCCGGCCTCAGCGGCATGCACCAGGGACGCCGCGCTCCCCGTTTGTCGATCCGTGACTACCGGTCCTTCTGAGGGCAGCCCCCGGGAGGTCTCGGCACCGACCCGGCACGCATGCTGGCGTACTGCCGGTCTAGCCGGAGAGAATTGCGTAGAAGCAAACGAAGCATCTCTGGAGGACAAGTGCTTTACGCGTTCGGATTCGAGCGGATCGGCGTGGTGGTGAGCGACCTGTACTTCGTCGACCCGAGGCCCCTGCCCGGCCAGGAGGGTGCCGAACGCGGCGTGCGCCTCGAGGTCCGGATGGTCGGCCAGGGCGAGCTTAAGGGGTCGATCTACTCGGCCAGGCCAATCGAGGTCGGCCAGCCGGTCTGGCGCGCTGACCTGCTCGAGGCCGCCGACGGGCCGCCCGGCAGCCTGAACCGGGCGCACCACCACCCGAGGTTCGACGGCTGGGAGCCAGGCCACCGGGTATTCGACGAGAGACTGTCGGCCGGGCCCGTGCAGTGGATTGGGGAGCAGTTGTCCGACCTCGGCGCGCTTCTTGAACGCGCCGGCGTGCTCGACGACGGGTCGTTCGCTGCCGATGCCGAGAGCCTGCGCGGCTGCGCGGGCGAGATCATGGGGACTGTCCAGGGCCTGCTCGACAAGATCAAGGCGGGGGAGCTCGCCACCGCCCCGCCAGGCGGTGAGCCCGACTTCGTCAGGATCAGCTGGCTGTGACACTCGCCTCTCGCCACTAGCGCGTCGCGGCGGCCCACGCACCTCGGGCACGTCCGGCGAGGGCCGGGTCCTTGCCATACCCAGTGGGGAGGGCGGCGCGCGAAGCATAGGGCCGGGTCTGCCTAGGGTAGATGGCATGCGAACAGCCGATTCCGGGCAGGCGCCGCCGCAGAACGCCCCGTCGCCGAATGCGTTGCGCCGCGCGCTTGCGCGCGCTCGCGATGGCAAGCTGCTCGACCGGGCCGAGGCCGCTGTCCTGCTCCACGCCAGGGGCGCGCAGCTGACCGAACTGCTGAGCTACGCGGCGAGAACGCGGGACGCCGGGCTGGCCGCCGCGGGCAGGCCGAGGGTGATCACGTACTCCCGCAAGGTGTTCATCCCGCTGACCAGGCTCTGCCGGGATCGCTGCGGATACTGCACGTTCGTGACCGTGCCGGGCAGGCTGGCTCCGGGCAGCGAGTTCCTGCCGCCGGACGAGGTGCTTGAGATCGCCAGGCGGGGCGCGGCCCTGGGTTGCAAAGAGGCGTTGTTCACCCTCGGCGACCGGCCGGAGGCGCGCTGGCGCCAGGCGAGGGACTGGTTGCACGCGCACGGCTACGACGACACGCTGTCCTACGTCAGGGCGATGGCGATCCGCGTGCTCGAGGAGACCGGGCTGCTGCCGCACCTGAATCCCGGCGTGCTGAGCTGGCAGGACTTCCAGCGGCTGAAGCCAGTCGCGCCGTCCATGGGCATGATGCTGGAGACCACGGCCGAGCGGCTGTTCACCGAGCCAGGCGGGCCGCATTTCGGCAGCCCGGACAAGGACCCCAAGATCAGGCTGCGGGTACTGGAGGACGCGGGCCGGTCGGCGGTGCCGTTCACGACGGGGATCCTGATCGGGATCGGCGAAAACCTCGCCGAGCGGGCTGACTCGATCTTTGCGATCCGGGGCGTGGCCCGCGAGTACGGCGGCGTCCAGGAAGTCATCGTGCAGAACTTCCGCGCTAAGCCCGACACGAAGATGCGCGCAACCCCGGACGCCGAGCTCGAAGATTTGGCTGCGACGATCGCCGTGGCCAGGCTCGTGCTCGGGCCGTCGATGCGGATCCAGGCGCCGCCGAACCTGATCGGCGACGAGTACCAGCTGATCCTGGACGCGGGGATCGACGACTGGGGCGGGGTCTCGCCACTGACCCCGGATCATGTGAACCCGGAACGGCCCTGGCCGCAGATTGACCAGCTGGCCGGGCGGACCACGGCGGGCGGATTCGAGCTGCGTGAGCGGCTGACGATCTACCCCGGCTACATCCGCGAGCCGTGGCTCGACCCGCGCCTGGCGGCCCACGTGACGGCGCTAGCCGATCCGGCGACGGGCCTGGCGCGCGAGGACGCCAGCCCGGCCGGGCTGCCGTGGCAGGAGCCGGACGGCGGCTGGGGCCAGTCGGCCGGCCGCACCGACCTGCACGTCACGATCGACAGTCAGGGCAGGACCGCGGATCGGCGGACCGACTTCGAGGACGTGTACGGCGACTGGGCCGAGATCGCTGGGCGGATCGAGCCGGCCGCTGGCCGGGGGTCGGCGCCGCAGCGGCTGCGCGCGGAGGTCGCGGCGCCGCAGCGGCTGCGTGCGGAGGTCGCGGCCGCGCTGCGCAGCGCGGAGCGTGATCCGGCCGGCCTGACCGACGCCGAGGCGCTCGCTCTGCTCGACGCCGACGGGCCGGAGCTCGAGGAACTGGCCGCCCTCGCGGACGCGATCAGGCGGGACGTGAACGGCGATGCCGTCACCTACGTCGTCAACAGGAACATCAACTTCACCAACGTCTGTTACGCCGGCTGCCGGTTCTGCGCGTTCGCGCAGCGCAGGACCGATGCCGACGCCTACACGCTCTCGCTCGAGCAGATCGGCGACCGGGCCGAGGAGGCGTGGGCGGCCGGAGCGACCGAGGTGTGCATGCAGGGCGGCATCCATCCCGACTTGCCGGGCACGGCGTATTTCGACATCGCCGCCGAGGTGAAGAGCCGGTGTCCCGAGATGCACATCCACGCGTTTTCGCCGATGGAGGTCATGAACGGATCTTCGCGGACCGGGCTGTCAGTCCGCGACTGGCTGCAGGGGGCCCGCGAGGCAGGGGTCGGCTCACACCCCGGCACGGCCGCCGAGATTCTCGACGACGAGGTTCGCTGGGTGCTTACCAAGGGCAAGCTGCCCACCTCGGCGTGGATCGAGGTGATCACCACCGCACATGAGCTCGGCATTCCGACGACGGCGACGATGATGTACGGCCATGTGGACACCCCGGCGCACTGGGTCGCTCACCTGCGGGTCATCCGTTCGATAGCGGAGCAGACCGGCGGGTTCACCGAGTTCGTGCTGCTGCCGTTCGTCCATGCGAGCTCGCCGATCTACCTGGCCGGGCTCGCGCGTCCCGGCCCGACACGCCGCGAGAACCGGGCCGTGCACGCGCTGTCCCGGCTGATGCTGCACGGCGCAATCGGTTCGATCCAGTGCTCCTGGGTCAAGCTCGGTGACGACCTGTGCCGCGATGTGCTTGTCGGCGGAGTCAACGACCTCGGCGGGACCTTGATGGAAGAGACGATCAGCCGGATGGCGGGATCGGAGAACGGCTCGTTCAAGACGGTCAGCCAGCTAGCCGATATGGTGGCGCCGATAGGGCGGCAGCTACGCCAGCGGACGACCACCTACGGTCAGCCTTCGGCCGAGCGGCTCGCGGCGGCAAGCGCCTCCGACGGGGTCTGCGCTTCTGTCCGTGGCCTGCCGGGGCGGCCGCTGCCGCTAATCTCGCTGCCTAGTGCGGGGTTTTGATCGGCGCCGGCGCTAGGAACCGAGCGAGGTCCGCCCGCTCGAATCGAGCAGGGAGTGGCTGATGTCGACGGTGACACGTTCGGTGCGGCTGACCGGCTGGGGGCGGACTGAGCCGACCGTGGCAGACGTGGCTGAGCCGGCCTCGGCTGATGAGGTCGCGGCCCTAGTGAAGGGCGTTGCCGGTGGTGGGGTCATCGCGCGGGGCCTAGGGCGAAGCTACAACAATGCCGCGCAGAATGACGGCGGGCTCGTTGTGTCGACGGCCGCGATGCGTGATGTGCTGTCGTTCGATCCGGATACAGGGGTCGTCAGCTGCGAGGCTGGGGTGAGCCTGGAGCAGCTGATGATCAGGCTGCTGCCCGCCGGATGGTTCGTGCCCGTGTCGCCGGGAACCCGGCAGGTGACCGTCGGTGGGGCGATCGGTGCCGATGTGCACGGCAAGAACCATCATGCGGCAGGCAGCTTTGCGCGGCACGTTCTGTCGTTCGACCTGCTGACCGCACGCGGCGACGTCCGCACGGTGACGCCGGAGTCTGACCCCGACCTGTTCTGGGGAACCGCGGGCGGGATGGGCCTGACCGGGATCATCCTGCGGGCTACCGTCCGGCTCAAGCGGGTGGAAACGTCAAGACTGGTCGTCGACACGGTCCGGACAGCGAACATCGACGACACCATGGAGCATCTGTCCTCGACCGATGAGGACTACGACTACACGGTCGCCTGGACGGACTGCCTGGCGACGCGCGGCGCACTCGGCCGGTCGGTGATTACCAGCGGTAACTTCGCGACCACGCGCGAAATCCGGTTCAAAGACCGGGTTAAGCCGCTGGAGTTCAAGGCGTCCGCGCTGGCCGGCGCCCCGCCGGTGTTTGCGTCCGGCCTGATCAACGCCCGAACGGTGGCGCTGCTGAACGAGGCGTGGTTCCGTAAGGCACCCCGGCGGCGGACCGGCGAGATCCAGACAATCGGTAAGTTTTTCCACCCCTTGGACGGAATATCGAACTGGAACCGCGTCTACGGCCCGGCCGGCTTCCGGCAGTACCAATACGTGGTGCCCTTCGCTTCCGCTGACGTGGTGCGGCGATCCCTGGAAAGGATTAGCGCGCTGCGGGCGCCGTCGTTCGTAACCGTGCTCAAGCGCTTTGGTCCGGGTGATCCTGGCATGTTGTCGTTCCCGATGTCGGGCTGGACGCTGGCGCTGGATTTCCCGGCCCGCACCCCCTGGCTTGGCCCGCTGCTGGCCGAGCTCGACGAGATGGTGCTCGAGGCTGGCGGTGCGCGCGGCAGTCGACCCAGCGGGAGTGTTCAGCTCCGACTTGTCCCGCCGCCTGGCCCTGTGATGGCGGAGCCTGTGACGGTGAGACCCGCCAGCGCGGCCGCGCGGCAGGCGCCGCGCCGCCCTCCTGACTCGAATGAGGTAACTCGTGATGACTGCGTCATCATGGGCCTGGGGAGAGCCATCGTCCATGTGCTGACAATAGCGACATTTGCTGCGACCGCCGGCGCCTCACGCGTGGCTGTATTCGTGATCTGGAAGGATCCGATGTCCTACAGGACACCGCATCCTTCCAGATCATGGGACAGGGCATATTGCGGAGCAGCGTCGCGCCGGCTGAGACCAGCCCCTGCGTCGCAACACCTGAATGACCTGGGCTGCGACGAGGCACGGCGCCGCAGTCAGGTCGCGGTAGCCGTACCGGATGGTGACGAGGCCTTCGGCTGCAGACTCGTTATCCCGCCGGACGTCTAACCAGCGGCTATCCCCTGGATGGGCGATTCGGCCATCGAACTCGACCACGAGCCCGAACTCGTCGTAGAGCACGTCGAGGTATGCCCCGCGCCCTCCCCGGACAAGGCGGACCTGGCGCGTGCTGCTGGGCAATGCATGCGGCTGCTCGACATATCGGAAATAGCGGTATTCGAGTGCGGAATGGATGCCAGCGAGGTCCGGGCTGAGCACTCTGGCCAGGTCGACGCGCCAGCGATGCCGGCAACGCTGGTTCAGCGCCTGACGGAGCAGGTCCTGGGTGGTAAGCCTGCGCCCGAGCGCCCGAGTAACCCAGTCGACCGCGTCGACCACATTTCCGCAGGTGTCGGCCAGATCGAGAACTGTTTCCTCGAGCCGCGTCCGTGGTGGCAGGCGGACAGGATGTCTAGCCCTTTCGGCGTCCAGCTTGACATGGACCCTCACGCCCCGGATCGGGGTCACCCGCCTGCTCCGCGGGATCGTCACATGAATGGCTGACGAAGGTTTGTCAATGAGTCCGTCGAGTTCTGCAGCCGTCTGGTAACTCAGCGCAGCACCGGGTCCCGCGCAGAGAACAGCGGCCCATAACGTCGCCTGGCGATCGGCTGTGCCACTGAAGGTCGCGTAGACGCCGTTGTGGAGCCGTTGCCACCGGCCGCGATCGATTCGGCACTTGATGACCTGGGCGGTCAGACCTGCAGAAAGAACCTGGCTCCGGGCGATCACGCCTTGCTGGAGCTCAGCAAGCTCGTTAAGTAATGGCGGTACGTCGAATGTCATATACCTAGGCTTGCGCTGCTTCGAGGCGAGTGCAGCTGGGGCTTGCAACCTGTGGACAGAAGGCGCTACCTGCGCAGGAAAGGCGCTTCGGCCTTGATCTGGAAGGATCCGATGTCCCATAGGACGCCCGATCCTTCCAGATAATGGAACAGACGGCGATGGTGGCGCGGATTGGCGTCAGCGCACGACGAGGAAGGAAGCAGGGTCGCGGTCAGGGCGCGGGGCGGGCGGGGCGGCGGCGCGGCCGACCCCGACGGCGCCCATCGGCTCCCAGTCTTCTGGCAGGTCCAGCGCCGCGGCGGCGATCGGGCCGCAGAACAGCGTGCTCGACACCCAGCACGAGCCGAGTCCCTCCACGGCCAGCGCGACGAGGAGGTTCTGCACGCCGGCGCCCATCGCGACCAGGAACATCGCCCGCTCGGCGGCGTTGCGGCGCCGGTCAGGGTAGGTGTGCGCGGCATCGGCTAGCAGGCACGGCACGATGATCAGCGGCGCCCTGCGCAGCGGCTCGCCGCGGCGGGTTCTGCGGGCGATTTGTTCCTCGGTGAAACCGTCGCCATGCAGGTCAGCGACCCAGGCCGCCAGCATGTCGTCCAGCAGCCTGATCCGCGCGGCCGCCGACTCGACGATCGCGAACCGCCAGGGCTGGCTGTGGTGCGGGGCCGGCGCGGTGAGGGCAGCCGCGATCGCGCGGCGCACAGCGGCCTTGTCCACCGGCTCGTCGGTGAAGTCCCGTACCGTCCTGCGCTCGCCCAGGACGTCGGCGGCGCCAAGCCGGAACATGTCCTCTGCGGCGGGCCTGATCAGTGCGGCAGCGCCCGGCCCGTCGCCACCCGGGTCCGCGCCTGCAGCGATGACAAGCTCGGGCAGCCCGCGCACCACCGCGACCGGCACCTGATCGGTCTTGCCCTTGACGAGTTCGGCGGCCGCTGCGATCTCGTCGGCCACTGCCGCGACCGTCACCTCGAGCGTGTTGCCGAATCTGTCGGCCTGGCCGCGGTGGTCGCGCAGCGGCAGCAGGCCGGCCGCTCCGATCGCGACGTCGGTCTGGCCGTTGCGCCACGGGCGGCCCATGGTGTCGGTGACGAGCACGCCGATGTTCGCGCCGGTCAGCTCGCCGATCGACTTTCGCAGCCGCCTGGCTGAGCCGTCGGGGTCCTCGGGCAGCAACACCACCGTGCCGGGTGCGGTGTTGGACCTGTCGACACCCGCGGCCGCCAGGACCAGGCCATGCCTGGTCTGGGCAATCGTCGTCGCACCGCGCCTGGCAACCACCCTGACGGTCTCGGCCGCTATCGCGTCGTCGCGGTCGGCGCTGATGACGCGCCCCTCGGCCTTGCTGATGATCTTCGAGGTGACGACGAGGATGTCGCCGTCGGCGAGGTCGGGAACAGCGGCTGCGATCAACGTGGCCAGGTTGGCGCCTTGCGCGATCTCAGGCAGGCCCGGCACACCGGAGACGGTGATCTCGCTCATCGGGAGAGCTCGCTGGCCAGATCCACCGCCGCCCGGGCGATCGCCGAGGTCGCCGCGACGTCGGTCATGAACAGGGGCAGCGCGCGTACCGCGATCCCGCCGAGTTCGGCGGCGTCGATCGCGTCGGTATCGGAGGTGTCGACCAGCCAGCCGTCGAGGAGCGCAGAACCGTAGTGCGCGGCAACGGCCGCGGCGGTGGTCTTGACGCCGATGGCGGCTAGGCAGGCATCGGCCATGCCCCGGACTGGCGCGCCGCTGATCACCGGCGAGACGCCGACAACGGTTTTGGCGGCGACCGCATCGGCGATCCTCGGGATTGCGAGGATGATGCCGATGCTCACCACCGGGTTGGACGGCGGCAGCAAGATGAAGTCGGCGTCCTCGATCGCCCGCAGCACGCCAGGCGCAGGAACAGCCTTCTCAGCCCCGGCCGGCACGAAACTGAGCGCCGGGACCTTCGCGTGCAGCCGCACCCACCACTCCTGGAAGTGAACGGTGCGCCTTCCCGCCTCGTCATCGATCACGACATGGGTCTGAACATCGTCGTCAGTCATCGGCAGCAACGTCACTCCTGGCTGCCACCGTTCGCAGAGCCGTCTAGTGATCGCCGACAGCGGCAGCCCGGCGCTGAGCATCGAGGTGCGCACGATGTGCGTGGCGAAGTCACGATCTCCGAGGGTGAACCAGTCCGGTCCGGCTCCGTAGGCGGTCAGCTCGGACTGCACGACGTGGGTTTCGCCCGCCCGTCCCCATCCCTGCTCCTCGCTGACCCCGCCGCCTAGCGTGTACATCACGGTGTCCAGGTCAGGGCAGACGTGCAGGCCGAACAGCGTGATGTCGTCGCCACCTCCCGCGAGCAATGTGATGCGCATGCGCCGAGTCTGCCAGCCCGGAGGGGCCGGGCGGCGGCCGGCCACACAGTACCCCGGGCCTGGCGGCCAGGCAATGAAGCCGGTAGTCGGCGGCCGGCCAGGCAGTGACGCCCGGCGCCGGGCTCGGTCGTGTCAAGGCTGGGACCCCAGGATTTCCGGGCCGACTTTCCCGTCATCACGGGCAAGCGGTCGACCTTTATCACGAATCCGCCTTGACGTTTGGCAAGACACGCGCGTGTAATTTCAACAGTGTAATTCTCTGGCGAGCTTGGCTCGGGGCACCAGGGAGCCGACGGGGTAGCTGAGGGGTGGAGGTGCGCTGTGACTGACGCAATCGTCACGCTCGTGCACGAAGCGTTCGGCATCGGCGCGGATGAGGCCGCGGAGCCGGCGTGGCAGGATCGGGCGCTGTGCGCCCAGACTGATCCTGAGGCCTTCTTTCCTGAGAAGGGCGGGTCTACCAGGGAAGCCAAGCGGGTGTGCCGTAGCTGCGAGGTGCGGACCGAGTGCCCGAACGTGAGCGCAGGCGGCTGAAGCGCCAGGCTGGCTAGGCTGCGTCCGCACGCAGGCGGGGTCAGGCCCGGCAAGCTGGCCGTCTGCCAGTGCCGGCGCCCATGATTCGCGTATCGTTCACAGAAACCGGCCCGCCGGAGGCCTGGTAGTTGTCGGCCCCGCGGGGTAGAACCCCCTGAGCAGCAACCGGATCGCCTTGTCGCCGAACGAGACCTATCCGCAGCACATCGTCACCGCAGTCATCGTCGCGCACGACGGTGCAGCCTGGCTTCCGCAGCTCGCCGACGCCTTGCTCGGGCAGACCCGCCCGGTACAGCGCGTTGTTGCCGTGGATACGGGCAGCCGTGACCGCAGCGGCGCTGTGCTAGCAGCGAAGTTCGGCCAGCAGGCCGTCTTCGGCATGGACCGGTCGACCGGCTACGGCGCGGCCATCGCGAGAGCGCTTCACCACCGCGCCGCGAACGTCCAGGTAGCTCCTCCATCTGGCGGCAGCGGCGGCCCGGGCGCCGGCTACAGCGGCGGCCCGTCGGCCGGCTACAGCGGCGGACCGGGCGCCGGCTACAGCGGCGGCCCGTCGGCCGGCTACAGCGGCGCACCGGGTGGCGGTCGGGCTGGCGGCCAGTCCGGTGACCGGATCGAGTGGCTCTGGCTGCTTCATGATGACTGCGAGCCAGCGCCGGACGCGCTCGAGCAACTGCTCCGCGGCACGGCCGAGACGAGCGCGGCTGCGGTACTCGGCCCGAAGCTCAGGGACTGGTCCAACCGCGAGGTGATCCTCGAGGCCGGCCTGACCCTGGACACGGCCACCAGGCGGATTACCGGGATCGAGCCCCGCGAGGTCGACCAGGGCCAGCACGACGGCGACCGCGACGCCCTCGCGGTAAGCAGCGCGGGGATGCTGGTCCGCCGCGATGTCTGGGAGCAGGTCGGCGGGTTCGATCCCGCCATGGGCCTGTTCATGGACGATGTCGACTTCTGCTGGCGGGTGCACGCCGCGGGCTACCGGGTGAGGGTGATCACCGACGCGATCGTTTACCATGCCCAGGCCGCGACCAAGCACCGCCGGCCGGTCTCTGTGGGCCGCCGGGCGCGGATGCTCGACCGGCGGAACGGGCTGCGTACCCTGCTCGGGAACCTGCCGTTCCGGCAGATGGTCACCACGGCGGCAGGCAATGTGCTCGTCTCGCTGCTCCGGATCACCTTCTTCCTGCTGGCCAAGCGGCTCGCCGCGGCCGTGGACGAGATGTCGGCCCTCGCGGCCGTCCTGTGCCATCCGATCAGGCTCATCAAGATGCGCAGCGCCAGGTCGCGGGGACGGCGCGCGGCTTACAGCAGGGTCCGGGCCGACCTGCCGCCAGGCCGGTCGTTGCGGCGCCTGGTCGAATTCGCGATCGCGGCCATGTCGAAGTCCCAGCTCGATACGGCGGGAGCGCATCACGCGTCGGCGGATCCGACCGAAGACGACTCGATGCTCATCGACAACGGGCTCGGCAAGCGGCTCCTGACCAGCCCATCGCTGCTGACGGCCTGGGGCGGTGCGTCTGATCTATGGGCTGCTTACCTGCAGTCGTTCCACCCGGCCGGGATCGGCTCGACGACCCCTGCGCCCGCCTGGCTGGCCGTAGTGGCCGCCCTGTCCACCGTGCTGGCCGGGAAGCCCTGGCTGGCCATGGACGTCATCATGCTCGGTTGTGTGCCGCTCGCGGGGATGACGGCGATGTTCGCGGTTCGCAAGGTGACCTCGTCGGCGCTCGTGCGAGTCTGGGCGTCGGTGACCTACGCCCTGCTGCCGGTGGCGACGGGCGTGATCGCCTCAGGCAGGTTCGGCACTGCCGTGGCGTTCGTGTTGCTGCCGCTGGTCGTCGCGCAGGCCGTCCGGATGTTCACCGAGTCAGGACCGCGGGCCGGCCGGGCGGCCTGGGCAACCGGCCTGCTCGTCGCCATCGCCGCGGCGTTCGTGCCGCTGCTCTGGCTCATCCTGTTCCTGGCCTGCCTGCTGGCGGCGATCGTTTTCCGCACGACCAAGCGCGGCCTGCTGCGCAACCTCACCATCGCGGCGCTGACGCCGCCGGTGCTCCTGCTGCCGTGGACCCTGACGTTGCGCTCACATCCGGCCCAGCTACTCAGTGAAGCCGGGCTGCCGCAGTCGGGAACCGCGGTCAGCGGGCTTCCCGCCAGGTCCTTGCTGCTCCTCAGTCCCGGCGGACCGGGGCTGCCGCCCTACTGGGTCACGGCCGGCCTCCTCGCCGTCGCGCTCGCCGCGTTGTTCGCCGGCCGCAGGCGCAGGCTCATCACGGCCGGCTGGGGGCTTGCCGTGACCGGGCTGCTCGGTGCGGTGGTGGTCAGCCACCTGGTTGTCCAGCCCGACGATGGCGGGCCAGTCGTGATCTGGGCGGGGGTGCCGCTCGCGCTCGCCGCCATCGGGCTGCTGCTGGCGGCGGCGGCCGGGGCGGACGCGCTCGGCCGCCTGCTTGCCGGGGTGAAGGGCTGGCGCGCCATCGTCAGCGGGCGCGGGCCGTGGGCCGCTCTGCTTGGACTGGTGGCGTGCTCGACGCCGGTCCTCGCCGCGACCGCGTGGCTCAGCAGCGGCGTCAGCGGCCCGATTCATCGGGTCAGCAACCCGGTAGTGCCCGAGCTGGTGGCTGTTGCCGCTGGCCAGTCCCGTCAGGTGCGTACCCTTGTGCTCAGCTCGGCCGGCGGGCAGGTCTCTTACCTGCTGCTCCGCGGGCCGAGCCCATCGCTGGCCGACGCCGCTCTGACCCCGCCGCCCGACGCGCAGCGCGCACTCAGCAAGGCGGTCTCGGCGCTGACGGCTCCAGGGGGCGGGCAGGCAGCGAACCAGACGCAGTTGCTGGCTAACTTCGATATCGGCTACATACTCGTCCAGGCCCCGGTCGACCCGCAGCTCGCGACCGTGCTGAACAACGTGAACGGGCTGCGCCCGTACAGCACCACCCCGCGCTACTCGCTGTGGCAGCTCGACACGCCGCCCTCGCGGGTCAGTGTCACCGCGCCCGACGGCACGGTGGTGCCGATTCCGTCGAGCGCCGTTGGCGTCGCTGACGCGCGCGTGCCTGCCGCGGGCGGAACGCTAGTGCTCTCCGAGCCTGCAGGTGGCTGGAGCGCCTCAGTCGACGGCCACGCGCTGACTGAGGTTCCGTCACCGGCCGGAAGCTGGGCGCAGGCGTTCAGGCTGCCGAGTGGCGGCGGCACTGTGAGCATCGCTCACTCGGGTCTCGTCCGTGACCTGGAGCTCTTGTTCGAGCTGCTGGCTTTCCTCGTCGTCGCCAGCCTGGCGCTGCCGGGCATCCACCTGGCCGAGCTGGAGGATCACGCCGCCGCGTCGGTCGCGGCGGACCGCCGGGAAGGCAGGACCGGGGGCCATGCCGCCGGCGGCCGAGCACGCGCAAACGCAGGCGCGCGCGGCTCGCGCCTGGCCGGGGATTCGCGGTCGGCTGCTGGCTCGGCGAGGGCCGCGGGATGGTCCGGTGCCGGCGATGCGGCGGATACCGGCGCAGGCATTGGCGCAGGCATTGAGGACGCAGCCGCGGTAGCCACCGCGCGCGGTTCGGCAGCGCGGGCCGGCCTCGCCGCGGCCGGGCAGGCGGGCTCGCAGCGGCTTGCGCGGGGCGCACGAGCTAGGGCTGGGCGGTCCAGGGCAGCCGCAGGAGGCAGGGCCGGCCGGCGCAAGGGCGGCCGCCGAGGCTCAGGAACCGGTCGGGGCTCCGCCGCGGTTCCTGATGACGCCGCCGGGGCGACAGGGGCTGCCGGCCTTGCCGCGGCTTCAGGGGACCGGCCGGGCGCCAGGCGCAGCAGCGCGGGATCGCCGCCACAGCGCGACGCTGACCAGCGCGAAAGCGGTCGGCGCGGTTCGGCCGGCCGGGAGAGCGGGCTGGCTGCCGCCTGGCCGCACACCGCAGCAGACGACCGGCGCGGCGACGACCGGTTGACGCAGGCATGGCCGTACGCGCCGGCCGACGAGCCGAGGCGTGATGCCCGGCCCGACCGCCCGCTCGCCGACGCCTGGCCGTACGCGGCGGCCGATGAGCCTGGCACCGCCCTGGTCCCGCGACGGGACCAGCGGCCGTACTCGCCGGATCTTGACACCGGCAGACGCGATGATTTTTCTGTAACAGGGCCCTCGGGGCGGCCGTATGACGATGGCGCACCCGCGCGGGGCGGAAGTCATCGCTCTGCAGCTGGGCTGTCTCCCTCCGGCCGGCCGCCGGCCGGGGCGTGGCCCGATCCGGACAGCGACGAGCTCGCACCCGGCCGCCGATCGGCGTCAAGCGGCCGGTCGTACGGGGAAGACCGCACGAGCGGCGCAGCCAGCTGGCCTGAGCAGGCCAGGGACTACGAGGACCGTGGCGGAGCCGACAGCGCCGACCGTTACCGGGACGGTGACCGGCAGTCTGGCGGGCGCCGTGGCCGTCGGCGGACAGGGCGTTCGGCCCGCGGGGGATCTGGCCGCCATGGTGAAGAGCGGCCGGGCCGGTCCGAGGGGGACTGGTCGCTGGCCGATCGGCTGGGCGAGCCGTCCCCAGGCCACCGCGATCGACGGCAGCCGCCAGAACAAACTGCGGCCTGGTCCGGCAGCGACGACCTGCTGGAGCCGCTGCCGCCGCTCGACGACCCCGGCCGG